>Ga0207062_1038_pt1 | contig 36120 bp, 26 predicted proteins | sample Alteio_BWMinCont_28_FD_153266 | JGI IMG/M metagenome (GOLD analysis project Ga0207062, IMG submission 153266) | Enriched cells from forest soil in Barre Woods Harvard Forest LTER site, Petersham, Massachusetts, United States -... | ecosystem: Environmental > Terrestrial > Soil > Temperate forest >... | reverse complement strand
CAACGCCAAAACGCAAGCGATGGCGGGCGATATTTTGCCGGTAGTCATCACTGTCTACCAAGATAAAACGTTCACGTTTATCTGTAAAAAGCCTCCGGTAGCTGAAATGTTGAAAAAAATCTTGAATATTCCCAAGGGGTCAGCGATTCCTAACCGGGATAAAGTTGCCAAAATCTCAAAAGCTCAGGTACGCAAAATTTCGCAAGATAAATTGCAAGATATGAATGCGACAAGCCTAGAAGCCGCTGACAACATTGTCTTGGGAACCGCTCGTTCCATGGGCATTGAACTTATTAATGAGTAAATAGAGAAAAACAAATATGGGTCACCAAAGTAAGAGAATTCGGGAGATAGCAAAAAAGTATGATAAGACGAAAGTCTATAACATGCGGGATGCTATCGCGATATTAAAGAGCTGCCCTGCCGTGAAGTTCGACCAAACGGTAGAAGTCTCTTTAAAAATGGGCGTTGATCCACGCAAGTCAGACCAAGCTATCCGCGCAACTGTTTCACTACCGAACGGAACAGGTAAACAAGTGCGGATCCTCGTCTTCGCAAAAGGCGAGAAGGTGCAAGAAGCCTTAGCAGCTGGCGCAAACTATGCGGGCAACGAAGATTTATTGGAAAAAGTCGGCTCCGGCTGGACAGATTTCGATGCAGTGATCGCCACACCGGAAATGATGCGGGAAGTCGGTAAGCTTGGTAAAGTCCTCGGTCCAAGAGGATTGATGCCAACGCCAAAAGCCGGAACTGTCACCACTGATATTTCCAAGGCGATTCAAGAGTTGCAAGGCGGTAAAATTGAGTTCAGACTCGATAAACTAGGATCGATCAATAGCGCTGTAGGCAAGCTTTCATTCGATGAAGAAAAGATCGAACAAAATATTCGCGCTTTTCTAATCGCTGTCCAGAAAGCAAAACCTGCCACTGCACGCGGTCAATATATCAAATCATTGGTGCTGTCATCGACCATGGGCCCAGGCATTAAGCTTGACCAACGTGATTTAGAAGGAGGCTCTGCATGAGACAAGAAAAACACCTTCTTCTAGATGAAGTTAAGGAACAGATCGAAAAGGATAGCTCCTTTATCATCATGCGCTACGCCAAGTTGTCTGCCAACAAAATGGGCGAACTTCGCCGTGAAATCGGAAAAATGGGCGGAAATGTAGAAGTGATGCGCAAACGTATCTTGCTGAGAGCTTCGCGCGCTGCAGGCATTGAGCTGGAATCAATTGACCTGGCTGGACACATCGGCCTTGTTTACGGAGGACATGATCCTCTGGAAACAACTAAGTTTGTCTATCAGTTCAGCCAACAAAATGAAAAGGCGATTGAAGTCATCGGCGGCCGTTTCGACGGACAACTGTACAAAGGTTCTGAAGTGTTGACGCTGTCTCAGCTGCCAACAAAAGATGAAATGAGAGCTCAATTCCTCGGATTGCTTGAAGCTCCGATGGCTCAAACTCTGGCTGTGATGGATGCGATTATGTCGAGCGTCATCTACTGCCTGGATAACAAAGTTAAATTAGAAAATGGAGAGGTAGCACCGTGAAAAAAAATACTGAAAAACTAGTTGAAGAGTTAAGTCAATTAACTGTTTTGGAAATGTCAGAACTAAAAACACTTCTTGAAGAAAAGTGGGGCGTTAAAGCCGCTGCCGCTGCTGTTGCAATGGCCCCAGCCGCTGCTGCCGGCGGCGCTGCACAAGCGGAACCTGAAGCGTCTGATTTCCAAATTACATTGACTGAAGTTCCTGCCGATAAAAAAATTGGCGTCATTAAGGTTGTCCGCGAGATCACAGGTCTCGGCTTAAAAGAAGCTAAAGACCTTGTCGACGGCGCGCCAAAAGTTCTTAAAGAATCTTCTCCTAAAGCGGAAGCTGAAGCAATTAAGAAGAAGATCGATGAGACAGGTGCAAAAGCTGTTCTAAAGGGTCTGTAATCTAATTTTGCGAGCAATTATTATGGCGATCAACATTTTAGGCTTTACTTATATATAGGTGATAGTCTAGAGTGTTGGTCGTTAGGCTAAAAGCCTCTATATTTTGTATTTTTCGTATTGCCCCGAATGGGGCTAATTGTGTAAAGCCCATAGTGTAGCCCCGATAGGGGCAAACTATGGGTAGGTTATATGAATAAAAGTAAGCCCCGAAGGGGCGGCTTGTGTTAGCTGTGAAATTCGATTATGTAAAATTTGTACCGGCTGCACAAGCCGCCCCTTTGGGGCTTAGATTTTAATTCATATTGGCACCCATAGTTTGCCCCTATTGGGGCTACACTATGGGCTTTACACAATTAGGCCCCATTTGGGGCTGCTGAAAAGTATAAACTATAGAGACTGAAAGCCTGAGTTTCTGAATTATAGTAAATAGGGACTTTCTGTCGGTCGACGACAATACTTTGTCCAAAGTCAGGGTTGTATTTGCTTTTTTGAGCAATTTTTGTACCATTTTTTAAGATAAATCGTCTGAGGGAGTTCCAAAACCTAGATTGGAGGCAGATCAACGGATTGCCCCCCAAATCAGATTTTTGCAACTGCTTTCTCAAGCTATACTAGGGAGTCTTTCAGGATGTTGAAAAGGCCGCCACATCGCGTCAGTTTTGTCGATAAGAAGGAAATCATTGACCTTCCAAATCTCATTGAAATTCAAGTAAAGTCGTATAACCAGTTTTTGCAAATTAACAAATTCCCCGATGAAAGGGAAAATGTGGGTCTGCAAGAGGTTTTTAATGAGATCTTCCCGATCAAATCTTACGATGAAAAAACAATTTTAGAGTTTGTATCCTATAGTTTAGGGGTTCCTAAATATAATCCGGATGAGAGCATTCGCCGTGGAATTACCTACAGCGTGACTTTAAAAGTCAAATTCCGCCTCACGGATGAAACGGGCATTAAAGAAGAAGAAGTCTATATGGGGACAATTCCCCTCATGACTGATAAGGGGACTTTTATCATCAACGGCGCCGAGCGCGTTGTTGTATCACAAATGCATAGGTCTCCCGGTGCCTGCTTTGAACAGGAACGCCATGCCCGCGGAACTGTCATCTACTCTTTCCGTATCATCCCTTATCGCGGCAGCTGGCTGGAAGGCGCATTTGATACAAACGATCTTATCCATATTTATATTGATAGAAAGAAACGCCGCCGCAAAATTCTGGCGACAACTTTTATCCGCGCCCTGGGATATTCAACGAACGCGGATATCATCGAAGAATTTTTCACCACCCGCAAAGTTAAAATCAAATCGGAAAAAGATTTTGCGAAAATGGTCGGTAAAATTCTTGCCCAGGACGTCCTGGATGAAGAAAGCAATCTCCTTTTCGGCAAAGCCGGTGAAAAGCTGACAACAGCCATGCTTAAACGCATGGTCGATGCAGGCATGGATCAAATCCGCATCGCTGATGACGCAGACGAAAGCAGTCCTATCATCAAAATGCTGATTAAAGATCCGACAGATTCCTATGAATCCGCATTGAAGGATTTTTATCGTAAAATTAGACCTGGCGAACCCGCGACCCTCTCCAATGCCCGTTCTGCGATCATGCGTCTATTTTTCGATCCTAAGCGCTATAACCTTGGACGCGTCGGCCGCTACAAACTCAATTCCAAGCTGGGCGTGCCTGTCAACGATGAAACTTTGCAAGTGGTCACTCTTTCTAAAGAAGATGTGATCGGTGCATTGAAGTATCTGATCCGCCTTAAAGCCGGCGATGAAGATGTTTCCATTGATGATATTGACCACTTGGGCAACCGTCGTGTCCGCTCTGTGGGAGAATTAATCCAAAATCAATGCAGGATCGGCCTTGCGCGCATGGAGAAAATAATCCGTGAACGCATGAATCTCTTTGATTTCTCTTCAGACACTTTGACACCAGGAAAAATCGTTTCCGCAAAAGGGCTCTCCGGAGTTCTAAAAGACTTCTTTGGACGCTCGCAGCTGTCACAATTCATGGATCAGGCAAACCCGATTGCTGAATTGACGCACAAACGCCGCCTTTCATCCCTTGGGCCTGGAGGCTTAAACCGTGACCGCGCAGGCTTCGAAGTTCGTGACGTGCATTCCAGCCATTATGGCCGTATCTGCCCGATTGAAACGCCTGAAGGTCCAAACATTGGTCTGATCACTTCGTTGTCGACTTATGCAAAGATCAATGAATTCGGATTCATCGAAACTCCATACCGCATCGTGCGCGACGGGATTGTGACAGATGAGATCGAATATATGACCGCTGATTATGAAGAGCGTTGCATTATTGCTCAGGCTTCCGCGAAGCTCGATAAATATGGCATGTTTGAAGAAACTGTCTGCTGGGGCCGGCACAGAGGCGAGCCTGTTGAAATTGAAACAAGCACTGCGACGCACATGGATGTGTCTCCAAAGCAGCTGGTATCGATTGTCACCGGATTGATCCCTTTCCTTGAGCATGACGATGCTAACCGCGCTTTGATGGGCTCTAACATGCAAAGGCAAGGCGTTCCGCTCATTAAACCCGAAGCTCCATTGGTAGGGACCGGTCTTGAAGCCCGTTCCGCACGCGACTCAGGGGCTGTTGTGATTGCCCAAGAAGATGGCGTCGTCGATTTTGTGGATGGTTTTAAAATTGTGATCGCGCCAAAAGACAACCGGATGGAAAAGAAAACTTACCATCTGAAGAAGTTTGTACGCTCGAACGCAGGAACTTGCATTAACCAGACACCTCTTTGTCAAGTGGGCGATAAAATTACAGCAGGCGACGTTTTAGCAGATGGTCCTGCAACCGATAAAGGTGAAGTGGCCCTCGGTAAAAACGTTCTGGTCGCCTTTATGCCATGGTATGGTTATAACTTCGAAGATGCGATCATTATTTCCGAAAAACATCTGCGTGAAGATACCTACACTTCGATCTACATTGAAGAGTTTGAACTGACGGCCCGCGATACCAAATTAGGTAAGGAAGAGATCACTCGCGATATTCCAAATGTCTCCGAAGAAGCCTTAGTGAATTTAGGCGATGACGGGATTGTCCGCGTCGGCGCCGAGATCAAGGCGGGCGATATTTTGGTGGGTAAGATCACTCCTAAATCTGAAACTGAGCTTGCCCCTGAAGAACGTCTATTGCGGGCGATCTTTGGTGAAAAAGCCGCTGATGTGAAAGACGCCTCTCTTGTGGCCCCACCGGGCACAGAAGGGATTGTGATGGATGTTAAAGTCTTTAGCCGGCGCGATCGCCTTTCCAAGAGCGATGATGAATTGGTTGAAGAGGCTTCTAAGCTCAAAGAAATTCAAAAAGAATACAAAAGCAAGCAGCAAGATCTACGTATCGAAAGGCATGAAAGATTGGGTGCCCTGCTTCTGAATGAAATAGCTCCTGGCACGATTGTCCACCGCCGTACTGCGGAAGTGATCATTGAAGAAGGCGCTCCGATCTTCCAAGAGATGATCGAAGCGCTTGAAAAAGAAAATGTGGAAGATCTGATCGCTCCCGATAATGATCTTTACACTGTCTTGAAGCAGTTGCTTTTTGATTATTCTTTACAGCTGCAGGCTTTAGAAGTTCAATATAAGGCTGAAATTGAGTTCATGCGCAAAGGGGACACTGACTTAGAACCGGGCATCATTCGCCAGGTTAAAGTTTATGTGGCTTCAAAACGTAAGCTTCAAGTCGGTGATAAAATGGCCGGCCGCCATGGTAACAAAGGGGTGGTTTCACGCATTGTATTAGAAGCCGACATGCCCTACCTTGAAGATGGGACCTCCGTTGAAGTCATTTTGAATCCTCTGGGTGTGCCTTCACGGATGAACATGGGCCAGCTTTTTGAAACGCATCTTGGCTTCGCTGCCAAAAGAGCAGGCATTTATGTTCAAAGTCCGGTATTTGAGGGCTTCTCTGAAGAATCAATCTGGAAGATGATGCGCGAGCAAGGACTTTCGGACAATGGCAAGTTTTTCCTTTATAATGGCTGTACAGGTGAACGTTTTGATAACTCGGTGGTCGTTGGCTACATCTATTTGATGAAATTGAGCCATCTTGTCGCTGATAAAATTCACGCTCGCGCCGTCGGCCCCTACTCCCTCGTCACACAGCAACCATTGGGCGGTAAAGCTCAGATGGGTGGACAGCGATTTGGAGAGATGGAGGTTTGGGCAGCAGAAGCCTATGGCGCTGCGCACCTTCTCCAAGAACTTTTGACCGTAAAATCGGATGATGTTGCAGGGCGGACCCGTATTTATGAATCGATCGTCAAAGGAGAAAACCTTCTGCGTTCGGGCACGCCTGAGTCCTTTAACGTATTGATTAAAGAGATGCAGGGCCTTGGATTAGATATCAGAACAGAATCAGTTTCTGATGAGTAATAGGCTCTTAGGCTCCAGTTTTATAGATTTTTAGGAGAGTTGAATGTTAGAAGATCATCAGCAAGAGCAGCAGTTTGATAAGTTGACCATCAGAATTGCCTCGGAAGAGGTCATCCGCAATAAATGGTCACGCGGCGAGATCAAAAAGCCTGAAACAATCAATTACCGGACATTCAAACCTGAAAAGGGCGGATTGTTTTGTGAGAAAATTTTTGGTCCGACTCGCGATTGGGAATGTGCTTGCGGTAAATATAAGAAAATTAAACATAAGGGCATCATCTGCGACCGTTGCGGTGTAGAAGTGACCTTGTCGAAAGTGCGGCGCGAAAGAATGGCCCACATTGATCTTGCGGTGCCGGTTGTCCATATCTGGTTCTTTAAAACGATGCCTTCGCGTATTGGTAACGTTTTAGGGATGTCGTCGGCAGATCTTGAGCGGATCATCTATTATGAAGAATATGTTGTCACAGAACCGGGTCACACTGATTTAGAGCGTAAGCAGCTTCTTAATGACGTTGAATACCGCGAAGCCCAAGAGAAATGGGGCCGTGATTCCTTTGTCGCTAAAATGGGCGGCGAGGCGATCAAAGAGCTGCTGGCATTAGAAGATCTTCCCGCTCTTCTTTTTGATTTGAAAGAAAAACTGCGCAAGACAAAATCTCAGCAAGCGCGCATGAAGCTAGCCAAACGCTTGAAAATTGTGGAAAGCTTTGTTTCTTCAGACAATAAGCCCGATTGGATGGTGCTTCAGGCTGTTCCGGTGCTTCCGCCCGATTTGCGTCCTTTGGTTCCTCTCGATGGAGGGCGGTTTGCGACTTCAGACCTGAATGATCTCTATCGCCGCGTGATCAACCGTAACAACCGCCTAAAAGCAATTTTGAAGCTGAAGACGCCTGATGTCATTATCCGCAATGAAAAACGGATGCTACAAGAGGCTGTCGATGCCCTGTTCGATAACGGCCGTCATGGCCATCCGGTAATGGGCACGGGCAACCGTCCATTGAAATCCCTTTCAGAGATGTTGAAAGGCAAGCAAGGCCGCTTCCGTCAGAACCTTCTCGGTAAACGTGTCGACTATTCCGGCCGTTCTGTGATTGTTGTGGGACCGGAGCTTAAATTCAATCAGTGCGGTTTGCCAAAGCTGATGGCACTGGAGCTTTTTGAGCCTTTTATCGTTAAACGCTTAAAAGATTTAGGGTTGGTTTACACGATCCGCTCCGCTAAAAAGATGATCCATCGCCATGCCACAGAGGTTTGGGATGTTCTTGAAGACATCATTAAAGGCCACCCGGTATTGCTCAACCGTGCTCCTACGCTCCACCGTCTTGGGATTCAAGCTTTTGAACCTGTGCTGATCGAAGGTAAAGCGATTCGTGTGCATCCTCTCGTTTGCGCTGCGTTCAACGCTGACTTTGACGGCGACCAAATGGCTGTCTATGTCCCATTGTCAGTCGAAGCGCAGTTGGAAGCTAAACTCTTGATGATGGCTCCGGATAATATCTTCTTGCCCTCTTCCGGAAAGCCGGTAGCTGTGCCCTCTCAAGATATGACTTTAGGCTTATACTACCTGATGTGCGATCCTCTCTACTTTACGGAGAAGTTCGGCCGCAAGATGCGCATTTTTAGAGATGCCGATGAAGTGCTCATGGCCTTGAATTCCAGCGGCAGCTACAACTGGTACGATCCTGAACTCATTAAAAAGGGTGAAGGGGAGTATATCAGCCGCGGTCTGCATATCCATGAGCATATTAAAGTGCGCATTGAAGGCGGGATCATTGAAACGACTCCGGGACGTGTTCTCTTTAATACGATTGTCCCTAAAGAGTTAGGATTCCAAAACTACAGTTTGCCGAAGAAAAAAATGAGCGAACTGGTCTTGCTTTGCTATAAAAAAGCAGGCTTGGAATCGACTGTCCGTTTCCTTGATAACTTAAAAGCGTTAGGATTTGCGGAAGCTACTAAAGCTGCCTTGTCAATGGGTGTATGCGATGTGCGCATTCCTATGAACAAAGCTCAAATTATTGAAGAAGCTCACGAGCGCGTTTCCCTTGTCAAAAAGCAGTATGAAGACGGGATTATCACTGACGGCGAGCGCAAGTCCAAGACGATCAGCATCTGGACTGAAGTTTCCGAAATCCTTTCTGAAGAGCTGTTCCAGCTGATTAATCAGGTTGAGGATTCACGGATGAATCCTCTATACATGATGCTTGACTCTGGAGCCCGCGGTAACAAGTCGCAAATTAAACAGCTTGGCGCTCTGCGCGGTTTGATGGCTAAACCTTCAGGTGCGATTATTGAATCCCCAATTACCTCTAACTTCCGTGAAGGTTTGACGGTATTGGAATTCTCTATCTCTTCTCACGGTGCGCGTAAAGGGTTAGCGGATACGGCCCTAAAAACTGCCGACTCCGGTTATTTGACCCGTCGTCTGGTCGATGTAGGCCAGGATGTGATTATCACAGAAGAAGATTGCGGGACTTTAAATGGAATTGAAGTGTCTGCGATCAAACAGGGTCAAGAGGAACTTCTTTCACTTAAAGACCGTCTTTTTGGACGTACTGTTTGCGACGATGTTTATTTGCCTGGAGACCGCACGAAACTGCTCGCTAAGGGTGGAGATACCCTAAATATTCAACAAGCGGAAGCGATCGACGACGCCGGGATTGAAAGCGTTAAAATCCGTTCTGTACTGACTTGTGAAACTCGTCGTGGTGTATGCGCAAAATGCTATGGTATCAACCTTGCCAATGGCCGCAAGGTCAGCATGGGCGAAGCTGTGGGGATTATCGCTGCTCAGTCGATCGGTGAACCCGGAACTCAGTTGACGATGCGTACGTTCCACTTGGGCGGTATCGCGTCTGCGAGTGTCAGCCCTGAGATTAATGCCGAGCATGAAGGGATTCTCGTCTATCTTGATCTGCGTATTGTTAAGAATGAAGAAGGTCAATGGATATCGCTGAACAAAAATGGCTCCTTAAATATTGTACGGAGTGAAGGCCGTTCGCTTGAAGAGTATAAAAAACTCCTCAGTACCAAATCGATTGAGCCGCTCCAATCCTTTAATGTTGAACTTGGCACAAAGATCTTGTTAGCGGATGGTTCTAAAGTTAAGGTGGGCACTAAAGTTGCCGTTTGGGAACAGCATAATATTCCGATTATTTGCGACCGCCCAGGATATGTTAAGTATGAAGACCTTGTCGAAGGGATTTCTACTGAAAGGAATCTTAACAAGCAAACAAGCCAGACAGAGTTGGTTGTTAAGCAGCATCGTGGCGAGCTGCATCCGCAGATCGTTATTTATGCGGATGAAGAATATGAAGAACTCATTGGTACCTACCCAATTCCTTCCGGTGCAATCATTTCTGTAGAAGAGGGTCAATTCGCGACAGCAGGTAAACTGCTGGCTAGATTGCCTCGTGGTGCGGCGATGAAAACCAAGGATATTACGGGCGGTCTGCCGCGTGTTGCCGAGCTTTTTGAAGCTCGCAAGCCTCGCGATTCAGCAGAAATTGCCAAAATTGATGGTGTGGTTGACTTCCGTGGCGTACAGAAGAGCAAGCGTATAGTGGTTGTGCGCGATGAGGTGTCGGGAATGGAAGAAGAGCATCTTATTCCTCACACAAAACACTTGGTCGTTCAACGTGGCGACCATGTGATCAAAGGGCAACAGCTTACCGGCGGGGTTGTCATTCCGCATGAAATCCTGGAGATTTGCGGAGTGCGCGAGCTGCAAAAGTATTTGGTGAACCAAGTGCAAGAGGTTTATCGTCTGCAAGGTGTGGACATTAACGATAAGCACATTGAGATTATTGTCCGCCAGATGCTCAAAAAAGTACGCGTTGCCGATCCGGGCGATACAAGCTTGCTTTACGGTGAAGAGGTTGATAAGAAGGAATTTGAGCTTGAAAACCAGAAGGTTGTCAGAGAAGGCGGTAAGCCGGCTCAAGGACTGCCGGTGCTTTTGGGGATCACCAAAGCCTCGCTTAGCACTGAATCCTTTATTTCGGCGGCATCGTTCCAAGACACCACACGGGTTCTGACAGAAGCTGCTTGCGCAGGCAAAACCGACTACCTGCTAGGCTTTAAGGAAAACGTGATCATGGGTCACATTATCCCAGGTGGTACAGGCTTTGAAAGACACCGCCGAGTCAAGAACTTCGTCGACCGCGAGTTGGAAGAAGAGCTCGTCTTTAGCTTCGACGACTCATTTTAATCTAGCCATGTGACCTGCTGCGTCTCGCAGCAGGAAATCCATGTGGCCTGCTGCGTCTCGCAGCAGGTGGTAATCAGGCCGTCTCGGCCTGATTTTTCTGGATTCTTCCGTTGTATTCTACCCAGTACAGAAATAGTTGTCATTTGAATCAGGCCGAGACGGCCTGATTACCTTATTCATTTCTTTAGATTACACAAAATCGCCACTATGTTATGGATTGCCTTAAAAAGGAGTGGACATGGAACCTGCTTCTAATAATAAGACTTCATTAGAGCTTGTTGATGAGATTTTGATGGAATTTGAATGCCCCATCTCTCTTGAAAGGATGAATTTGGCATCTTCTCTGCCCTGCACGCATAATGTGCATACAGATTCGGCAAAAGAATATTTTGGTGAAGATCCTGATCATCCAAAGGCCAATGCAAAATGCCCGCTTTGCCTAGAACCTGTCACTTATTGGAAACAAAATTATGCCATACAGAGCCTTGTCCCAAAAATCGAGCAGCTTCAAAAAAAGATGCTTTCTGAAGAACAAGAAAGGCTTGAGCAAATAAATAGGTTTAAATCAGTGGAAGATCATTGGATTAGGGAAAATCCTCAAATGGAGATTATGCAAAAACTCCATCAGGGGGAATCCAATTCTCATTTTTCGCGGAACTATTGTGCAAACAACGAAAAATTGGAACGGAAGCTAGAGCTTAATTCCCTACTCTTCACTATAATGAGTTTATTCCCATGCATTTTACCTGAGAAGCATTATGATAAAGTTATCTGACAAACTAACATGTGGCCTGCAGCGTCTCGCTGCAGGTGTCAATTCACCGCTTAGCTGGCACCTGCAGCGAGACGCTGCAGGCCACATAAATGAGCCCCCATTATGCCTGCCTTTCAGGCCTCAGCATAATTAACATCCCTTTTCCATATGGCCAATCACTAACTGATATTGTAATCCACATTGTTTTTAGGTAACTCCTCAGAAAGATTGGAGAAATTCCTACTCCTCGAAGATACCCACTTGTAATATTCCATTGAATTGTTTAAGATGAGTACTAAGGGATTTTTGTTCAGTTCCAAAACCTCAAGGAATATAAAATGCAAATTCACAAAATGATACTGACTGACGAAAATATGCATCCAGTTGCTGTGCAGATTCCCTACAAGGAATGGCTGGAAATAGAACTGTTCATTGGAAAAAACACAAAAAAAAAATCACAGATCTCACACTTATCAGGAACACTTAAGCTATCCGAAGATCCACTTAAATACCAACGGAGAGTTCGCGAGGAATGGCAGTGAAAGAGCTATTAGATACAAATGTAATTTTATATTTTTTAGCTGGGAAATTGAGCTCTCCTCTTCCTGACAATGAGTATTGTATTTCAGTAATCACTCAGCTCGAGTTACTTTCATTTCCTCTACTTGATGCTGAAGCTGAGGCTAGGATTGAGGCCTTTCTCGATCAAATTGAAATAATAGGTCTGACACCTGAAATTATTAAAGAAACAGTCCTTGTAAGACGTAAATACAAACTTAAATTACCCGATTCCATCATTATAGCAACAGCAAAAGCTCTTGACGTTATCATTCTTACAAATGATCAACAACTTGCTAACATACCCAACGTGAAGTGTCGTAGCCTGCAGCTAATATCATAAAATGACCGTGCATTTATAACTTTTTTCTACAACTATACTATAAGGTTATTGAAAGCCATTTTCTTATGGCCTGAAAGGCCAATATCTCATAGCCCAGGCCGTTAAGGCATGGGTAAAACAAACAAACTAGGGAGGCCTGAAAGGCCGGAATAATTAACGTCCTTTGTCGTTATCGTCGTTATTGTCCTTATCGTCGTTCGTCCTTTGTACCCTTTGTCCTTTTAGCTTTCCGATTTACAAACACATCGATTTCTCGATGCCTTCAATTGCTTTTCCCAAAATGGAGCGTAGAAAAATGCCCCGTCAGCAGGATTAATGTCAGTAATTTGCATCTGATTGATATCAAGGCCTTCCATAAACCCTAAAATCAGGGCCGCATTGGTGACATAGACATTGGCAAAATCGCCGCCGCCCACATCGCGATCGCTCTTGCCGGCTAAATCAGCCACTGCGCCAACCAAACCATCGCGCGTAAAAGACTTTTGATTATCAAACATGCTTGTCAGCTGATAACCGAAAATATTACCCACACCGACAATGATTGTTTGAGGAGCATTGATTTTATCTTTGATGACTCGATCAACCTTTTGGGCAAGTCTCTGAGCATGCGCATTGGCTTGCATGATTTCTTTGACGTTGAGGGGGTTTGGTGAATTAATGTGACTGATCTTTTTGTCTTGAATTTCTTCAATCACAAAATTCTTAAAGGGTGTAGACGCTTCATTGCCACGATAGATAATCAGTTCGCCTTTGGGGTCCACTGTCGTCAGCTGTAAACTGCCTCCGCCGATGTCCCAAACAACGAGATCTGCTGGCGGGACGCCAAGCTGTGATTGCACGGCTTTAAATGCCAGCTCGCCCTCAAGCCCTTGATCGATCACATTGACTTCGATACCGGTTTCCTCATAGATCTTCTGAATAAATGTCTCGGAATTTTTAGCTTTTCGAAAAGCGGCAGTAGCGACTGCAATGACTTTTTCTGCGCCATATTTTTTGGCAATTTCAACGGATTCCTTAAGCGAATTCAATCCAATTTCCATCACGTCATGATCAAAGACGCCTTCACTGGATTTTGAGAGTTTTTCCTGATAGGGAGTCGTGAAAGATTTGCTTTCTAAAATATTGACAATTTGACTTGTTTTTAGGTCCACTTCAGCAACGCGCAATTTTGTGGCTCCAGAACCGATATCTAAAGCTGCTCTTATAGTTGTGGCGGCCTCTAACGTTATTGGTAAAATGCCCATGAGACATGTTAAAATGAAGAAATAAAGAATGTTTTTTTTAATAAATTGCATATAGATTCCAGTTTATATTTGTAATTAAAAAGCTCGATTAGAAGAATCATAGCAGTAAAGATGAATTAAGTCAATAATTAGAGATTAAACAAAATAATAGATAGTTTTCTTTATTTGGCTGGGTTCTGCAAAGATATTTGCATAACGCTTTTATTTTTTTTACTACAGCCAATGTGGCCTGCTGCGTCTCGCAGCAGGAGTCAATTAAACGGCTTAACTGGCGCCTGCTGCGAGACGCAGCAGGCCACATTGGCTGTAGTAAAAAAAACTAATTACTTTTTAATTTCGAAGAGAATTTCGTCGCCTTTGCAAACTTTTGCAATTTTTTGTTCGCAAATTTTCTTGAGAGTTTTCATTGCTTTTGATTTAGGGTGGATCATGCAAAGAGTTTTGGTATACTGTTGATGATTATCATCGACTCCGATTACCTCAACCTTCTCAAATTGCTTTAGGAATTCTAAAACTGTTTCAGGCGATACGACATCTTCCATTAATAATTGCAAAAGAAGAGTGCCAAGCTGGAATTGAGTCACTACTGTTATAGCTCCATACTTAGTATGGTTGGGGTTTTCCTGATCATTGATGTTAAAAGGTAATTCTGGAAGTGTAATGCCTCCAAAGGTGCATTTCAGCGTACCCACTTTGTGTGAAGTAATCGGAAGCAATTGGGGTCCCGAATATATGTAACTCGTAAGGATATTGTTAATTGGGCAAACGAGATAGTTTTGAAAGGCGGTGCCTCCACGCCAGATCCCCACAAATTTTGCTGTGCTCGCTCCAAATTCTGCTGTTACCTTCGTTTTTGTCTTCGGATTAAATTTGGAGGTCAAATTCTCTTTGCAACTTTTGAAGTGCAGGTCAAGGTTAGTATTACAATAAGATTTCCATGTTTTACGAGCGACATGGGCAAGTGAAACTGCCGGTTTTATACCGCATATCCCTACCGCGAAAACTCCTACGACAGCTCCAGGAGGGCCAAAAGTGATAAATCCTGCTCCAAAACCCGTTAAGATGGCACCCATGCCGCCCCAGTTGACAGATTCGGTTCCGAATAAACAGTCAGCCCTCTGTTTTTCCGCTTCTAATTCATCTTGTGCGATCTCTATAAGAGTCTTTTGATCATCAATAATCTCTTTCGCATCATCCAGTTTTGTGCCAAGCTCATCATGCTTTTGATTGACATCGTTAAGCTTTTCGTTGACCTCAGAGATAATCCCTTGGGCCTCTTTGTATTTTTTTTCAAGTATTTGGAGCTTAAGGAGTGTCTCCAGGTAAAGTTCATTCAAATTAAATAGATTGCCTTTGATATCTAATGCAGAAATCAGGAGCCTGCTTGCCTGGGTCTGATGCTTTAGAGCCTTTGACGAAAGGGCTGCGATCTCATTGATCTTTCTCTTGATTTCAGCCATGATATTTTGCAGATCTTCTTCGCTTTTGATTTGAATTTCCTTTGTCTCCATATCCGATTTAAATTCGTTTAAGAGCTCAATTTGATTTGCGATGACTTCGCAAGCCTTAGTCGATTCACCAATGGCTTGGTTGAGGGCACTTCCCTGATTTTCCAATTCCTCTTTTATTTTGTGTTGAACATCAAGAGCCTCATTAAGATCCTTATGAAATTCTTCCGTGGTGTTAATGAGCTGATTATTTAGGAATTCAATTTTTTCTTGAGTGGTTTTTAAATCGGTTTTTATTTGTTGCTGTTTTTCAGATGCTTCGGAGATTGTTTTTTTCGCTAATTCATTCTTTTTCCCAAGGCTCTCCAAAGCCATTTCAATTCCCCTTAAATGGTCGCTTGCGCCCTTATCATTCACATAGTTCTTATGCATTTTGTAAAATTCATTGACTGCAACGGCCAAGAGTCCAACGCCTACAAGAGGAACGACATACCCATCACTCAAAGCATCCTGGATTCCGACACCCATTGTTGTAAAAGCGGAAATGATCTGTGTTCCGTTAGTACTTGCATAATCTGAGGCCATTTGGAGGAGGGTATCGAAAATGCCTAACTGATCTTCAGTTTCAACATCTGCCTCAGCAAAATCGATCGCATTGCCTAATACTTCGTCTTCAGCCAAAAGAAGTTCGACATTCTGTTGGCTTTTTGAAAGCTCATACTCTTCTACCCCTGAGCTATCGCTTTCATCTTTCAGCTCAATCTTAATCACTTTTGTGTTTTCTAAGCTTTCTTTTGGTTTAGTTATGCAGTCATAAGTAGAGCAAAGATTAGAAGTAATTTCGATCAAAGGCTTATTCTGAAGTTTTTGAGTGCTTTCACAAGATTGTATTTTATTTTTTAATTCTTCACGTTCACCTCGCAAGCGTAACACCAGATGTTTCGGCGCATCTTCCTGAGGATTTATAGTAATAGTTGAAGTGCCATTGGAAATAGGCCTTGAAGATGGATTCATAGTTTCCTTTTAATTTAATAATTTGGTTTATATCTTTTTGATAAAATATAATTTAAAATATGTATAAGTATAGCATATTTAAGGTATTAGTAAAACCAAAAATGTTAAATTAAGTTCAAGGTCTGGCTTTTTTATTTCTGGTATAATTAGAAATTATTTTAATTTGTGTTTATTATAAAAAAAATATCCTGCGCTTGCGATCCTGCCCATCCTGTTCTTATAATTAATAAACAGGATAGGCAGGATCGCAAGCGGCAGGATATTTTTTAAAACACAAAATTATTGTTTCTTTCTCTGCGACTCTCCGTCTCAGCGTCTCTGCGTTTTATACAGCCTGACCTGACCCCCGTTCCAAACAACCGAAAAACGGTGATAAGAACAATGAGGATCTTAACACCGATCATCATTCATGAATAAGGCTTTGAATAGCTTCATTTTGATCAGGATGGGCTAATGTTGCAACAGCATAAAGGGGCTTAGAATGCACCTTGTTAATTTTAGAATAATTCTCTGCCCAAAACCTTATTCCATATGGTGATTTGCTATGACTTTCTAGAAACTGATGCATACTCCTTAAGGTAGTTCCAGATCCACTTTTTACTTCAATGGGCACAACATAACCTTCTTGGGAATAGAGATAATCGACTTCTGCAAGGGAACCTTTAGCTTCCCTCTTCCAAAAATAAAGATCGCTCTTCGATTTCGGCGATGAATAACAAAGCAATTCCTGCCCCACAAAAGCCTCAACAATAGGACCTCGATTAATAAGGTCTTTGTCACGATTTAAAAACCATGAAGCAAGATCAAGCCCTAAAAAAGCCTGTGAAAGGCCCACATCAAGAAAGATAGTTTTAAACCATTCTAGATTAATCTCAGCCCCTAGAGGTATTCCATTGCCGGCAGAGTGGGTGATTTTGTGCACAACATTAGCATGACAGAGCAGTTCCAGGCATGGCGCCAGTTCTCTTTTTTTGTATTCTCCATGAATTGAGGAATATTTAAACTGTTCGCCAATAAAGTGAGGAATCTGATTAAAAAGGGTCTCTACATATTTGATTTGATGTTTTTTTGCATATTTTGGAAAGTCCTGAGTGTACGTTTCAATAAGCTCTTTTTGAATTTCCCTGGATATCAAAGGATTGTTGGTTTTTACCCAAGCAGCCACAACTTCAGGCATTCCTCCGATAACAAGATATTGTGCCAATAGTTCCAGAAGCTTTTCGTGAATAATTTCCGAGAATGCTTCTTTGCGAAGAATTGCTGTAATATAAAGAGAATGCCCCGAAGCAGCAAGAAATTCAAGAAATGACAGTGGATATATATATAGCATGCTGACTCTTCCGACAGGGACGCCTATCTTATTGATTGCAAAATCTATCAAGGATCCCGCAGCAACTACATGTAATTCGGGCATCTTTTCGTAAAAATAGCGAAGCGCTAAAATTACTTTGGGCGCTTCTTGTACTTCATCGAGAAAAAGAAGAGTCTTCCCAGGTATTACCGATGTCTTTGTCAACAATTCTAGTTCCCAAATAATTCTTTCGGGAATCAAGTCTTTTTCAAAAATTGATTTCGCCTCTGGGAGCAATTCAAAGTTAATTTCTACAAATGATTCAAAATGGTTTCCCAATTGTCTAACGGAGTGAGTTTTTCCGACCTGACGAGCGCCTCTTAATAGTAGAGGTTTTCTTCTTTCGTTTTCCTTCCAACTCATTAAATGCCAATCAGTTAATCTCTTCATGTCCGAAAATCCAATCAAATTATTATTTCTTTGTTTGAAATATAAACCATATTCGAATTTATATGCTCAAAAATCTAACCAAATTCCTCCTTTTCTGTTGCGTTCCTTTTCTAATAACTCTTAAGGCAATACATAGGTGTGAGAATTATTGTACCCACATCTTTTTCTTGACAGGCATTATGCCTCTTGTTCAGCCTCGAATGAGACAATTGTGGAAGCAAAAAGGGTCAGGCATGACCCCTTCCTTTTTGTTTAAATTCACCCTACTTTAATAGAAAATCTTCCAATGAGATGGCGAGCCGGGAATTTTTTTTGATCAACTCCTTATCCTCTGTCACTAACCATATTGCATATCTCACCGACAGCTCAACAAATTGAGCGTCATAAGAAGAGATATTGGCTTCAAGGGCAATCTGAAGGGCTTGTTTCTTATTCACCACGATTTCATGCGGGGCGAGCTGATCTACCACCCTGTCATAATTATCTAGAAGGCTTGATCTTGAGGTGAAATTTTTGCGGCTTTCTTTTACGAGAATATTAGCGTACTCCTCCTGCCAAATAGGAGGCAGAATGATATGCGGACTTTTTTCAATAAGCTTTTGTGCTTTTAAATTTAGAGAAGTCTCATTAAAAAGATGGAATACGATACAGGTGTCGATAACAATCACTCACGCCCCTCATGGATAGCCTTAATAATTTCATCTGAAGTAAAATCCTTTCCCCATTTAAATGGCTTCGGTGCTTTTAAAGGGGGCACCATGGGGGCAAGCCCTTGATATAAGGTAAAGATAGCTTCTTGCGTTCGGCTACGGTGATGCTCTTTTGCAGCCTTTTCAAGCCTTAAATAAAGATCCATCGGCATACGCCGTATCAGAAAATCTTTTGTTGTATGCTCAGGGTTTTCCTGGTGACTTGTTGCCATGGCAATCCTCCTTTGTTAGCATTAATATAGCATAAATATATATTTTTGTCAACGTAACTATAGATGAAATCTAATCTCTGATTGGCATTCTGGCATTCTTAAAACGGGGGAAACGGCCTAGGACCCTTTTAAAAAAAATATCCTGTCGCTTGCGATCCTGCCCATCCTGTTTATTAATTAAATGAACAGGATGGGCAGGATCGCAAGCGACAGGATATTTTTTAAAACACAAAATAATTTTTGTTTCTTCTGATACAGCCTATAAATGATACTTTTCGATGAGGTGGGTTTCCAATTTTTTGGCATCCTTGGCAAAATTGCGAATCCCTTCAGACAGCTTTTCAGTAGCCATCGGATTATCATTTAGCTGCAGGCGGAAAGCTTTTTCATCGAGGATGATTTTTTCGATCGGCATTTTTTTGCTGTCTGCAGGAACTAGCTTGCGTTCAATTTTGGCATTTAAGTTTTGCAATTCCTCAAGCAATGAAGGGGCAATCGTTAACAAGTCGCAGCCTGAAAGCTCAAGAATTTCTTCTTTGTTTCTGAAGCTTGCTCCCATGATCTGTGTTTTATAGTCGAACTTTTTGAAATAATGGTAAATATCTGTGACCGAAATGACGCCAGGGTCTTTATCTGGGGCATAGCCGGCGACCCCTTCATTTTTCTTATACCAGTCCAAAATGCGGCCCACAAATGGGGAGATCAACGTCGCTTTTGCTTCCGCACATAAGATGGCTTGGGGAAGGGAAAACAGGAGTGTCATGTTGCAATGGATACCCTCTTTTTCCAATTGTTTGGCGGCCAGTGCTCCTTCCCATGTGGATGCGAGTTTAATGAGTATGCGCTTTTTGTCGATCCCTTCAGCTGCATACATTTCGATCAGAGAGTGGGCCTTTTTGATGCTGCCTTCGACGTCAAAGGAGAGCCTGGCATCCACTTCTGTAGACACACGTCCTGGAACAATCTTTAAAATTTCTTTGCCAAAGTTAATAAAAAGGCGGTCCATTGCCAAACTGAGCTGATCTTTCTGTGAAGAGGCTTTTTGCTTGGCATATTTCACCGCTTCAGCAATGAGGGGTTCATACTGCGGTTTTTGTGAAGCCGCTAAGATTAATGAGGGATTTGTTGTCGCATCTGTGGGGGTATATTTCTTGATCGAATCAATATCGCCGGTATCGCTAACGACGACTGTCATTTCTTTAAGTTGATCTAATGCATTTTTGGCCATGAGTTCTCCTTGTATGCTTCAGGATAAGTCTTTTAATGGTTCCATGCGAAAGTTTATTGAAATTTTCTGATCGCCCATTTTAAGTTCTAGCTGGGACGTCATCCGAGTGAGCAGTAATTTAAACGGGATAGAGACGCTATGGCCTTCAACATTTAGACCCACAGAAGTATTGCTTAGAATTTCTTCGGAATCAACGATCTGCCGGCACAATGCTTCAAATTTTTGAAGTTGTCGTTTAAGAGTCTTATCTTTAAGGGAATAGCGCTTTTTACATTGTTCGCAAACGATCATATCTTCATTTTCTTCGATTTCAAATAAAGAAAAATGAACAGGCGCCTGACAATGCTGGCAGCTGAACTGTAGGTTGTGGCCTTTTTGCATGCTTCGATATAACTCCACGAAACGGTATTTTCATACTCGTAATCTTAGCAAGTTAGGGGAATTAATGCCACAAAGGATTATTCATTAAGAACCTGTTCAAAATCTTCGATCGGATGATTTGTGTGCTAAAATCCGCTATAAATCCGCAAAAATTTTTTGCAATATTATTTAATATTCCGAAAAATTTTTGCGGGTTTATAGCGGATTTTAGCAGCAAAGCATCCAGATCATAGATTTTGAACAGGTTCTAAGGTTGTAATAAATTTCTATTTTGATAAGGTGGGTATATTATTTTACATTGCACAAAGGATAGGAATCAATGAACTGGCAGACGATCGATTTTCAAGGTATCGCTGGTTTGGAAAGCTCTTTAATTCACCAGCTCCAGTCGTATCTGGATGAAAAAGAATCTCATTTAGCCCAGTTTATTGCGAATAGCATTCCGCAAATGACCGAATCCGGACCTATGCCATATCTTCCAGATCCGCAGACACGCACTAAGCTGTCTGATGGAGTGGAAACATTTTCAAGGCGCGCCCATCAGGATTTTGGGGCCTCGCAATTTTCAGTGATACCGGCATGGCAAAAAGTTGCAGTATCCCTAAATAAAGCCATTTGGGAGTATGTAGAGGTTTTGGAAGGGAGCGCTGTAGAACTTTTTCAGCAGGTTGAACAAATTGGATTTGAGCAATGGTCGCAGACGCTCATACAGATAATGGAAATTATTAAAGACTTGCTGCTTCATAGTATGGAAGACTTAAAATGGGCATTCAAACGCCTCGAAAGTCATTTTCAGTATTACCGTTCCCTTTTCAATGAAGGAAAATCCTATTTATGGGGCCGCATCACACAGATATTTTCAAAAAGTACAATTCTTGATCCTGCCATCCCACGCAATCTAGGAAAAAGTCAGAAATTCTTGAACTTCAGGTATCAGAACTTTGTCCATCGCTTTAACGAATTTCAACAGCTGGACGGGCATGTCGATAAGATTATGGCAAAATTTTTCGATTATGATGTGCTGGATACTATTGACCCCGATGAGGCGCATAAGTTTAAGCAAATTTATCGTGTATTGAAAATTTGGGAACAAAATCAAAATGTCAAGGTGCTTACGGAGCTTGAACTTATCAGAGGAATCCATAGGATCATCGATCCGGAAAAGGCCTCTCAAGTTTTTAAAGATTATTATCAAGCGATCAAAAATCAAGTTTTTGAACTCAGCCGCCGGTTGAAATATCGTCACGATAGTGAAATTGTTAAAAATAGTGAGAAAACACAAGATATTCTAACCCATTACCGGAAAGAACTGCATACCTTAGGGGCAACGACTTCTAAATATAGGGAATTTTTACTCAAAAGCGATCCTGATCCCTATGTGCGTACACACGGAGGCTTTTCAGAATGGGTGATAGGCTTGGAGCCTACCGTAACAAAACCTTTGCTTTATCAAGAATATGATATCGAGTCGCTTGATCAAATTATTTTAAAATTCGCAGATTCAATACGAAAAAATGAAATGTCGACGGTCCATAATGAAGAATTGGAAAACGAGATCTGGGAAACTTTGCATGATATGGGCCAGCCTCTGGCCTCTAAGCAACTGATGGAGCTGCGCAGCGGCCAGTTTGTCGAACAGCTGCAATCTTTGGATGAGCTTGCTTCAAAAGATCCATTAGTTGTCGATCATGTCACCAAGTTCCTTTCCAGAGCCCTTAGAGCCGATTGGAAATATAATGCGCTTTATGATATCCCTCAATTCCATTTGCTTTACTCCATTCATCAGGGGATTTTAGGGCCTGATCCCGATCGTTCGCATACTACCCGTATGGGCGAGTTTAAATTATTAACCGAAAGGTTGTTTAAGTGGATCAGAGAGAAAAAGTTGATCAGGCATCATCATGAGGTGGAATTAGACATTAACGATATTAAAGAAAGCCTGCAAGATATGCTTGCATATGTCCAGAGGACAGCCAAAGACCCTTCACTTTTCAATCAGGAAAATGCCTCAAATGTTATCCAGGACATTTCAAAGAAACTTTTGGAGTACCGCTATCTTTTCAATCACTTTTTCCATCAGCTGCGGGGGATTGAATCGGATGAAAAACTGCTGAGGAAGCAGTTCCTTTTTGTCGATCACTACTTTGAGTCAATAGAAAACAAACTGATTGAAATGCAAAATGTTAACTGGGAATAAGCAAAGGTCAGGGTCATTTTTTACCACAGAGAGCACAGAGGGCACAGAGAGGGTGGCATAACAGGATATCCTTAACGGTTATGTCCATTTTTAACAGCAGACAGGAACAGGATTTGCAGGATCGCAAGCCGCAAGATAGTAGAATTGGATATTCTTAGATGAGCTTGGTAGCTAAACGAACAGCCAATTGCGCAATCAAAACGGCCCGGTCCAAATTCTTAATGCCCCTTCTGAATTCTTAGCGAGCTAAGAATTCAGAAGGGGCATTAAGAATTTGGACCGGGCCGTTTTGATTGCGCAATTAGAGTAGCTAATGTTTCATAGTGCTTCGCAAAAAATTGGATTCTCTACTTACGCAAGATGCCATTTACGGCTATACTTTTTTCGCAAGTTGAATTGGCTTACGGATTCAACTTGCGAAAAAAGTATAGCCGTAAATGGCATCTTGCGTAAGTAGCTGGAGGTTCATACACCGAGACTTAATCCTGAACATCCTTTTCTACTATCCTGCCGCTTGCGAACTTGCAAATCCTGTCTGCAGTTAAAAATGGACAAAACGGTTTAGCATTTCCTATCTAGCGGCTCTCTCTGTGCTCTCTGTGCCCTCTGTGGTTAAAAAAATGCCCCTAACCCACTCAAAGAGGCGCTCCAACCATTTTCTGGAAGGGTTTCAGGAATTGTTCCGGGTAAATGTCGGCCTGGTAGCGCCCGACACGGATAAAGACTGGTTGGCCGCGCTGAAGATACTCTATGATATCATCCTGGACATTTTTTGGAATGAGCAGCCGCTGGCCGCCAAGTAAACGGTCGGCGCAAAATGTGTAAGATTGTTCCCTAAATGAAATGTAGACCATAGAGATACTGCTGTCCCGTTCGGAGGGAGGGATATCGAGTCCGTACACATTTAGATAAAGCCTGATGCCTTCACATGTGCGTACAAGTTCGAGGCCTAAATCTCCACACCCTCCAGAGGTGCAAAGATAAAGGCGTACAGAATTAAATGTTGAGGGAATTCCTTGTGAGGAATCAATTTGCCAAACACTGGTTGAAGCGCAAGAAGTTAGAAGTAATCCTGCGGAGCCCAAAAGAAGCGTGGAAAATCGATTAATTAACGTCATGGTTTGGTCTATAGTTAATGGCTATGGCTGTGGGAAGAATGGCCCACATGCCTTACTGCAATGGCAACTATGGCTAATGCTGCAACAGCACAAAGAGCTATATAAGGTGTCAAAGACGGGGCGACAATGGATTCTTCATATCCAACGCCGCCAACGCTTGCAACCTGTTGAGCATCGGCCTGAAATGATGATCCGGTTAAACTTGCGAGCAATAGTGTTAGAGCGGTCAATTTCCTAATTTTTTTCATGGTTCTCTCCTGGCAGTTCACAGGCTTTATCTCATATTGTTTGATTAAGTGCAATTATTTCTATCTATAGTTGTGGATTCCCTGTTGATTTGAAGGGAGCGCAAAGTATCGAAAAAGACTTGGTAGTAGGCTGCAAAATCTGACTTTAGGGCTGCTGCCGTTAGGATGTACACAGTTCCATCTTTAAGCAAGATCAGGTTGATCATACGTGTATCCCCCCATTCACTTTTTGTGTCCAGCTGGGTCAGCCGTCCTTCGCCGGCATTTGTTTTAAAGGCCCCGAGATCCCTCCAGTTTGTCCCTTTTCGTTCTCCGATTGAACGGACAATTTTCAGATATTCCTTAAAAGTTCCGGAATAATTTTCTGTAGCTAGATTGATGGAAGGGGGATAGGTACCGGCTTGTCCGATGACTAACGCTTTGACATTTGGCGACAATAATTTGGCATCGACGCTTTTCCATCCTTCTGGAGGGACAAAAGTCACCATTTCAGTGTACTCTTGAGGGCAATTTTGCAATTCTTCAGCGAAGATGCTTCCGCAAAGCATCAGCATTGCAATGGCTATCGGGTTGATTTTAATCATACTCATAGATCAGTGACCGTAATGTGAATGTTGCTTGGGATGTTTTGAAGTGGTACTGCTGTTGCTACTCTTTTGATGATGGTGGCCGTAGCAATAATTGGTATTAAAAAGGGCGATGGCCACAATGGCAACCCCAATAGTACCAAGGAGAATTGTGGCGACCAATTTGCTTGTTCCAATCCCAGTTTCATAGGCGATTCCTGTAGAGGTCGGTTGTGAATGCATATATGGAGATTCCGGGCAAGTTTCGCTTAGCACGACCTGAGCTTTGAGATTTGCAACTGGCAATAATAGGGATAAGGCTATTGCGAGAAAGGCTTTGTGAACCATCTTTTTGTCCTATGGTGGAAATGCAACTTGAATGCAGATACTAGCATAGGAGAAATAAATCGTAAAAGTTATTTTATAAAATCACGAAAACTTTAGTAGTTCAAGTCCAAACCAAAGCGAAAGAGGACTTTCGCACTCCAAACGCTTCGCGATGTTAAAAGTGGAACTGGTAAGCCATATGTTTCGCGAAGCGTTTGGAGTGCGAAAGTCCTCTTTCGCTTTTGGATTCAACGTGAATTAATTGGTCTAATGCAATAAATTATTTTAAGTTGATGACATTGGGGCAAGGGCAAGGGCAGCGAAATGAATTATGCAAGAAGTTTATTATTCAGATTGAGGAAATTGATCTTCTTTAAGAGATTGGATGCGTTTTTTAAATTAAGATCATTGACAATTTTAATTGTCTGCGGCTCCCCAAGATGGCCTAAAGAGCACCAGTTACATTCTTAAAATTATAGACTCACTCAAATCCTTCAACATTGATTCCTTGTGCTTTTGCAATCTTAATCATTGTTTGGATTCCAGCATCACATGTTAACTTCATTTTCTCGAGCAACAGTTGTTTATTATTGCGTATAGATTCGTCAGGCTCTAAGTTAACACTATCTTGTAGTTGTTTAATCTTTTGTTCATTATCTTGTTTTGTTTTTCTCAACTTCTCGATAAATTCTTGTTTACCCTTTTCTTGTATTTCGTTGAGTCTTTTTTCATAGTCAGGAATGCTTTTTGCTGGTTCTGGTTGAGGATTGAATTTGGGCATGTCCATGGCTGCAACATGCGTTTTTTTAGTTTGAATAGGGTATCCTTTAAGAAAATCTAATATCTCTATATCATTGTTTATCCATTTTATAGCATCTTCGCCTCTTAAGTATCTGTAGTTTGTGAACAGAGAAACAACCCAATGTTTAATAGTCATCAGATTTGGCCATTCAGTTGATGAAACTTTAATGTGCACAGTGCCGTTTTTGCTGACATCTTCACGGATGTACAATTTATCAACATCTCCCTGATGGAGATTGAAAATATCTACTTTTAATCCATTACAATTTATATCTAAATTATCGAGTGGCATAATTTGCCTCCTTTGCTATAATTTTTGATTAAATCACTTAGCTTTAATATAAATAAATTTAATTAAAAAGTCAATTATGTTGGATTTTCTTATAAGATTAATTCGCTGTCTATTGAATAGAAGAGTCCTGGTAGAAAAAAGACGAGGCAATAAGAGGCTGTTGCATAATTCCGCGGCGGTAGCCGCCAAAGAAATTAGCCCCGCGTGCAGCGAAGCGAAACGTGGGGTTGGAAATTTAAATTGACAATAGCTGCGGTAGCAGTGAAAGAATGCTCTTACCCTGCTACCGCAGCTTTTTATGTCACGATCTATCGACCCCACGTTCCGCTTCGCTGCACGCGGGGCTAATCCCTTTTGGCGGCTACCGCCGCGGAATTATGCAACTGCCTCTTATCGTCGTTTACGTCGTTCGTCCTTGGTCCGCTAGGACTACTATTCAATAGAGATGACGTAGTAAGCGGGAAAGGCAAAGTTATTGTTGGGCCTCTTCACAACTTGTACAGTAGAGATATGCCCTAACTTTTCCTGCAGGTTCACTGCGGTGCTATAAAGATAGGCGATAGGCAAATTGCTTATTGTACTGAGGAGTAAAAAGTCTCCGGGCTTATTTTTCACAGCGCGCGCATAGGGCTCTAAAATTCCTGTAAGGGTCAAAGATTCAGGATTTAGGTAAAAGGCTTCAGGAGAAGGATTTGAATTCTGAGAGGACCAGGCTTCATAAAGGGCTTTCTCGTTAGGAATCCATGCAGCCATTTTGCTGTTCATGGAAGATGGATCAAAAACCTTATTCCAATTTGGCGCAGTTTTGATCTGAGAGGCCGCAGAAGAGGCAAAATGGGTGTCATCGTCAATAGGGGCCGCCGATAGGGAAACAATTTCAACTTGGTAAGGATCGGCTAGGGCAGCGCTATTGTTAGCGGCTTTGGCTTCAAGGTATTCGATTTTTTTCTGAAGAAGAAGCTCTTGAAGATTTGCAAGCAATTCTTTTGCGCGGGCGGCTTGATCTGGGAAATCGGAATATTCGTTGATGATTTTCTTAAATCCCTTGATAGAGTGGTCCAGCTTCATCTCATCATAATTCTTTTGCAATTCAGCCTGGCTGACTTGATAGCTGCGGTTGAGCAGTTCGTTAACTTCTTCTTTGCGTTTTTCGATTTGCGCCATGACAGCCGGGCTGCCAATTTTTTCAACATATTCTTTGCAGACGTAAAAGCGTGTCGATGCCGGCGGGGCGATTTCCAACCACTTGCTATTCAATGGGCTGATAACGCCATGGATCTCATCGCCGCTATGCAGTTGCGCAATAACAGGGGATTCCAGGGCCGGTTCCAGGCGCACGTTAACTTTATTGCCTTCAACCTTATTATCAAGCACAAAGGTGCGAAATACATAGGCTTTACTATCTTTGGGAGGCAAAATCGCATAAAAATCATCCGCGTCTCCAACGACCATGATCAAATCGTCATGGACAAATTCCTGAAGTATTTGGCCGTCCAAGCTCGGCTGCAAGCGCATTCTCACTTTGTTGCGAGTAATCCTGCCTGTAAACGGCTCAAAAGACTGCGCGCTGGCTTGATTTTGTTGACTGGTTGATGAAACATTGTCCTCAGCTATAAGTGAACAGGTAATAGACTGAGAAAGTACTGTAAGGATTGTTAAAATCCATTTGGCATTTTGAGACATGCGATTACTCCAAATTTGAAAGCGTGATTTTATGGATTTAAGTGATTTATGGCAAATTAATTTGGACGATCTAGCCTAAGATTTTAAAACTGCCGGAATATGAACACAGTTTTTTTCACCGCAGGTACACCCGACAGGATCCCCTAAATAAACCTGGTAGACTTCTTTGGGATCTAATTTGTTAGTAACTTGATATAGATTAGTTCCAGTTTGTTCGATCTTCCATTGTTGAAATGTTAAATCTTCTGGGGAAACTGGTTCATCGTGCGGATCTGCTATTGGAGCATGATGGTGCCTTTGCCCGTTGATGGCATTGGCAATTTGACAATGAGGGCAATTACAATTTAATTCCGCCTGCGGCAATCCTTCTTGTCCTTCGGGAGCGACAATTTTGGCGATAGCGGCAATTTTGTCGAGAAATTCAGCCGGGAGGTCAGGGGCATGGGCAAGAGCGTCGCTATGTTGCATCGCGGCCCCGATTCCTTTTATTGCATTTTGGCCGAACTGCAAAAATTCTAATCCTGCAGGAGAAATGGGTTGATTCAATAAGCCGAATGGAGAGGCGGGTTGATTTTGATGGACGGGATTTGAAAAATCTTGTTGTTCGAGATAAGAGCGATGTGCAAGGAAAATTGTTTCAATTAAATCTTTAGAAAGGCCATCAATAAGTACTGATTCTCCGGTAGAGAGACTGATGACTAAAGTAGGTCCTTTCATGTGCAGTCCTAGTACATTGTTCCAAGTCGTAGAAATATAAGGGGGAAGATTTAAAATTTTATTATTGATGATCATGAAAATCACTCCTTGTTTATTTTTATTATAGCATTGCAAGAGAAGGAAGTCAAGGGGCAACTCAACTTTTTAGCAGACCATGACGTCGAGTGCTAATTTTAAAGAATTGAAGCGGTTCGCTGTTTTTGTCCAAAATGCCCTTGCAGCTTTAAGATTTTCCGCTTAAGGTTATATTCATCTTTTTATACTTATCGGCATGGCATATCCTTATCACTAGCTAAGAGGTCTCAATGGTTAAAAAAAATTTCGTTATCGACACTAACGTTCTTCTCTACGATCCCGAAGCAATCTTAAAATTTCCCCGCAGCCAGATTGTTATTCCTGTGACTGTTCTCGAAGAACTCGACAAAATGAAACGTTTGCCAAACGAACTCGGCAAAAATTCCCGAGCAGTCTTTCGGTTTTTAGCATCTATAAATAAAATCGGCGCGGGTAATCTGCATGGCGGCGTTCAATTGGAAAATGGGTCTACTATACGCATCCAGCTGGAAATAAAAACCGACGCTCTTTTTAATTTTGCTCTATCTTTGAGCGATAACCGCATCATCATGGCTGCTTACTATCTTAAAGAGCAGGGTGAAAAAGTTGTTTTTGTTTCAAAAGACGTGGCCGCCAGGCTCAAAGCTGAAGCTGTAGGAATTGAAGTTGAAGACTATGAAAATTTTAAATACTCTTACGATTCCATGTATTGCGGCATCCAACGTATTGATGCTTCAAAGCATGACATCGACCTTTTCTATAAGGATGGTGTGGCCCCTGTCCCGAAGGGGGAATTCCATCCAAATGAATATTGCATATTAGCCTCTCCACAAGAACATTCTTCCGGAGTGGGCAAATGGAATACTTCGAAAGGGATGCTAGAGCCATTATTAAAATTTAATAGCCTTTGGGGGATCAAGCCAAGGAATGTTGAACAGAAATGCGCTGTGGATCTTTTGCTTCGGGATGATATCAAGCTGGTGACATTATTTGGTCAAGCCGGTACCGGTAAAACTCTCCTTGCCTTAGCGTGTGGAATGCGCAAGGTTTTTGATGAGAATATCTATTCCCGCATATTGGTCAGCCGCCCTGTTGTCCCGCTTGGGCGCGATATTGGTTTTCTCCCTGGGACTAAAGAGGAAAAACTTTTCAATTGGATGCAGCCGATTTTTGATAACCTGGAATATTTGTGCCAATCTTCAGGGCATGAATCATCGGCAACATTACAATGGGTCATGGAAAGCAAAAAGATTGAGATGGAAGCTGTTACGTATATACGTGGACGTTCATTACCCAAAATGTATATCATTGTAGATGAAGCCCAAAATCTTACCCCTCATGAAGTTAAAACAATTATCTCGCGTGCCGGCGAGGGGACGAAAGTCATCTTGACAGGAGACCCTACCCAGATAGATAATCCCTATTTGGATAAGGATTCTAATGGTTTGACCTATGTTGTTGGCAGGTTTGCCGGACAAAAACTCTATGGGCATATGATGCTCCAAAAAACCGAGCGTTCTGAACTTGCAGCCCTTGCTGCAGAGGTGTTGTGAAAGCTGCTCTGAATGCAATATTAATTTTTTGCCTTAAAATGAAACGCATATTTTTGCTCATAATATGCTGCCTTGGCCTGGGATGGGGTTTTTGGCACTATGCAGTGCCAATGATTATTGAGAAAAAGATTAATCAGCTTTGCCGCGTTTGCTTTGACGGTTCTTTTGCCGCGGAAAATTTACAGTGGAAAGAGGGTAAATTAGTCATCGACTGCCCCTCATTGACTTCTTCAGCGCCTCTTGAATCAGGAGGCCACCAATGTATTGCTTCCGAAGCAGTAATTTCATACCGAATCTCTTTTTGGGAACGGACGATCGCTCTGAAGCTTGAGTTGAAGACACCTCAAATCAGTATGGGAAGAGATCTTCCCAGGATTTTACAATCTCTTTCATGGCTTGACAGCGCTCCAGGATTCTTTGATATCCAGTCTCATCTTGTCATTACCGATGGCTCATTGACTCACGCTTCAGGGCAGCAATATAATTTTAATTTAGATATTGATTTTACGGAACTTCCCACAGGGAAATTTGAAATAAAATTCGGCGAAAATGGAGACCAGGGCACTCTTTACGGACATCTATTCAAAGATCTTAAGGGGTCTCTGGGTATAAAAGTTGAGGTTTCCGATGTCTCTATAGAACAAAAGCTTGTGCAGTTATCAAAACTAAGAGGGATTTTTTCTTTAGCGGAAGGCAATGCCGCACTTGCTTTAGAGGGGATTTGCCAATATTGCGGGAAAGAATCTGCCCTTGCCATTGATGGCAAAGCTAAATTTTCCGGCTTAAATATCGATTCCAGCAATTTTATCGTCGATTTGAACGACTCTGCAAAAATCCGTTTTACTTCCAGTTCAAAAGAAAAAGGATTGAACAGCGGCGAGCTTGCTTTAACCAACTTTGGTAAAGATGAATTTTCAATTGTAAAATCGTTTTTAAGCGATAGCTTTAAACCGCTGAATTTTCTTGAAATGCAAGCGGGTAATTTTGATGTCAATTTATCCGGCCAGTTGCAAAACGGCAGGCCGCAATTACTCTTTATCGATAAGATTGCTTTTTCGGATCTGCACATCGATTTCCCTGTATGGCAGCTCTCTGCCTATTTACCTAAAGCTGCTCTGACTGCTTCAATGGACCTTGCTTCTGATAATATTGTCAATACGCTTGACCTGGATGCTAAGATTGAAGACTGTAAGCTCGAATTGCAATCGTTATATACCGGGCAGTCTCATTTTACACCCATAAAAAGCACTATTAAACCCTGTGAAAATATTGACGCTCATTTTTCCCTTAAGAAAGGACGGCTGCAAAAGTCAAGTTTGGAAGGGGAGTTTATCGGTCTAAATGGAAAAATGGAACTCGATGGGGGAAGCACTGAAACATTGGTGAATATTCATCTTGCCGGAGATCACGTCGAGCTGGCTAAACTTCTGCCTGACGCTATCTGTCAGGGTGTTGGAAGATGTTTTTCCGGGAATCAACTAAGCATCGATGCAAATATTCAACGCCATCCCTTAGGGGTGAGTGTAGGCGGCAGGGTCAATATTGTCGACCCCCAGGCTCAGAAAGAATATCCGATCGGCATTAGCTTCGACCTTATTAAAACGAACGATGAGCTATGGCAGCAATGGCCTCCACACCCTCATGCTGAAAGCTATTGGAACGGAATTGCGATGGAAGCGATGCAAGCTTTTATGCCGGGTGTTCTGAGCCCTTCCCTATTGCTTTGCAGCGAATGGATGCAGCAACAGCTTGGCTCGAATGGCCTTGTTATTCAAAACGGTAGTTTTGCCGCTCCTGGACTGCCATTAGAGAAATTTGTCGAGCCATTTTTATTTGAATATGAACAATTTAAGCTTACGGGCTTGGGGGACTTTGAAGGCTCCTTCGACCTTAACGGAGCTAATGTACGGTATCATACGAATTCACTTGTTCTGGAAAATGATGATCTAACCTTTGAAGTGATGGCAATCCGGGACGATAACCAGAAAACTTCGCCAACTTTTGAGGGAGAGCATTTTTTCGACTTCAAGCGCAAGAGGCATTACGGAGACTTCTCTTTCGATCAAGCGATCTATTTTGAAAAAAATAAAGGGCTTCTTTACACCGACTTCAAGTCAACGGCAATTTCTGAAGGCTCCAGAACGTTCCTCAGTGATATTACGACCTGCTGCCATCAAATTTGGTTTACCGGCGCTATCGACATTGACTATAGTTCTCCGGAGCCGGGCTATTTTGATGTGGATGTGTATATCGACACTATGAAAGGAAAGGTCTCAAACCTTCAGGCAATATTTTCCCACTTTGATGATTTGAAAAAGCTTAGTACGTTGCCAATAGAAGGTGATGTTGGATTAGATAAATCTGGTGGAGAGCTTCGTTTTGCTTTTGAGCAAGATGATTTTCGCCTTCAAGCCCAAGCCAAAGGTGTATTATCTAATTGCAGCTATGACAGTCAGATTCCAGGTATTGTCCTTGATGGGTTAACTTTGGCTTTCGATTACGACCATGACGAAAAGTCTTTGCAGTTAGCAGCCCTAAAAGGGGATATGCATTTAGGAATAGAGAATCAGAATAGTCCTTATATCGTTGACGGGAGTTATTTGAACATTTCCGATGTTCGCAGAGGCACTTCGATCTTTGATCTTCATTTAGACGGTTTTAATGGGCAGCTTTTAAGGTTAAAAGGGGAATCATCTCCATCTTCTCCTGATTTAGATGCTCCTTTGGATTACTATTTTGATAAGTCCATCACCCACTTTGCAACGTTCCATCCAATCGTTTTAGATCTTGCAATGGACAATGACTTCCATATCGATCAGTTCCAGATGGCACTCCCATTCAACCTGGCAGAAATGTTAAGGCATGTACGTCCGCTGGTTGAAAATGAAGGGGATGGAACCGCGGCTTTGAAAGCTCTAACGCAAGAAAACAGTTCTGGAAACTGCTCTTTCGAGCTGAATTATGATTCAGGGCAGGCTCAATTTGTGTACAATTTGAAGGGCAGCGACCTGCAGTTGGCCGGAAGGCAGATTAAAAATGGGTTTATCAATGGGAAGAAAAAAGGCAGCAGATGGTCTATAGAACAGATGCAGCTTGGCCGTTTGTCGATTGCCGCTGACATTATTAAAGATGAAGAGAATTGGACCTTTGATTTTCTCGGATTAAGTTGGGGCGATTCCCTTTTAGCGGGATTGGAAGGTGAATACAATATTGACAAACGGGCTTTTAAAGGCCGCGTAAATTTACTTGAAGCGGACCTATCTAAAATAGGCGATTGGCCGGAATGTAGAGAGATTGCGGTTAAATTTTTTCCCGCAGGGCATTATAAAGCCAGCGGCCAAATCTCTTTTGAGTGCATTAACCAGGAACCCGGTTGGAAGGTTGACACACAGCTAAACGGTTCAATCTCGAAATTGGAGTTTTTGGGAATACATTTTGGCGATATCGATAATATGTCATGCCATTGGAGATCAAATGAAAGCATGAGTTTTGGTCAATTTTCCTCCCCATTTGCGGCAGCTCCCTTTGGGATATGTTTAGGAGGTATGGGCTTTGATAAGGCTGAATATGATCTGGTGAAGAGAGAATTATCTTTAAGTAATGTAGATGTCAACACTTCTTCGGAGAATTTGAACGCTTTTGTCGCTCTTTTGCAAACCAGCTTTCCGGATGAAGTTAGTGATTTCACTGCAGAAATCATCAGGAACTGTAAATCTCAAGGCCCCCTTCATGCGAAAGTGAACTTAAAGGTTTCTCCTGCAAGCCATAATTTTAACATGGAGCTTGCTGACGGCAAGTATTGGTTTAACGGGAGCGAGCACGAGTTTACCAATTTCAAATTGACGAGCGAGCCGGAGCTGGTACAGATTTTGATGAAGTACCAATATCCTTACTTGCCCTTTTGGCTGTCTTTCAGAAGTTTAGGCCCCCGATTAGATCATGGATCGATATATATCGCCAATACTCCAGAAGCTTTTAAAAGAAGGGAAATGAATCCGGAAATTGTCCAAATTGCCTGGAGGGATATTCCTGCTCACGGTTTTATTATTGACAATGTACGCGGCCATTTTTGCGGCCTTGGAATAGACCTTAAAAATGCTCTGGTTGATGATACCCCTGCTGACATGCTGGCCCTTTCAGGGCAGCTGTCTGTAGATGTTCCTGTCGCGAGTCATTTGCTCTCAGAAAACGTAAGAAATGGGCTGGCAGCTTGGGGTGTCGGTAAAGGCTATTTCCTTCAAGGGCAATGGTTATTGAAAAAGGGGGGGGCAGATGATACCGTCTCCCCATTTATTTTTAGAGGTAAACTTGCCGGAAATGCACTTGAATTCGATGGTTACGAATTTGAATCTTTAGATTCTCATTTGGATTGGTCTTCTGAAAGAATGCAGTTTTCAAATTTGTGGCTTCAAGATCCTGCAGGAAGCCTGCAAATCGAAAGGCTGACGATGCTGGACACTAAACAAGGGGAGCTATGGGGCTTATCGTTAAGGAATTTGACTGTCACCAACTTTAGGCCAAGTTTATTGAAGCATATTAATCAGCCTCCTCCAAAATCAATGAGCCACTTTGTCATTCCAAGACTCGATTTGGGAGAACTGTCGGGTGTGATGGGAATTCCGGCATCTTTTAAAGCCAATGGGATTTTTCACTTTACGAACCATTCGAAGAAAGTTTTACACCATCCTTTATTTGTTATCCCATCGGAGATCTTGAATCGTATCGGCCTGGATATGGGCGTGATGACTCCGGTGACAGGATCGATTTTTTTCGATATTCATGATGAAAAAATTTTCCTTACTAGATTCAAAGATGTGTATAGCGAAGGTAAGCTGTCGAAATTTTATCTGCCGAATGATGTCAACTCAACGTTGGATTTTGATGGGAATTTGAACCTTCAAGTACGCATGAAGCAATATAATCTTCTTTTTAAACTTGCGGAGCTGTTTACAGTCAATGTGAGTGGAACGTTGGAAAAGCCGATCTATTCCCTAATAAAACAACCGCGCAAAAGCCTGACCACGCCATTCAAACGGCGGCATTAGGAGGGACAGGGACAAAAGGGACCTTAGGGACAAAGGACTAGGGACGATAAGAGACAATTGCAAAAGTATGATCGGGTGCTTCACGTTAGGGCCAAAAGCGAAAGAGGACTTTCGCACTCCAAACGCTTCGCGAAATATACGTCTAAACAGTTGAACTTTTAGCATCGCGAAGCGTTTGGAGTGCGAAAGTCCTCTTTCGCTTTTGGCCCTAACGTGAGATTATAATCTAATTGAGCAGCAAAGCATATGTATTTGAATTCCCTGTCAGCCTCTAAGGCACACGCTATGAAATTTAGTTTCGCAAAACCTGTCGTCATGAATTTGGACTTATGCTAAAATTCTAGCCATGAAAACCTTAAAAATTCGAGTGCTTTGCGGCCTAATCATTACCGCCTTGGCGCTTTTTGTGGGCATACGCCTCTATTACAACCTCACAGATGATTTTAGATTGGCTAATATTCAATACGATACTCCCAATCGCTCAGAGTGGGCTGTCCCACCCCGATCATCCTCAGAGGCTTCAGCCCTCCATGAAGTTTTAACTCAGCAATTTACGTATATCGGGAAAGGGGCGCAATCTTATGCCTTTGGGTCTGCCGATGGGAAATATGTCATTAAATTTTTTAAATTTAAGCACCTGAGGCCCTCTTTTTGGCTCGACTATCTGCCTCCAATATTCGGTTTGCAAAGTTATAGGGATAAACAATACCAACGGAAGGAAAGAAAATTAGAGGGGGTTTTTGCAGGCTATCGGTTGGCATACCTGCTTCATCGCCATGATTCAGGCCTTTTATACGTCCATTTGAATACCACTGAAAATCTTTACCCTTTCCTGACTGTCTTGGATAAAATGGGCTGGAAACATTCAATCCCTCTCGATGATGTGGTCTTTATCCTACAGGAACGGGCGGAGACTGCCAGAGCGGTTGTTCACAATCTTTTGAAAGATCGCAATATTGAAGGCGCAAAAAGAAAGATCGATCAGATTTTTGACCTTTATCTCTCCGAATACGCAAAAGGGATTTTTGATAATGATCATGGCGTCATGCGCAATGTCGGTTTTGTCGGTGATCACGCTATTCGCATTGACGTGGGTAAACTTAAAAACAGTCCGTCGATTAGAGAATTGGCCAATTATTCCCATGATCTGATTATGACAGGGGATAGAATGATCGCCTCGCTCTATCAAAACGAAAATCAGGACTTCACTGAACTGAAAACCTATATAGAAAATAAAGTCAGCGACATCATTGGAAGGCCTTATATTTTCTCAACCAAAATCCCGAAAAAGCCCTAAAAACCGTAGCTCGGCATTCCGATGCCGAGTTTGGAAGTTCCA
>Ga0207062_1033_pt3 | contig 36146 bp, 19 predicted proteins | sample Alteio_BWMinCont_28_FD_153266 | JGI IMG/M metagenome (GOLD analysis project Ga0207062, IMG submission 153266) | Enriched cells from forest soil in Barre Woods Harvard Forest LTER site, Petersham, Massachusetts, United States -... | ecosystem: Environmental > Terrestrial > Soil > Temperate forest >... | reverse complement strand
ACGACTGCATATTGACCTTTGATTGCCGCAATGTGAAGCGGGGTATTCCCGTCCTTATCTGGGACTTTTACCAGATCAGCATTCTCCTTCAGAAGCAGCTTGACAACTTCTAAATTACCTAAAACTACTGCAAATTGCAGAACATTGTGATTGCCATCATTTTCATCTTGCTTAGCGCAAAGCTTTAAAATCTCAAGAATTTGTTTTGGGTCTTTTATTTCTAATTCTTCCATCATTGAAAGAGTAGCCTTTCCATCGTTATTGGCACAAATCTTTAAAATTTCAAATATCTGATCAGGGTCTTTTATGAATTTACCGATAGAATCGATAGCATATGCATTTTGTTGAGCACATATCTTAAAAATTTCAAATAACTGGGCCGGGTCTTCAATACCGAAATTTTTAATGCTCCAAGCAGTGACCTGTCCATTTTTTTGGGCACAGGCTTTAGCAATCACAATTCTTTCTTTTTGAGGGAGGGTCTTCAAAGATGGATTTGTCTCGAAGGGATCTTTTGCCTCCAAGTGCCTCTTCATTTCTTCTAAATGCGGAAAATCTTTCAGACTATAGTTTTTACGTAAAAGTTCACTCATTTTATTTAAAGAATCTAAATCCGTAATTTCTATAGATCTGCAATGTAATTTAACATCATTAGAGTCTAAAGAATTTATCTTAACACCTCTTTCATATTGAAGTTTCTCTTTGTTCTCATCTGCAATTATCAGGAGATCTAATAGCTGGTTTGTGTTTGAGAGTTTGAATTTTTGGATATTTTGGAATGTTTCCTTTGGGGCCCTTGCTGCGCAAAACTTAGCAACTTCAAATAAATGTTCTGATTCCATATCACTGGGCATGTTGCATTTTGAAAGCTGTAAAGCTATGTGATTAAGTTTGTTGCTTAATGGATTATAGACTTCTTTGTGAGCAACCTCTGAATGTCTCGTATTGTCTGATTCATGTGACTGATAATTTATATCATCTCTAAAATCGTGAAGAGCATGTGATAGTTTAATAAGTTCTTTGCTTATAGAGACTAAATCGTTGCTATCAATCTTACCATTTTCAAGGGATTGGATAATCTTATCTAGTTCACCGTTATACTCCTTCAATAGATCTTTTATATGATGTCCAATTTCATCCCCTGATATATTCTTCGCGGACTGAAAATCATCACTCAATAAAATCCCTGAGGCGATTCTAGCAATATTACGTTCTTTCCCTTCATATAATTTAACTTCGTTAAGGGGGGATCTTAAGCCCAACAGTTGACCGGATTCTTTGATGGATTGTGTGATGTGTGTAATATTTGATAGTAAGTTATTATTAGACGATTCCATATAATCCTCTATTTTGGTTATAAATCTCCCTCTCAAAATCTATATTTTTATTATACTATTTTTAAACTAATTATAGTAAAATTAATTTTTTATTAATAAAGTAACTTATATCGAGATGGAATGGAAGGAGGCTGGAAGGAATCAGACTTCACAATTTGACAGTTAAAGAAAAACTTAGTAGGATCTCGTGCAAAAGCCAAGTAAATTGTAAATCGTGAAGCCCGACCACTTCCTTAAATCTTTTAATGCGATGAACGAAATGAACTGTGTGCAGCAAAGGATAAAACCCGGTTACGGTATTCATTACTTGGAATCTATTGCGGACTTCATACTTATTCCTGCCCGGTGGATGTGGGAAGAAAAAAGCGTGACATGGATTAGAGCGAACGATAAAAAAGAACTTAGGCCGGTATATTCCAGCAATGAGAACCGAATGGGGAATTGTTGTATGGATTTCGGCGGGGCATCGATAGCAATTTTAATTATTGGAGGAGGGTATGCTGCAACTTCTATTTTGCTATCCCCTCTTTTAGGTCTCGGATTAGCCTTAAAAAGTCTCTCTTTCGAGTTATCGCCAAAATCTAAGGAATATAATGCTCTTGTCGTTGAGCATCTCATTAAATGTGATGACATGAGTGAGATTGAAGAGCATCTTCGGGATAGTTGGTTTTTTTCTCCCGGCGATAGCGCTGAATTACGGCGTTCTAAAATTCATAATTTAGAAACCCTCATCAGAAATTTAGAGGATCAGAAAAAAATGCTTTTCAACCCTGAAGAAGATATCCAGATAAATGCAAAAAACGAAAGCCAGATTAGTAACATCGCTTCCTTGGAAAGAAAAATAAGGAGGTTGAATAAACAGAAAGACAAAATTAAACATCAGATCGATAACTTCAAAAGAATGCCTCAAGATTTTATCCTAGATGTACAAAGACTCATGGAAGAGAGAAGTCCTCTGATTGAAATCAATGTAGTAGACTACAAAGAGGACATCTAGCCTAAACCCTTGCTCGTGCCCAAAATTAGGCCCAGAGGGCAGACATGTGTAAGCCCAGGGTGAGCGATAGCGAGCCCTGGGGATTGTGTAAAGAGGCCTAAGTCCCGGAGGGCGCGACACGAAAAGCCGTTCATTTTAGACGGCTTTTCGTGTCGCGCCCTCCGGGACTTACCTTTTATATATCTATTTCCAGGGCTCGCTATCGCTCACCCTGGGCTTACACATGCCTGCCCTCCGGGCCTAGGAGCGATTTCCCAAAACTAACTATCTTTTACGTTCCCTTTTTGCTTTGGGAAGCAGACCGATAGCAATGCAGTCACAGCTATCGAGCAGACAATAAATCCAAGCGTTACCACAATGGGAACTTTAATCCAAGGGGCGATCAATATTTTTATTCCAACAAAAGCAAGAATTGCCCCAAGGGCATAATGCAAGTAATGCAGCAGCTTCAAAAATGCCGAAAGCGCAAAAAATAATGAACGCAATCCGAGAATGGCAAAAATATTGGAGGTATACACAATAAAGGGATCCAAAGTAATAGCAAAGATCGCCGGAATAGAATCGATAGCAAAAATAATGTCCGCCCCTTCGACAGCAAGCAACACAACAAACAAGGGTGTGGCATGCCAGCGGTTTGCCTCAAAGACGAAAAAATGATTTCCCCGATAATCATTTGTCATGGGCAGATACTTCTTCACAAACAGCAAGAACCGATTGCTCTCCAGATGGATCTCTTTATTTTTTTTGAAAAACATCTGCACACCCATAAACAAAAGAAATAGGCCGAAAATATAGAAAATCCAGTGGAAATGCGTCACTAGCGCAATGCCTCCAAAAATAAATAGCGCACGCATAATGATCGCCCCAAGAACCCCCCAAAAGAGAACCCGATGAAGCTGCTCTTCAGGAGTTTTAAAATGATCAAAGATCAACAGGAAAATGAACAAATTGTCCAGGCTGAGACTTTCTTCAACAAGGTATCCACTCAGAAATTCTAATGCCGCCTGGGGACCATGGGTAAAATAGATCAGGATATTGAACGCAAAGGCTAAGCCTACCCAAAAACTGCTCCAAATAAGCGCTTGCTTAATTCCCATCTTTTGTTTTTTATGTGAGAAGAGGTCGATGAGGATCATCACTAAGATAAATAGATTAAAAAGGACCCAGGACATGCAAAATCTCCGATCAGTTTAATATTAAATGAACACAGACTGCAAAATGCCGCAAGAGAAAAATTTAAGGAAGACCCTATGAAAACTACTCATAAAAAAGATAACACAATAATTTTGGCAAAAGATGAACTGTTTTCAAAATCTCTGCTTTGGAAGCTGCAAAAAGAAGCTTACGACCAATATGGAATGCAAGCTTGGATAGAAAAAGGCGTGCCGTTTTACCTCACCAGCAATCCGCATACCGCCCGTGAATATGTCAACATGACTCTGGCTTATCTACAGGACTGCTTAAGAATAGACTCTAGAACACACATAGACACTTCTGCACCTATATATATCTTTGATCTAGGCGCCGGCAGCGGACGTTTCGCTTTTTTATTTCTTAAGCAGCTGATGGCCGCTTTGGATCTCCTGGCCCTGCATACTCTAAAGATCTGTTATGTGATCACCGACTTTGTTCAAAGCAATCTCGATTTCTGCGCCGCACATCCTCAAATGCAGCCTTTCATTCAAAAAGGAATCCTTGACTTTGCCCTCTACGATCATTCTCAAACCGATCAACCCATAGAGCTTATCCTTCACAATGTCAAGCTGAAAGAGCCGCTCAAAAATCCTGCCATTCTGATCGCTAACTATTTTTTTGACACGATTCCCCAAGACCTTTTCAAAGTGGTCGACGGCAAGCTGCTGGCAGGAAAAATTACTCTGAGCGTGCCAAAAGAAGCTGTAAGCGAATCACATACTGAAATCGATCCGGCATGGATCAACCACTTATCAGCAAGTTACGACTACACCCCTTATAATCCTAAGGATTTTTACCGAAACAGCAACATAGACACTGTTTTGAATGAATACTGCCAAAAGTTTGAGGGGGTGCCATTCCTTTTTCCTACAGGGTCATGCCAAACGATTGAATATTTCCGGAAGCTGACTAACAACCGCTTTCTTCTTTTAGCCAGCGACCAAGGGGTGTGTACCGAAGAACAAGTGAGGGAATGGGGCGAACCTCATATTGCCCTCCACGGAAGCTTTTCAATCGCGGTCAGCTACCATGCCCTCAAAAGTTATTTTGATAATGCCGGAGGCATAGGACTTTTGACAAAACAACCTGATCCCCTCTTTGTTGTGCTGACTGCTGTGATAGGAGGAAAAAAAACCGATTATCCTCATTTGCTCCTGGCATTTAAAAACGAATTTGAGTCTTTCGAACCGAGCGACTATTGGAAGATTGTCTCCGCTGTGCAAACTGAAACTCCTAACCCTACTCTTCAGCACTTATTAGCGCTGCTCAAATTAGGAAATTGGGATCCGGTAAACTTTAATGCCTTTTTTGATGCGATAAGAAGTCAAATCCCTCATTCCTCGCCTGCAATGCAAAGACAGCTTTGCGACGCCATCGAAAATGTATGGGAAAATTTCTATCCTGTATCTCCTGAAGAGGGCGGATTTATTATGAATTTGGGGGTGCTGTATTTTGACATGAGGCACTTTGAAAAGGCCTTGACCTATTTTGAGCGCGCCGAATCGCTATCAGGCAAAAATCCAGCCCTTACACAAAACATCGCCGTCTGCAAACAGCTTATCCCCTCTTCATCCCTTTGAAAGCGACAATCGCAAAAGTCTAGAGAAAACACCCCCGGATGGGGGTGTGGGCTTGTAGCCCAGGGCAAGCGGAGCGCAGCCCTGGGTAATTTAATAGCAAATTGCACCCCTGAAAGGGGTGCGGGCAAGGACTAAGGTTATTTGAAAAACTTATTCTGGCGACGAGTTTGCCCGCACCCCTTTCAGGGGTGCAATTTGCTATTAAATTACCCAGGGCTGCGCTCCGCTTGCCCTGGGCTACAAGCCCATACCCCCATCCGGGGGTATTTTTAGGCTCTTGCTTGGAAATGCCGAGCTACGTTTCAAATTGCATGTATTTTTCCTTTATGCGCAGGATACGTTCTACAGACTCATTCAAACGCTCATGGCTGATGAGCCCATTTTTTACAGCCGCCGTTATCGCCTTATGGATCCTGTGGATATCATGCTCAGAAAGCTCAAAGCTTTCCCTGCTGCCTTGAAGCTGCTTGCCGCCAAGCAGCAAAAGATCGCAACCGGCATTAAATGCTCTGATCGCCGCCTCATCAATGCATTCACAGTTTTTCAGCAGCCCCTCCATCACTAATGAATCGCTGATGATTAATCCTGCATATCCAATTTCTTTTCTGAGTATATCCAAGAGAGTCTTTGATAATGTCGCGCAATTTACAGCATCAATTTCGGGCACTAAAATATGCCCTGTCATGATCACCTCGGCTTCCTCCACCAAAGCTCTAAACGGCCGAAACTCGCGCTCCTCCAATTCAAACTTTGACTTTAACAAAACCGGCAGATCTAAATGCGTATCGACTTTTACAGATCCATGTCCGGGAAAATGCTTTAATGCCGCGATAATTCCGGCATTCCTATATCCGCTCAAGGCCATTTTGGCACAGGAAATCACTTTCTCGGGCGAATCTCCAAATGATCTCGAGCCTATGTAGGCTGGCTTTCCCTGTTCATCAATATCAACAACAGGGGCAAGGTTCATGTTGATCCCGACAGCCCTTAGCTCTGAAGCTATGGAGAATGCGACTCTTTCAGCGTATTCCGGTTGATCTGCCAGTCCTACTTCATGGTTTGAGGGAAAAGATGAAAACCCTTGCGTCAGCCTTGCCACACGCCCGCCTTCCTGATCGACCATGATCAATAAAGGAATCGGATTGGCCTGATCTTTGGCTAAATTTTGCAAGCCGGAACTTAACCTTTGAACCTGCTCCGGGGAATAAAGCCCGTTTGACCAATTGTAATAGATGATGCCTCCTACACCTAACTGTTGAACGAGCAATTTTGCTGCGGGGTTAACTTCTTCACCATTAAAATGAACGATTAAGAGCTGACCGACTTTTTGCTCGATAGAAAGTTTGCCGATATCGACGCTTCCAAAACAAGGCATCATCAGAACCAAATGGAAGACACTAAGAATGAGGCATATGTACATCAAAAACTCCCTTGCAAAAGTTAAAGCGACAATATAACATAGACCAAGGCCTAGACCTGCAACTACTTTAACACTCTATGATCATATGTCACTAGAATTACGGCTGCAAATTGACAAACAGGAAACTTATGCTTCTGGCGCGCTTGCAATTGTATGTTCTTCTCCCTTAACCCTCGCAGGAATCGGGCGTGTCTTAAAAGGCAAAGAGGCTCTCCAGTTTCTTTATCAACAAGAGAACAATTTCCGCAAAAAAGCCGGGCTTAATCCTATTTCCCCAGAGACAACCGTTTCAACGTTTCACGTCGCTTATCCACAGTCTCTAGCGGCTTTGAAACTTCTCGCTGCCAGCGGTCTTTTACAATACAATGGCAAAGGGTTGGCGTGTGATTTTTTTGGAAAAAGCGAATTCTACTACCTTATTGAAAATCAGACCGCTATCTCCGGCCGCATCAAACAAGGCGGTCAGGATTTTGCTTTAACGGATTGCGATTTTCTTTGCGCAGGCCCCCCTCATTGGTACATCAAAGGTATCGCCCTAAAATTTATCGGCACTGATATCCCCTGGAAGGAGCTGCATCAAGTTTTTTCATCGCCGGCATCCATCAAACTTCAGAAACTTCGCGAAAATTACGGGATCGGCTCCGATACTGATGATAGCGCACCAAAGCTTGTTTATAAAGGCGAAGCGGTAGAAATCATCGATAAACCGCCTTCAATCTTCCCCCTGCTTGTTCTGCATGACCGCATGGGAGCTTTTGCCGACCTCTGGATGGCATATTCTGAAGCTTCTAGCGAAGAACGGCATAGAGTGCTGTTTAACGATACGGCAGGATGGATCAAAGATGCAAAAGGCAAACCGCAGTTTAAAAGAGATGCCGCCGCCGAGAAACAATGGGAACAGGACCTGCTCGAAACAGATTTTATCCGCAAAAATGTCGGTTCAACACACTATTACTGCCCTATCGACCGGGTAGCCAAAAGTCTCACTTTCCTTTTAGAGGTGGGTTGGAAAATCGAAGATTCCCAAAGCAGATCGGTATGCCGCCAGACTGAAAGCTCTATGGCTATCGAGACGCATGCCGATGCTTTTTTGGTCAAAGGCAAAATCCGCTATGGTGATCATGAAACCGATATACAAAATATTGTAGGGGCTTTTAATCGGCGCGAACGCTTTGTGCAGCTAGGAATCGGCGCCGTAGGTTTACTGCCTGCCCAGGCTATAGGGGAATCCCTTTCGATGGCCATTGAAGATGGTGAGATTGTGCATGAAGGCATCAAAGTCAATAGGAATCGCTTTGGAACCCTTGCCGCAGCCTTTGAAACAGATCATCAAATGCATTGCGACAGCGCTTTCACTGACCTTAAAGAAAAACTGTTAAACTTCCAGGGCTTCAGCGAACGGCTGCCGGCAACCTCCTTTTCAGGAATATTGCGGCCCTATCAGCAGGCCGGCGTCAACTGGCTAGCGTTCCTCTATGAGCATCATTTCCATGGCCTTTTGGCCGATGACATGGGCCTTGGAAAAACTGTACAGGTGCTGGCATTCCTTTCGCAGATCAATGCCTCCGCCCCAATCCTTCTCGTTTTGCCGACCTCTTTGATTTTTAATTGGAAGCGCGAGATCGAAAAATTCATACCGGGAATGAACTTCCTGATTCAGCATGGCCCTGAACGCACAAGAGATCCGGCAAAGCTAAAAGGCTCGAAGATCATTCTTACCTCCTACACCACCTTAAGACTTGATCTTTATCTTTTCGAACAGCTCTACTATGAATGCATTATATTGGACGAAGCCCAAGTCATTAAAAATTCAAGCACTCAAACAGCGCAGACAATATATAAGTTAAATGGCCGCTTTCGATTATCCCTAAGCGGAACCCCTATGGAAAATCATCTGGGGGAAATGTGGTCGCACTTTCGTTTTCTAATTCCTGGATTATTTGATACCGAGGAGCAATTTACCGCCGATGCAGCTGCTGGAAGTTTAGATCCACGCCATCTGCAAAAAATCCGCCGCAAGATCATGCCTTTTTTTCTCAGGCGTAAAAAGGAAGAAGTGGCAAAAGATCTTCCCGAAAAGATCGAACAGGTTGTCTGGGTGGAGATGTCCGCAGAACAACGGCAGGTCTATGAGGACTTTTTAGCCGGTTTTAAAGGAAATTTATTTAAAAAAGTTGAAGTCGACGGAATGTCAAAGCATCGCATGGAAGTTCTGGAAGCGATATTGCGATTGCGGCAAATCTGCTGCCACCCGCTTTTAGCTTTGCCGCAATCGGATGCGCCTATGCCCTCGGCAAAGCTAGATTTACTTTTGGAAGATCTGGAAACTGCCATATCCGAAGGCGCCAAAGTCCTTGTCTACAGCCAATTCACAAGCATGCTTGCCTTGATATCGAAAGAAATCAAAGCAAGGGGATGGCAATATGCCTATCTTGACGGCAGCACCCAAAATCGTGAGAAAATTGTCTCGCAATTTCAGGAAGACCCAAACATCCCCCTATTTTTAATCAGTCTAAAAGCCGGCGGCATTGGACTCAATCTAACAGCAGCCGATTATGTCTTTTTATACGACCCGTGGTGGAATGTCGCAGCGGAAGATCAAGCGATCAACCGCGCCCACCGCATCGGCAGAAAATCAACGGTCATCGCTAAACGTTACGTGATGCTTGAAAGTGTCGAGGAAAAAATCATGCGTCTCAAAGACTCCAAAAAATCGGTGATCGACAGCATCATCGATGATGACCTCGGCAAACTCCAACTCACTATAGATGACCTGCGCTTTCTAATCGAATAAGCCAGCGTTGTTGCACATGTGCCTTGAATAACAATTAAAAGCGTTTAATTGTTATTCAAGGTATTTGTGGTTGAAAGTCGATAATAATAGATAATTTTTAAAAGCATAAATAAAACAAACAAATTTTCTGAATATTTATTATTGACATATTTGGCGCTCTTCGACATAATACAAACTTAAATCAACTAAATATATTATAAGGAATTATATGGAGCCCTCCCATAAAATAATACTACCCCGCAACAATCAATCCCCGCAACCTGCTCTAACCCCACCAAAGACTCCTCATTCTGAAAGATTTCATGATATAAGGAAAATATCCGATTGCCTAACGACAGAAGAAATTCCTAATATCTTAACAAAGTCAGTTTTAAAAAATTTAAATGAGCACCTTTACAAGAATTACTATGACTCCTACGAAATTATGCAAGATCGCAGAATTACGACTCTTTCAGAATTTTTAAATACCGGTTATCCTTGTCATATGGCCGCTCTTAAGGCCGATAATCAATTAATTAAGTGGCTTCACTATTTAGGCGCCGACTTTAATCGCCGTGATTCAAATGGCAATACCCCTTTAATGGTAGTCTGCAGAGTCCCGATCACACCACAAAAAACCCAATTAAAAGAAAAAAAGCTTTTTGAAATACGCTCTTGCATACAAAATTTGTGTACTATGGGAGGGGATCTCCTGAAAACCAATCAATGGGGTGAATGTGCCCTTGAAATGATCTGCCGGAATGGATACTGGGGTGTAAAAACTTTAAATGAATTTATACAAAAAATCCCGAATGATCAGATTTTACTCGCTGTCAATACATTAAAATCTTCACTGTACAAAGATGCATCTATCACTCTCATTAATCGTCTATTTGAAAGCGAATATAATCTTCTTCAAAAAAATGAGTTTGGCCAATATCCCCTGGAGGTAATCTGTGAAAACACACACAGTGATTCAAACCAGATCATCGCCTACCTAATGAAGCTGGAGCCTGGAGAGCTGGTGAAAGCTTCCTCTCTTTTACATGTCACTCACAGTGTAGAGGTAATCGATTACCTGCTTGATAATGGGATTTCTATTGAATCCCTCAACAATGATCATCGCACCCCCTTGCAAAAAGCTATAGAAAAAAAGAAACCTATTATTATTGTCGAACATCTCATCAACAAAAATGCAAATATTTACGCAGAACCACTGCCTTTCCATTTTCTAGCTAATAAATTGGCTCCTATAGAATTCTTTAAGTTATTCTGCTCAAAAGACATAAAAAAAGGCTTAACAGATGCTGGCGGCAACAATGCACTAATGGCTGTTTGCGAAAAGGTGAAGCGTTTACCAAGGAATTCTGCCCTGCAAGAATACTTAAAAAATCTAATCTCATTAGGCTTCGATCTTTTACAGACAAACGACTTAAACGAATGCGCGCTTGAAAAAATTATCGAATATCAATTGGTAGATGAAGATACCCAACTTGCTATTTTAAAGGAAATTCCCGCTGAGCAGTTCGGGCATATTCCTCAGATTATCCACAAAGTAAAAAGCTCTGAGCTCATCGCTTTTTTTGCTTCTAAAGGGATCCCCTTAGACACCTTTGATATCAAAGGGAATACACCCCTTTATTTAGCTGTAGATGACCTCAATATAGACCTCATATCAGCGCTTAAAATTAATGGAGCTGATCATTTAATGCAAAGGCCGCAAACAAAATTTGCCCTGATGAGCGGACATTCAACCCCTCAGAAACTTTTAGAAGCGAAAATCCAATTTCTACAGGGCAGGCGCAAATTATTATATCCCCCAGAACATCGAAAATCCTATGAAGCACAGCTAAGCCTCTGTTACAGCATACAATTCATCTTTGACATATTTGAGAATAACACTCGTGATGAAGATATCATTGAAAAACTTATTGATTATAAATTTCTAACTGAAGATCAGATCTTTAATATTTTTCTACTGATTCCAGCAGAAAAGTTGCGTCTAGTTCCTCAAATTCTTCACAAAGTTCGCGGCCATAAACTCATTAATTTTCTCATAGAAGATGGAATCCCCGTTGACATCTATGATAGCAATGGCCATACCGCTCTTTATTTAGCTGTAGAAAATTTAGATCTAGATACCGTTGCAACGCTTGTTCTATGCGGCGCAAGTGAGTGTAAACCTCAGGGGGTTAAATCGGTTTTAGCGGGAGGCTATTTCTCCACAGAGGCACTTTTGAAGGCCAAAATGGATTTCTTAGCTGAACAATGCGAACAATACCGTTATGATCCTGAAGCGCTTAAACCTCTTAAAATAGAATTACAAAAGTGCAAAGATATTCACAACATATTCAGTCCCGAACGAACTCCTTCGTTTGAATTCTCTGCTATATCTGACGAGGAGGATATAGAAGAACAAGAATGGAGAAGGTTAAGCTTCTAAAAAGCTGTTCTAAATCTTATGCTACTCGACAACCCAGCCGCCGCCTAAGGCAGTGTAGAGATTGATCAGGGACAAGAAGGTATCAGTTTCAGCCTGTACAACGTCCAACTGTGCGGTAAACAAATTGCGCTCGGCATCAAGTACGTTCAGGTAATCGACTTGCCCGTTGGTATACTGCAGCCGGGCGAGTTCAAGGTAGTCCTGATAGACATTCATGCGATCGATTTCAATGACTAGAAGTTCCCGCGAGAGCTGATGAGCAATGAGCGCGTCATTGACTTCTCTAAAAGCATTTTGGATGACCTGCTCGTAGTTATAAAAAGCCTCCCACTTTACAGCTTCAGCTGTATCCAGCTGAGCAATTAACCTTCCCCCGTCAAAAACTGTCTGTAAAAACGATCCCCCATAGTTCCAAGTTGCTGCCTCGTTAGTGAATAACTGGCTGAACTTTGGAGAAATTGTTCCAAGCATTCCAGTGAGGCTGATCTCAGGGAAAAATGCTGCCCTTGCTGCCCCGATAAGATCATCGGCGGCAATCAAATTTTGCTCTGCCTGGAGGATATCGGGCCTTTGTCCGATAATGGACGAGGGAAGGTCTACAGGAATACTGGGGGGCATACGAAGTTCGTCGATTTCCCGGCCGCGCACAATCGGCCCCGGATTCCGCCCGATCAGAACGCTTAAAAGATTTTCCTCTTGGGCATCAAGAACCTTTAGACGCGTGATCGCTGCTTGGGCCCCGGTCACAGCGGAAGCCGCCTGCTTGACTTCCAATTCGGAAGTATAGCCATTCTCATATCTGATCTCCGCAAGCTCAAGAGCCTTTTCACGGGATTCCAGAGTTTTTTTGGAGATCAAAAGCTGTTTGTCGTATTTGCGCAGCTGGACGTAGCTGCTGGCCACATCGCTCATAACTGTAATGACCACAAATCGCCGCGCATCTTCCTGCGCTAAAAATTCGTGGAAAGCCGCGCTAGCCTGATTGCGCAGGCGTCCCCACACATCGACCTGAAAAAATCCATTTAGGGAAAGCGAGTAGGTTTTAAAATAGCGGCTGGCGCCGCAGGGCAAAGGATTTTCAGCTATCGATATATATTGCCGATTACCAGAGCCTTCTCCGGTAACTTGAGGAAAGAGATTGCCAAAGACAAATTGGAAAATGGCGTTGAACTCCGCAACGCGCCAAGCGGCCACAGCCAGTTCTTTATTGTTTTCCAAGGCTTCCGCGATCAAATCGTTCAAGACAGGATCATTAAATTGTTTCCACCATGAGACATTTGCATACGCGGTTGCTTCTTTCAATTCTATAAACGGAGAAGGTTCATTGACATCTTTCCGCCAACCTTCCGGAAGAGGAATATCAATCTCTCGGGTAGTTGGCGCCATATTACATGAGCCGAAAAGAAGCAATAAGGCAATAATTAAATAATACATAAATACTTTTATTTTTTACGCTCTGCTAACTGCTGAATAATTTTAAAGAAAAACGGCACAAAAAGCACGGCAAAGATTGTCGCGGCAATCATACCGCCCATCACCCCTGTGCCTACGGATTGCCGGCTGGCAGCGCCGGCGCCGCTTGCAAATACCAAAGGCATCACTCCAAAAATAAACGTGAGCGATGTCATTAAAATCGCCCTAAAGCGCATTCTGGCAGATTCCGTGGCAGATTCGACAATTGAGGCCCCTTCATCATGCCTTTGCAGGGCAAATTCAATGATCAATATCGCGTTTTTGGCCGCCAATGCAATAAGGGTGATCAGGCCGATTTGGAAATAGATGTCATTGGCAATTCCGGTCATCCATATGGCCAAAATAGCTCCAAAGGCTCCAAACGGCACTGTAAGCAATACCGCAATGGGCAAAGACCATTTCTCATATAAGGCCGCCAGGATTAGAAATACCATGATCAGGCCCGCAATTACCATTTGCGAGGCTGCTCCGCTTGTCATGCTCTCCTGATATGAGCGTCCGCTCCAGGCAATGGTCATTCCCTCCGGTAGATATTCTTTAGCCAGCTTTTCAATGGCAACCATGGCTTGCCCGGAACTGTATCCGGGAGAATAATCTCCATTGATTGAGGCTGAAAGAAAGCCGTTGAACCGGTTAATCGTTGAAGGTCCTTTTGTGAAGTCGATTTTCATAATCGATTTCAATGGCACCATGACACCTGTGGAAGAACGGACAAACACCTCATCGATATCGGTAATGCGTGCGCGTGAATCCGGCTCTGCCTGTGCAATGACCTTAAAAACCCGCCCATACATATTAAAATCATTGACATAGACAGACCCCAGCAGGGCGTTAAGGGTTTGAAAAGCATCCGCAATGCTAATCCCCAATGCGCGGGCTTTATCTTTATCCAGAGTGATGGAAAGCTGCATATTGTTCGTATCAAAGCCGGAAAAGAGAAAAGCAAGTTCAGGGCGCTTCCGGGATGCCTCGATAAATTTTTTTACACTTTCCTCAAAGCTCTCCAACCCTTCAGAACTGCGGTTTTGAATTGAAAATTCAAGCCCTCCAAGAGACCCTCCGCTAGGATTAAATGCCATGATGGTCGCGTCGCGGATCTGCATATACTTTCCCTGCAGTCGCTGAAGAATTGAATTTGCATGCAGCTCCTTGCTGCCGCGTTGGCTCCAATCTTTAAGGGTAATGAAGCTGATCCCGACATTGCTGCCCGAGCCCCCCATAAAACTAAAGCCTGTCACTGAAACGATGTTCTCAACGGCTTCTTCTTGACGTGTAAGCTTATAAATATCCTTAGTGACCTTTTCAGTACGGCCTAAGCTGGCGCCATTCGGCAATTTTTCCGCCACCAGCAGCCATCCCTGATCCTCCTGCGGCAAATAACCTCCAGGAACCCGCAGAAAAAGAAGGTATAGCATCGAACAAATAATGCAGAATAAGATCGTTGTGATCACTGTGCGATTGATCAGCCATGAAACGCAACTGACATAGCCTCCGGTCATTTTCTCAAAAAACTGATTAAATTTTAGGGAAAATTTCGAGGGAGTCGCGTGGTCTTTAAGCAAGATTGCTGCCAGCGCAGGACTTAGAGTTAATGCGACAATCCCTGAGATAATGACTGAAATAGAAATGGTGATCGCAAATTGTTTATACAGCTGGCCGGCAGTGCCGCCAAGAAAAGCTGTCGGGATAAAAACTGCGCAAAGCACGCAAACGATAGCAATAACTGGCCCGGTCACTTCGCTCATTGCCCGCTTTGCCGCTTCTTTTGCGGACAGATTAAATTTCCGCATGTTGCGTTCAACATTCTCAATCACGACAATGGCGTCATCGACAACAATCCCGACCGCGAGGATCAAGCCGAAAAGCGTTAAGGTATTGAGAGAAAATCCCAAAACGTAGAGGCCGGCAAAAGTACCGATAATAGAAACAATCATTGCCAAAAGAGGGATCAAAGTCGCCCGAAAGCTCTGTAAGAAAAGCAGGACCACTGCCACCACCAATATCGCCGCTTCAAAAATGGTGCTCATGACAGAGGAGATCGAAGCCTTGATATATTGGGTCGTATCATAAGGGATCGAATATGTCAGTCCTACAGGAAAATCATTCGAGACTCTTTTCATGGTGGCCTTAACACGGTCGGCAACATCGAGAGCATTCGAACCAATCTGCTGATGCACAGCGATCAACGTGGTAGGCTGTCCATTAAGTTCCGCAACCACATCGTAACTTTGGGCTCCCAGCTCGACCCGGGCTACATCCTTAAGGAGCACCTTTGAACCATCCAAATTTGAGCGTAAGATAATGTTCTCAAACTCCTGCGGTTGGCTAAGCCTACCTTCTGTCAATACCGGCAGCGTCAGCTCTACAGGACCTTCCGTTGGAGGCTGCCCGATTTGACCGATCGCATAATCGGCGTTTTGTTCGCGCACAGCTGCTAAGATATCTTCCACTGAGATTTGAAGCTGTGCCATAAGATCTGGAATTAACCAAAGGCGCATCGAATAGTCGCTGGCGCCAAAAATAGAAGCTTCGCTGACCCCGTCAATCCTCAGAAGTTCATCGATGACATTTAAACTGGCATAGTTGCTGGTAAAAACTTCGTCATAGCGCCCTTCCAGAGAGCTGACCGCAATGATCATCAAAAATCCGGTAGATTGCTTTTTGACTGTGACGCCGCTTCTTTGAACTTCATGCGGAAGGCGCGGGATGACCGCATTGACGCGATTCTGCACGTTAATCTGGGCCATATCCACATCTGTGCCGACCTCAAAAAAGACGCTTAAATTCATCGCTCCCGTAGATGAGCTTTCAGAGGACATATAGATCATCCTCTCGATGCCGTTGATCTCGCGTTCAAGAAGTGCGGCAACATTTGTCGAAATAGTTTTTGCATTAGCCCCGGGATAGTTGGCCACCACTTGGATCAAGGGTGGATCTATGGCGGGATATTCTTCAAGAGGCAGAAATTTTAAGGCGACCAAACCTGCAAAAGTGATCATCAGCGAAATGACACAGGCAAATATGGGGCGTTCAACGAAAAAATTTGAAAACATGAACTCTACTTATCTATAGATTGCGTTTGCGGAGGATTTTTATCTTCGTTTATAGGTTCAGCAATCACAGCAGATCCCGGAGTGATCTTAGTGACACCGTCGACAATTACAACATCTCCCTTGTTCAAACCAGAGGTGATAATCCAATTATTACCATTCCACTCACCGGGTTCAATATACTGCTCTACGGCTTTACCATTTTTGACAAGGTAGACAAACATTCCCTTGCTTCCCTGCAAAACGGCCCTTTGCGGAATTTCAATGGCATTGAAACGTTGGGCCCCAAGCAATTTAGCCCGGACGAATTGTCCAGGCCTTAGGATGCCTTCAGGATTTGGAAATAGCGCACGCATCATCATAGTGCCTGTCTCAGGGCGGAAAGTAGGAGCCGTAAAGTCTAACTTACCTAATGCCGGGAATATGGTGCCGTCGGCAAGAGTGATCTGGACATCAAAATTTCTGTCCGGAGGCAGTTCCAAGAGATGCTTTTGCATTTCACGCCGTTCTTTCAGCACGTCGCTTTCAGAAACGTGGAAATAAACATACACAGGATCAATCGTTGTGATCTTCGTCAGAAACTTGCCGCCAGGAGATATAAGCGCGCCTGTCCCGTAATTTGATTCTCCCGAAAGACCGGTGATCGGCGTGGTTATGGTCGTATAATCCAGATTGAGCTCTGCTTGCTTGACCTTTGCTTTGGCGGAAGCTACACGGGCTTTTGCGGTTTGGTCTAACGCAAGTGCTTCATCGAAATCTTTACGGCTGGCAGCATTTTTTTCGAAGATCGGCTTTAAGCGTTCGAGAGCGCGGGATGCGCTCCATGCATGGGCCTCTTCACCTTCCAGCTCTGCCTTAGCATTATCTAAAGCCGCTAAAAAAGGGCGTTGGTCGATGACATAAAGGGTATCTCCTTCTGTGACAAGCTGACCTTCAGTAAAACCGATTTTGACGATAACCCCTTCAACACGGGAGCGAATTTCCATCGTGTGATAACCGTTGACGACACCGACAAACTCAAATGTCACAGGAATAGTCTTGGGAACAACAGTGACAGTTGAGACCTCCATAGGAGGCATTGCAGGAGGTCCGCCGCTATTTTCTACTTCTTGACAGGCGGAGAGGGCTGTCGCTATGGACGCAATCATCAACCAACGATAATAACTCATTTTCTACCTTTTTTCTTTATCAGTCCCGATAGGGACGACAGGTCTATAGCCCATAGCGTAGCCCTGAAAGGGCAAGCTATGGGAAAAAATCACACAACAATTCAAAGCCCCAAGGGGGCGACAGGTCTATAGCCCATAGTGTAGCCCTGAAAGGGCAAACTATGGGGAAATATAAAATCAAACAAAGCCCCAAGGGGGCGACAGGTCTATAGCCCATAGTGTAGCCCTGAAAGGGCAAACTATGGGAAAAAATCACACAACAATTCAAAGCCCCAAGGGGGCGACAGGTCTATAGCCCATAGTGTAGCCCTGAAAGGGCAAACTATGGGGAAATATAAAATCAAACAAAGCCCCAAGGGGGCGACAGGTCTATAGCCCATAGTGTAGCCCTGAAAGGGCAAACTATGGGAAAAAATCACACAACAATTCAAAGCCCCAAGGGGGCGACAGGTCTATAGCCCATAGTGTAGCCCTGAAAGGGCAAACTATGGGGAAATATAAAATCAAACAAAGTCCCGATAGGGACGACAGGTCTATAGCCCATAGTGTAGCCCTGAAAGGGCAAACTATGGGGAAATATAAAATCAAACAAAGTCCCGATAGGGACGACAGGTCTATAGCCCATAGTGTAGCCCTGAAAGGGCAAACTATGGGGTACGGCCAAAAATCAATCAAAGCCCCAACGGGGCGACAGGTCTCTTACTTGCCCCAGATGCAGCCTCTAATGGACAAACCGTTGATACCCATTCTTCTGTAAAAATTCTTCCCACTCTTCTTTAAAATTCTGCTTGCGATGATGCTCTTCCTGTCCGGCAATATATTGCTTTACAGCTTCCAAACTTGAATAACTCAACGAGAATGCCCCATAACCCACTTGCCACTGAAAATCTCTATACTTTAACGGGTCTTGCTTTTTGATCCAATGCACTGCAGAGGTCTTCACGTCCTTCACCAAATCTGCTAAAGCCTTATCTTTGGGTGCTTCCATTAGGATGTGAATATGATCTTCGATACCACCAATACTATGCATACACCCACGATTCTTTTTTACAATCTCTGACATATGGGAATATAAATCAGGACGAATAGATTTATCAATCCATGGAATTCTGTTATGGGTAGACCATATCATATGCATATACATTTTTGCATGTGAATTTTGAAGATAAAATTTCTCATTATAATCCATATTTTGCTGCTTTAACAGAAATATTAGTTCTTCCGAATAGCTTTTTGATTTATGCCTACTTTCATCAGATTCTATATACGAACAAACTTTAGAGACTTTGTCTGTTTGTGTAGTTACCGCAATAAATCCTTGCTGCCAGGTAAATTCAGGGTTTGCAAGATTTTTTGTTTTTATCCATTTTGAGGAACAAGCTTTCAATTCCCGAAGAAGACTAGATAGGGAAATTTCAGGAGGCAGTAACAATAGAAGATGAATGTGGTCTGTGGATCCGCCAGTCGCAAAGACTTTTCCATTTTTAGCTTTTACAGTGTTTGTAATATAGGCGTATAGATCGCTTTTAATTAAAGGGGATATATAGTTTTGAAGATCATGTGTAGACCACATTAGGTGAATAAGTTGGTTAACAAAATGGTGGCTCATACAGGGGTTCTTTGTTGGGTTATGAGTTATATGTAGATATTTCAAATATTATATAATAATTTCAATAATATATACAACATGGTTTCAAGCATAAAATCTATAAAGTATACACCCGACCCCCGGATTGCCCCCTTGGGGCTGCATCCGGGGCAAGAGACCTGCCGCCCCCTTGGGGCTTTGATTTGTTTTTTACTTTACCCCATAGCTTGCCCTGCGGGCTACGCTATGGGCTATAGACCTGTCGTCCCTATCGGGACTATTTTTGGCATTATTCCTCTTCCCAACCATAGCTTGCCCTGCGGGCTACGCTATGGGCTATAGACCTGCCGTCCCTATCGGGACTATTTTTGTTATTTCACCTCTGCACCCATAGCTTGCCCTTTCAGGTCTCACTATGAAATTTCTGAAAATCAGGATTGATTTTTGGTACGCGATAATTTATATACGTCGCTTAATTAACTTTTAAATTTATGGGTGCAAGATGGCGATTTCAAATGTATTGGATAAAATTCCGGCGGAATTTGGGCTTGTGAAATTATCAGAAAATGTCGGTAAAGTACTTGACGAGAACCCGCTTATTAACAAAATTGTCGTCCTGGCGAACTTTGTCTTCAGAATAGCCATGATGGTCACCTTCATGGCCGCTTTGCCCTTTTCTATTTTGCCAAGCTTTTTAATAAGTGTGGGGGCCAGCATATTTTATCGGGTGACCATCGAACGCTTTTGCCAATATCGCTTTGCAATTTTATCTTGCGTAGAAGCAGGCGCCTACGAGATTGCCAAACCTGCCCTAGCAGCTTTAATTAGCGGCGCAGCTTTCAGCTCTTTAGCGGCGTTTGGAACTTCCTTAGCTCTTATGACACCTTTTGTCATTGGTGGAGCAGCAATTATCTCCGTGACAAACCAAAATGTTAATGAAAAATATATAAAAATGCACTACGTCACCAAAGACACTCAAAAGCCATACACCCCGGCCGGAGCTCCACTGAAACAAAACACCAATCAGCAAAAAAAATCTTGCTGCTCGGGTAAATAGTAAATGTTAAATTGATGGTTTATCTTTATAATGCTTGCCTTACAGTGAATTTTTTTGGATAATCAAACATTGGCATCAATCACTTCAGAGTAACCGCATGGCAGAAAGAACTTTTTCCTCAAAAGCATTAGGCTTAGAACTGGATAATATGCGCCTTAAGGGGGCGCTTATTACGCAACTACGCAACAAAATACAGATCGAGCAGCTTTATACATTTTCACTTCAAGAGCCCCACAAGCATTCAGAGCATCAAGTCAATCCCCTACTCCTTGCTGAAGATGGGAAATCGTTTGTAGAACTGGCGGCAAAAACATTAGTTGTCTCAGCGATCAATGCCAATGAAACTTTGATCAGGCCTTTGGACATCAAACTTAAAAAAGATAAAGACATTGATGCTGTCCTGCTCTTTCAGGCAGAACCATTGCTCCCCTACCCAATTGAAAATGCAGTCGTAGACAAAATCACCGTCAGCAGAGATGCCCAAGGCACCCAACTGACTTTGCTTGGGGTCAGAAAGGACCATTTACAGCACCACATTATTCAATGGCAACCCCTCGATTTAGAACCTGAAATTGTTGTAAGCATTCCTGCGGCACTGACAGCATTCAGCAATTTTTTACTTCCCGACTCACCGCTGCATTTTATCCTGCACCTCGGAGAAAAGCAGACATGCTGCATCTTTGTAAAGGAAGGCAAGCTGATCGCCGCGCAGTCCAGCACTTTTGATATCAATGGCCTAAAGCAAACTTTTGCAAAAGATATGCAGATTGAAGATCCTGCGGCTTTAGAGAAAGCATTCGCATCAGCCGACTGGGAGGCTATTTCCAAAGATGAACATACCCTGACCTCGGCTGCATTAAGAAATTTCCATATGGAAGTCCATAGGATGGCCTACTCATTGGTCAGGCAGCTAAAAATGTTAGAGGTCCCGCAAATCCTACTGACAGGCGACGGCGCTGCCAGGCAGCAACTTCTCCACTCAGTGATCGGAAGCCTCGAAAAATCGATTGTTTCTCCAGAGGTTCCCTCAGGCATTAAGTACTCCCTGCCCGAATTGCAAGCCCATGCGATCCCGATAGGTTCTGCCTTGATGGGACTCACCAACTACGAAGATCAAGTGAATTTTCGCCAAGGTGATTTCGCCTATCCCCACCCTTGGAAACGACTCTTAATGCCGATTGCAAGTTTCGTGGCGGCGATCGCTTTACTTACCGCTGCGCTGTATTTCTTTGGCTATGCGTATGAAAAATCCAGGGAAGATGATGTGCGCCGAGAATATGCCGATCTCTTAATGGCCGCAAATAAACCCTATCAGGATGTTGAAGCGGAATATGCCAATAGAGGCAAGAAAACTCCTTCTACAGCCCCCCTTGAGATCACGCCTATCCAATCCCTAAGCTTAGAAGATATCCAAAACCGTGTCGAATTCATCAACAAAAGTTTACAAAGTATTCCGGACCTATTTCCCTTACAGCCGAATGTTCCGCGAGTAAGCGATTTACTGGCTTGGTTAACGACCCATCCAAATGTCATCAGTAACGATAAACAAGAGCGTCCTCTCATCCAAATCGACAGCCTTAATTACACAATCACAAAAAGACCTGACGTCACCAAAAAGCAGGAGAAATATCAGGTAAAGGTGGAATTAGAGTTTAATGCTACCAATGCGACAGCCGCCCGGGAGTTTCATGATGCCCTTTTGGCTCCAAACCCTTTTGTCGATCCTAAAGGAGATGTCAAATGGACAAGCAATAAAGGGATTTACAAAGCCACTTTCTTCCTTAAGGATAGGACCGTATATCCTTAGAATATCAAATATAATGAGATGTGTATCATAAATCCCTTTCCAGCGTACCATAAAATATGGCAATTGTGTTTCATACGTTGCCAAATAATCGTAAAATTAACATCTAGGCGATTTTAAGGAGATTTTAAATGACGTTTAATGCCTTCCATGATACCGTAAGAGCGGATTAAAATTTCACGTCCACATCAACATTAATTTTAAAAAATTCCTTATGACCCACGAAAATGATGAGATGTCTAAACAGTCTTTACAAATAGCTTATGAAGGACCTGAAATAAACGGATCAATTGATGCGAAAGATCTTTCCTATGCTCTTTTTGCGTTATCCGAAATTTTCCAAGAGGCTAATTTATTACTTAACAAATCAAAATTTTCTGTTAGTGTCAAAGTTAAAGCTGATTTTGCAAAAGGTTCTTTCGAAATCAATTTTGAAATTATGCAATGCTTTCTTGATAGACTTTTACCTTTTCTTTCTCTTGAAAAAACCTATTCAGCTCTTGAAATAGCTCAATTAATTGGACTGGTATCTGTTTCAGGAGTTATTGCTAGAAAAGGATTAATTCAAATTCTTAAATTTATTAAAGGAAGAAAACATAAAATCACCGAAAGTTCCAACGGAAAATTTAAATTAATCACTGAAACAGGGGAACTTGAAATTGAAGGAGAAGCTTTGAAGCTCCTTAATAACTCAAAAATTAGATCAGGTTTTTTGCAACTTCTTAAACCCCTTGAAAAGCCTGGCGTGAGTATATTTGAAGTAAGAGAGGATAAAATAATTTTCGAGTCGATTAAAAAAGAAGAAGTTGAATATTTTCAAATCACAGATGAAAAAGATATTATAGTATCAGATTTTACCGTGGAAAAAATATGTGAAATCCGAAGTTTATCTTTTGAAAAAGACTTAACATGGAAACTTTATGACGGTGAACAAAAATTTAATGCCAAACTTTGTGATGAGAGATTTTTCGAGAGCATGAACTCAGAAAATATTTCATTTAAGAAGGGCGACAAATTCAAAATGAAAATCAGAACATTTCAAAGTGATAATAGTAACGGAACCTTAAAAACTTCACATGAAATCATACAGGTTCTTGAAAAATACACGCTACCTGAGCAGCTTAATCTTAACATCTAATTAGCTTGTACTTAAAATGCCACGGGATACACATTCATCCAACTTTTTGTTTTTTTCGTCATGATCTGATAGCTTAAAATCGTTAAATTGTCCTGTGAGTTCCTTTACACGTACTCTTGCGAATTAATTGCCCGCTACTGCTAAAAAAATCATTTTTCACACCCTGCAGATTCTTCTACAACTCCATTGATCTTTGCATATATATTCCTCAATGATCGGAGATCATGCCTGCAGTTCTGCAGAACGTATGTTCAAACTATCTAAAGCAGAGCCTTTACTCAAAGTTTTGCAGATCCGCAGGCATAGCCCCGATCATTCATTTGGGGTTATCAAGGCAATCGGGGACAAAAATTCATAATCTGCTGGGCAAAAATGCAATGGAATAGATTTGTTGTGGTTTTTACGTAGTTTAACCACCCACTGTGTCTCGTCTAGTTGACGGGCAAACCAACGCCCTACATCAATGCCATCCGGCAATCGCTCATCTCTTAAAATGACAATGGCATTATCTGTAGGCTTTTTCGAACATATCTGACAACGGTGAACCCCTGCTTTCATTCCCGTGACATCGTCCAAAGGATATTGTAGCAAGAATTCTTTGGGTGGGTTTTCGCGGAGCAATCGATTGAGAGTCCAAGCATTATCGGGTTTCGTCACTTGGGGCACTACATCCTTGACAGTAGGCTTCGATGCTTTTAGTGCTTGCTTCAGAAACTCCAGAGCTTCCAAAGGTACTAATTCTTCATCAGAGCAATCAGCAGTCAAAAGACGACGCACAGCCTCCCGTTGACGAACACTGTGGGGATAATCCTCCGGCACAGAAAGAATTTTAATGGCTATCTTAATCCACATATGGGCACGTTCTGGATTGTCGCGATGGCTTATTTCGGCCAAATGTCCGGCCCCACCAGACAAAGACTCATAAAGAATTAAAGAAGAAGATTCTACAGTACTGGAGTTACAAGCCTGCTCGAGTGTCATAATCTCTCGACAGTCTAACTCTAGCATGTCAGCTGCTGCGAGCCTTAGTGTTTGGGCAAGTGTTCTTAGCAACTTTTTGGAGAGTGGTATGCCGCAATGTGTGAAATCCAATCGGAGCAGATGGGTAGTCTGACGAGCAGCCAAATGATGATTACGCCATACGGGGGTTTCATCAGCACCCCAGCAAGCGCGTGAATTCTTTCCCTTCCCATTAGAATTGAGAGGAATGTGTCTTTCGAAGTAATTTGGTAGATTTACCTTTCCACTCACTCCGTTTTTCCTCTCGCTGTTTGCATAGCCACATTTTTGACATATTGCAAAGCCACAGCCTTTTTCCCCGCCGTTAAGAAGCAAAATCTCACCTCCGTGACGGTAGGTAGCTACACAACCTGCAATTCCACCGAATTCTGACTGCTGAGCATCACAAGCAGCGGCATCACGAAAGGCTATTGTCCAAGCTTCAGCTTTACCAACACGTTCAAAATCACTTCCACGCCTAGGCGGTTCAGATGCAGCTGTGCTAAAACCTTTTGGAAACAACATTACGCCTTCATTGAAATGTTCACCAGGGGGTGGTGCCTTCGGAGGTTCTGCAGTGATAGAATAATGGAAAAATCCTAAATTATTCCGCTTAAAACGTCCGCGCAATCCCCACGACTCATTTGCCACAACTGCCCCAGTCCAATGTTTTAACAGTCCTTGTGAGGTGACTATCTTACCACCTACAAGCATCTGTGAACCGGGAGCATATTCACGCACTGCCATCATGGAATCACGCTGAAGTCTAAATTGATCCTCTTCTCGAATATAACTATTTCTTGTATCGCAGCCTTCTCCTGATACATGCACACGAAGACAGCATTGTCCTATAGGAAAACCATATCGTGGTAAAACTCGGGCATCAGCCAATGACTCTATAACTGTAAGCTGATATAGCGATTGCAGTTGAAAATAGATTGCGTTAGCCTGTCCCCGAAGTGTACTCAATGATGTATTTGGTGTAGATGTTACAGACACTTCCAACCATGCATTTATCATTGAATTAACATCTTTCTTCCAATCACTAATAGCGAATTCGAACTTATCGCGAACCTCAATAATAAATTGTTGCCAAGCATTTGCTGATCTTTTCAATAGCCCTTCAAGCTCAGGACAATTATTCCATAAATGCCCAAGGTCTTTAATCATCTCTGGTTGAGATTCGCTCTCCAAAAGTCTAAGATAATTGATAAACTGGCTATATATCGAATTTTCCTTTGCGGTTTTTATTGGCGGCTTTTCGTCTTCTCCAGAATCCCATTTCGATACCATTGCAGTACCAGTGAAAGCACCCATCTTTCCATAAGCCTCCATCGCCCCAGTATGCTCATCTCCTTGATAGTGTCTGCGGAAGAATTCCCCCAGCAGCCAAGCATATGCATGTCGACGTACTATTGCAGCACGGTCGAGAAAAACAGTCGGTTTGCGAAGATCGCGATCCAGATAATGTCGAAAGTTTAGAAACACTTCTCGTTCATAAGGCGTGGGACGAGCAAAGGCTAACACTGCACTGGTGCCATCCGCGCGGCGGCCAGCACGGCCCGCACGTTGTAGATAGTTTGCCTTCCCAGGAGGTAGGTTGCCCATCAGAACTGCACTAAGCCCCCCTATGTCGATGCCCAATTCCATAGTCGTAGTGCTGCTAAGAATATTACGCATCCCCATGCGAAAGAGATCTTGTAAACGTGTATTCTCTTTTGGAGATAACTGTGCGCTATGTTCCTCTGCCCATAATCCTTGTTTAAAACCTTCCCAGGTAACCAACTCGCGCCTTTTTCGTCCAATCCGTGGATCTTCGTCAAGCTCATCAGCATTGATCTTGACTAACGAACAGTTTTGTGCTCCAGGATAAAGATTTAATACAGTGCGAGGCCACACCTGGCCGGTAACACTGCAACGAAATAATACTACAGGTCGACGAAGACATAAATGATTAAAGCGAATCCGCAGAGCACTCGTCGGGCAATCTCCATTGGTTTGGGTATCCTTTTTAATTTCCAGCCATTCCAATTGTCCTGAACATGCTCCATCATACAGTGAATCAAAAGCATTCGCCATCACCTCTTTAGTTATTGCCACAGCAACCTCTCGTGGCATGCCAATGGCTATAAGCACTTCACGCGTGAAGGTATTGCGCCTCGACGTCTGGGATCCATCAACGTGTTCACCAATCAATGGCAACAGTGATCGATGATAAGAATCGTAAGCAGAAAAACGTTTACCAATAAAGGATCCTCCGAACTGGTAGTCATAATTATCTTCATCGCTTTTAAGAGTCACGCACCCCTGATTACGCAGAGAGTCCAGCAGTGATGCAAGGTAGTGGGGCCAGACATCCTCTAGTCTTTTGCTAACATCGCTTTTTAAGGTCCCCAATAGTTTATTTGGAATGGGTATCTCATCAATATGTGGATACACTACTTCTACGAGGCCAAGCGTTTCCAGCCCTAAATGAGGCCAAGCGGAACGACGCGCTAGTTCGCGCCCGAGAAGATTTCCGAGAGCTTCTTTAATATGCTTACCATTCTCCTCCCACATTATTTCCATAGCCTTATCTTGAGGATCGTGTAATTCACCAGAGGGGGGATGAAGAATTTGGTTAATAATCGAAGATTCTCGAAGATGATCGACCCAAAGCTGAACTGTTCCTCCACAATTAAGATTAGCGATATCCTTTTCTATTTTTTTAAGTTTGTCATTGAGAATTCTTTTCATTTCTGGAGTTAAATTGGGCATAGCTAGCTTAGCGCTCAACCGATATGCTTCATCTTTATTGTCTTCAAGAAGCTCTGCATTCCCTCCCATTTTTGTAAGTTCACTTATAACAGCTGCACGGAAGACCTGCATCTCATGTTGTCTAGTTAATCGTGGTCCAAGACGAGCAGCTTCTGCTCGACTATCTGAAAACACCAATAGTCTGCGCCCTCGTGCAGGTTTCCATGCTTTGTCTGAACTCGGAAATTCAGGCATGGCTGCCAGTGCTGTTTCAGCTACCAAGCTGAGTTGAAGCCGTGCACGTGCAGAAAACCAACTGACTCGGTCTTGTCTCAGTAAAATCCCACTGCGCGGACAATGTGTAACTTCCCAGAGTGAAACTCCAGCGCTTGCGGTGTAGCAACCCGTATAGGGATCAAAGCACCATCGTGGGGCTCCCTGTACCACATCTAATGAGAAAAATTTTACATTATTGGTTATCGCTTCACCGGGAATTTCAGCATCAAGAGGATCTGGTGAATCGTCATTAATACCATGCAGGACCATAGACGCAGACACTGGTAATAATTTCCCGTCCTTTTGTCGTGCTGCCACACCCCACCAGCCTGACTCTGGACAGTTTACCATCGTTAAAGGATAATCTTCATTGCTTCCACAATAATCCGGATCGGCACCTGCACTGAAGACATACCCCTTTCCAGGCAGCTCGTGACAAGCTTCACCCAATGGTTTTGATGCAAATGAAAGCATCATACCTTCAGGACCTCGCATGAGATAGTGCATACGATTTGGTACTAATGGCAGCCCTTTGGAGGTCTTTCGGGCTATCGCTCCTAATTGTAAAAGTGAACGAGTGGCTTTGTTCGTTACTTCAGAAGTAATCCCGAATAATCGGTCTGTTACTTCATCAAGCATCCATCTGGATGGTTTACCATCATTCCAAAGCAATTGTTGGATTTTAGCTAAAGCGATTGACTCGTGAAGAACACGGGCTAATATAGGCCCCATATACTGTTCTTGATTAAAAGCAGTTTCAACAACTGAATGTGGGGCAATGTTTGATAGCAATTCTTGCCACTGACGCAATGTGTTTTGACTTGGTTTATGACAGCCCATACGGCCATCATTGAACAGGGTTTCGGCATCTGGCAAAGACTCCAATTGTTCTGCCAATGATATTGGTAGTGGGCCTGATAAAGCGGCAGCATTCAATGGAGTGCACATTTGTTGACCTGAAATCACACGCACAAGCGACTCTGATTTTGTAAATAGTTTTGCAGCGAAAGGCCGTAGCTCCGTCTCACCACCTCCAATGGTAGCGCTCGTTGCAATATGGAGGATCTGATTTGGATGACGCCCGCAACGCATTTGCACTCTACGAAGCAGCAAAGTAATCTCAGCAGCCAGATTTCCTGTGTATATATGCGCTTCATCAAGCACAATTACGCGTAAATTACAGCCAAAAAATACAGCATCCTGAGGTCTGCACAGCATATATTCTAACATCGAGTAGTTAGTTACCAAAATCTGAGGTTGAGGTCCGGTGCCGTCTTCTATTTTTTTGCCTTTGACATCTTCCCAGCCTCGAGCTTGTTGCCGAGTTCGGAAACGCCATTCGCTAGCTTCCTGTATATTACGTTCATCGGCAATTTTGGCATTTTCTGGGGTCTCGCTTGTAAAATGGAAAAAATTTACCCGGTTTTGCCCATCTAACCATTTATTGAGACGATCTACTTGATCATTTACAAGGGCATTCATTGGATAAAGCAAGATGGCGCTCACTCCCCCATCAGGAATGGGAGGTTGTGTCCATAAACGTTCCAGCAGTGGGAAAAGGAAGCTCTCCGTTTTCCCTGCACCTGTTCCAGCAGTAACCACAATAGCTGGCTGAGCATCAAGATCTTTACGAGTTTCATGTGCCACTTCAAGGCTGGCAAGTTGATGCTTGTAAGGGTGAAGATCGTTTGAGAAAACGCCCACGCGATTTAGCTGCTCTACAAGCTCAGAATGAATCACCCCACGACCAGCAATTTGGAGCAATGTTTCATCTGCAGATTGTGAAGGGAACACCCCTTCGACCCAAAGATCACTACCAAGGCCACCGAATTTTGGTGGACCCTTCCATATATTCTGCAGGACATTCCTCAGTTCAGCATCGGCTACGAAATGCTCACCTAAAGCAAATTCACAGACTCGATTGATTAGGGCATCACGAAGGGCAAGGGTGTTAAGCTGGCTCATAGGCGTATTGTATTCCTTATTTCTTGAAGCCAAATTCCAAGTGCAAATTTGCGATACTCGGAGTTCTTTGCTAATTTACAGTAACTAGATGGAAGTAGGCCGACGCTAGTATCTAAATCCTTTAGAGTACGAACTGTGGATCTTAGCCAAGCATCATCTCGATTTCCATAATTCCTTGCCAGCTCCTCTGCTTTCCCATCGTTGGAAGAATATAGACGGATCAGTTGAAGTAAGAGATCTTTACCTCCGTTGGGCAAGCTTTCGGAGTAGTTTTGAAGGCATGTTCTGAACATTCTTGCAGCCAACAGGGGGCATACTTCAGCCAAATCCATTACTGCACTACCAATGCGCTGATGCAAACTTTCGTTATTAAGACGGGCTGCAAGTTTATCAATAAAGCTTAGGATGGTATCTGCATCCGGAAGTGGTTGAATATCGCACAACAAGGTATTCACAGCTTCAAGCCAGTGCTCATCGGCAGGCACAATGAAAGTCATACCTTCCAAAACAATCGTTGATCCTTTTGGTAGCAGCCACACTGGCAGCACCTCTTGCCAATGCTTGCAAAGCCATGCCTGCACCTTAAGACGATGGTTATTTTCACCCATTGCATGCAAGATGGGGGCTTTCGAGCAACGCAAGAGGGCTGCCATCAATTTTGGTTCCGCTGCTTTTTGTGCAAGCATTTGACTGGACCATCTGATATTATCAAACCAGCTACCTAGTCGCTCACCACGAAAAACTAGTATTAGCGCTGCAATCCATGGTTCTTCGGGGACAAGAAATAAGCATCCTTCATCTGTCAAGACTCTGTTTTTTGGATCAACTTCAACCAGTTGTCCTGGCTTTTCCCTAGTTGACAGCCAGATAAACAATTTGTGATCTTCGCTTAATTCGAAGTGTTCTTTTTGTTCTACTACCGCCATCTCTCCTTGAAACTTTACCTTACCTAGAACACCACCGTCAAAAATAGCGGAGGATAGGTCCAACATATGTTGTTCAGAATTGTAAGGATCTGCAGACACATAAGCAGATGCGCCGTAGCCAGCAAAAACAGGCAAGACACCGGCACGGCTTCGCAGACGGCTCCTTACACAGTCGCCTTCCATCAGTGAAGTCTGACGAGGATCAGTTTCAAATGGCATACCATGCTCATCTGGTGTAGGAGGCAGGTAAAAACTCCAGAGTGAACGTTTTGCATCCGATACTGAAAGACTTCGATTGCTGCCCTGATAGGAAGGTCTTCCGTGGCTTGTCCAACGAAAACAGCCAATTAATGGCACCGACAATTTTAACGGGATCGTGACGATGCGAGTTCCATTGCTGAGAATGGCGCGAAGTATCACAGGCTTTACAATATCACGCTCAACCAAAGATAAATATGGTGGCGGCTTGTTCCATTTCATCAATTTGCCATCAGCACGGGTCCATCGCAAGCCGAGAAGCCGCCAAGTTTTATCAAAGATCTGGATTTTAAATGGCACTTCCCATGGGGCCATTAGTTTTGCCTGGGCTGGATCACGAAAATCAAGTGTGCTGCCACGCGTCCATCCTACTTGGATGACATTGTCTGGCAACGGCTGAGCCGGCATACCGAACTCACTCGAGTCCCACAATACAAAATCATCCAACCGTGCAACAATGGGAGTGTTGCAGCCAGTTTTAAAGCGATGAATTCGATAACCTTGATCTAGATCCACTGAATGATGCGCCGGGGGGTCAAAAACCAAATCGGTAGTTGCAATCAAGTCAAAGGCTTGGCCGTTCTTAAGATTTTGTTCGTCTGTGATCATCCCATCGCTTGGTCGGAACAGATTCACATCCTTTTCAGGATTCCACAAACAGACAGATGAATGACTTACGATAAGTCCGTCAGCTGACATAATTGTGAGGTCAGACTGAGCACGCACATTTATTCTGTCACCAAGTATAATCCTTCCTTCAGTATCGTTGATATAGCTTCCATCATCTTGGCGTAAGAGCCGAGCTACGACTTGTTCTTGTAACTTAACCTCGTAACTTTGAAGAGTTAAGCTGAGTTTATCAAGATTACAAAGTTCAGTTTCAAACCAAGGCTCCTCTGTTGCTGTCCACCGTAGCCTCGGTGTTGTGAAAAAGGAATCAGATGTCTCATCGTCTTCATCATATGTTTCAATTGTTGATGCTTGTGCTGCAGCCAGGAGGTCATTACACCATTCTGGAAGCACCCAGCGAGACTCTTTAAGCCGATGCTCCGTAGATTCCAGGCTTACATTGCCAAGACGCATATTCCGCAGAGAACGCCATAAAGACTGAAATTCACGTGCGCCTTGATCAACACCATTTAAGAGAGTATCCACGCTTACTGGTGGCGAATGACCACTCAACCATGCACTAAGTCGCTGTTTTGCATCTGAATGGGTAAATCCGAACTGCAAATGAAGAAGACGATACCATTGGTTCGTATCCTTTACATTAAATGCGTTTCTCAGTTCCAATCGGTTCGCAACTTCTATCAGGACATCTTTGTGCAAAGGGCGAGGTTGTCCATCAGATGTAAAGAGGCGATCACGGGCTTGAGGATGCCATCGTATGGTTTCACCGTTACTGATTACGGACCAAAGTCGTCCATCGTCGCTATGCCGTCTTGCTACTTCGGATTCCAACCATAGCAATACCGCGCCGAACCAGAGACGATTTTCTTGCATATGAGTATCGATATCGAATGATGTCAATTCAGATGCCCACATCAGCAAATCGTGATATGAAGAAACAGGCACTCGTGACTCTGTTAAGGACCAAGGCTGATGTTGCGGACGTCCGTTAATAAGCAGATCGAAAAGTCTTTTTAATTTTGCAGTCTTCATCATTAAGTTATTAGTGGTTTAAAGAAAAATGGAAGAAAGGGAAGGCATCTTAAAACAGCATCTATCTTTCATTTAACTACATCCTTAAACATGAAATTCCTGAAAAAATGTCACTGTTAATGTGACAGGGTATGTGTGAGGCTAATTTACAGGCACATAGGCAACAACAATAGCAACAAGCCTAGCTTTTATTCAAGTTAAAATAAAACTAAAACAATTATTACAATATACGCCATTACTGATTCGTCACCAATTCCTATTTCTAAAGTCAAATTAATGCACGAAAGCTGAAACAACCTCATCTGACACAGTTTAGCAGGGGTTCGTTTTTCAATTTTCTTCAAAGTGAGAAATAGTATTCTTTAATTTTTGTGGCCATTAGCTTTCGTCTTAAAGCCAAAAATTCGTTATAGTCGTCAAAATTCATTTCCATTATTTCTGAAGGTACACAATTCATTTTCAAGTTGTCCAAAAGTTCTTGTTCTGTTGCAAGTCCACTTACTTGTTGGTTGTTACCATGCATCTGCTTGTTAACTAATTCAAAATAGTCTTCAGGTGGCTTGTTGCCTACTTTAATGTTGATTTCAGATTGCATATAAACATAATTTGCAATTTGATTGTATTCGTCTTTATCTAAACCATTTTTCTTCAAAAAATCCTTTGGAAAAAGATGGTGAATGTCGCCACGAATTGAAATGAGATCAGTTACTAAAACATCTTTTGACAAAAATCCTCTGTCGTTGCCTTTTACCTGTGCCGCTAAAAAAACGTTAAAGTATGGGCTGCTAACAGCTGAGGTGTCTAAACTTTGCAATAATGAAGCATTCCAAAATGCGTCAGACAATTCACCTTCTTCTTTTTCTTTCAGATATTCGTCAAATGGTTTTTGAGTAATTTGTTTGATGTCGAAATCAAATGAAGTTTCTGGTGAACTGGAATACCTACCTGTCAAGATTGAATAAACTAACCAACGTTTAACATAACTTTCAATAGCAACGTAATTAACTCCTAACTCTTTAAGCTTAAGATAAAGGATGTAGGCGAAATTTATCGCGTTTTTAGAACGTATAAGTTTTGGTGAAATAAATCCGGCTGATTTAATAATCATCAAAAAGCGTTTGAAATTAGTTTCGTTAATAAAATTATTAACACCTGCCTTTAAAGTTGCAAAAGTTTTTTCAGCAATCTCTATTTCAAATGTTCTTGCTTCAAAGTTTCTACCTGACAGCAAACTAACTAAGTCAGATAATCGTCCTCTATCAAACTGAGAAGTAAATGCAACACGAATAAGATCTGTGTAATCTGGTTCGTATAAGTCCTCATTTTCATTTTTTAACCATTGCATTTTTTGAAAAAAATCTGTTTTTGCAAATTCCTTATCGTTTTCAACTATGTGGTTGTAATACACTGGGGAAATTGCTAAATGACAGAAATAATCAATTGCTTTCCTTAAATCGTGACCATTGAAGTCGGTATTTGAAGCTATTTTGCTCATTGCAAAATCTGCTTGGCTTAGTAAAGCACCTTTTGAATTGATACGAATAAAAATTTCTGTAACTGTATCTATATCTAAATCGGGTGATAACTCAATAAGTCCTATTTGTTTTTTAGGAATGTTGATAAGATTTGTAAAAGAATTTCTAACATGCTTTTTGTCTACATCAGGATTCAGTTCAAAATATTTGTCGACAACTTCAAACAAATCGGTTTTTCCACTTATTGCATCTGCAATGTCGGGAAGCCATGTTTTATCTTTTAGAATCGCTGGGTTTTGAACTTCAAATTTTTCTGTGTTTGGGTTAAATGCAATTTTGATTTTAACTCGTTGGTAGGTTTTGTTGATAACATACTGCCCTAAGATTGCAGCAGTCAATGCAGTGATTCGTTGCTGTCCATCAATGAGTATTTTTTTGCCTTCACTCATACTGCCATCTTTTAAACGGACATGTGGATTCCTCCAAGCAATAATGTAACCGATGGGATAACCATGATACAAGCTATCCATTAAGTCACGAACTTTTGAACTATCCCAAACGAAAGGTCTTTGAATTTCGGGAATAGCAATTTCACCTGAATTTACCCATGCTAAAACTGTCTCAATTAAGTGTTGATTTACGGAATATTTCTGCATTTATTATTTCTCTCTTTTTGTTTGAAAAGTGACCCATGATCGGGGTCAAGCCTGCGAAAGTCCAAAATGTTATGTATGTTCATGTTAGATAGTAGAAATTATATATCTGTTTTACAGATATGCACCCTATGACCCCGCTTTTACTCAAATCCTTTATTTCAGCTTTAAAAGCAAATTTCAAGAATACTCCATCCGATGTAATTTTTACATCAATAAAAATCTTAAATAAATTATTAGCAATAAGGGGCGGGCTTAAACTGAAAAATGTTAGATATGTGTAAGGTAAATACCATAGATTGTAAGTCTATTTTGCCGATAAAAAAGGGGTCAAAAAAAGGGGTCAAAAAGGGGTCAGGCTTCACACATTCACAGTTTGGTATGCGAAGTGTGAAGCCTGACCCCTTTTTTAACTGATTTCGACCAACTATCCATCTTTACCTAAAATTTTTAATAGATGTTCCTTTTTTATTCCCTCAAAATAAGGAATGCAGCAGATTCCTTGAGGGTTTTCTGTAAATCTTCCGACTTTAGTATGCTTTTTTTGGTTTAATTTAGGAGATATGGCTTGAAGGTTACCCAAGCAATGCCTTCCTTGCTTTTCTCTTGGAATAATATGGTCAACTTCACATTTGATTTCGCTTGCGTATTTGTAAAAAGCCGTGATAGATTTTCTCTCGACTTTGGATAAAAAATTTTCCTCAGAGCGCCTCCATGCTTTATAAGCAGCTTTTTCAGCATTAACTTTTCCCCTCTTGTTAATACGTCGATTACGAACTCGTAGTTTGATGGAATTGCTATTCTTTACATAATATGAAGAACTCTTTATAGAGATAATTTCCATTTTTTCTTTGTAATATTTTTTTCTATATGAAATAACTCTTTCTAAATTAGACTCCCTCCAAACCTTTCCCCTTACTTTCCCTTCGGGAGAATTATTATAGATTTTTGCTGATGTTCGCAGTTTGGAACGGTTGTTATCTCTATATTTCTTTTTAGAAGTATTTCGTCGCAAGTCCCTTTCATCATCGCTCAAAATAGGACGACCTCTTTTCACATAATGGTTCCTTGCTTTATCCTTAGTGCATTCTCTGCAATAAGTGGATAATCCCTTAGATTTATCCAAATAGAATAATTCCGCTAACTTTACCGTATTACAGCGTATGCATTTTTTTTCAAAATTTCTAAGGTATGGCATCTTTATGTTTTTAATTTGAATTTATTTCTTTAACTTCACTTTGTGAATGCACAATACTTGGTAAGATTCCATCTTTTTTCATGATCGTAGTGTGAAAAGTAACGCACTTAAGGGAATGGGTCTCTCTGTCCAAAACATACAATGTTCCTGGCTGTAACATATGAAAGATTCTTGCAGGTATCAAATCTCCATTTGGAGAGATAGGATCTTGAGCGTAAGCCAAAAATGCTTGATATTGTCGAACTCTAGCTAACACTTCCTCAAAGGGATCTTCGGTTAATACTGAGACTGAAACTAAGCTTTTTGAAGAATAAAACCAACCATAACTAAGTGCATGAACAATATACCCATCAACGGTGTCATCATGCTGTCTTAATTTTTCTGCCGGGAAAAAGTCTTGTTTGTTCTTTCTATTAATTAATTCCAATTCATCACTAACAATTCTATACGCGCTCGCATTTTGTTTTTTTTCCCATAATCCAAAATATGTTGCAGTAATATGATCATGCCATTGCTGCTGCAGTTCTTTATTCCCTGTGTATAACTTCGATATTAAACTTTTTCCATAACGACTGATTGACTCTACTGACAAATCATGTATGAGCATTTTTTGAACTTTACCTAGATTGCAGGCAACATACCGGTAGAAATCTTCAAAATGACAGCTTGGATTAATTCGGAGGTTTCGATTATTAAGAATCTGCTGCATTAATCCCTCAAGAGATAAGCGAGGTTCATTTATTAAAAGATGCTCATAAGCTTTATTATACAAAGCTTCAAGAGCTCTGCTAAAACCTTCACTGAGCATTTTTATTGCTGCAGGATCTCGAGTACTTGTAGAAAATTTTTTTACAAAAACATCTAAAGTACTTTTCACATCAAGAAAAGAGGACTCTGCCACAGGTTGCAGAATTTGGTGAATCTGTTTTTGGGGAATTCCGAGTAGCTCAATAAATGCAGTCGGGTGTTTAATTG
>Ga0207062_1036_pt1 | contig 36617 bp, 30 predicted proteins | sample Alteio_BWMinCont_28_FD_153266 | JGI IMG/M metagenome (GOLD analysis project Ga0207062, IMG submission 153266) | Enriched cells from forest soil in Barre Woods Harvard Forest LTER site, Petersham, Massachusetts, United States -... | ecosystem: Environmental > Terrestrial > Soil > Temperate forest >... | reverse complement strand
TCAGGGTGTTGAATTCTTCGTGATTGTCGGTGAGGGTTGCCGTCCACACCTCCCAATCGAGCTTGGTATAGTCGCGCCGATTGTCGAGAGGCAGGCCGAACTTATTGAGATGGGTTTCATAGAAACGAATCTCCGTTTGCGAAACCTTCGCGGGAAACAGGTTGAGACCAAGAATCCGGTCCCACACCAGATTATATTTTTGGCTCCAAGTGCCGGGCTGATCGAACGCCAGGCGGTAATGATCACCCTCTTGCGCCATTTGCGCCCACCGGTTGGCCATCTCCTGGGCCAAGCGCCGATAGGTTGTCGCCTCGGATTTTCGTCCGGTCATATCCGCCAAAACTGAGTATCCGCCGAGCGCAAGAATCGCCTTGATCGACAGATTCGCGTTATGCGCAAGGTGGCCTGCGAAGTCATCGGTCGAGAGTTGATTCCCCGGATCCATTCCCTCCTTCTGAAGAAATTCCGCCCATTGCTTCAGATGCGGCCAGTAGCGATTCGCATAGCTGGCGTTGCCCTCAATCTTGGCGAGCGCGGCGAACATCAACAGCATGTTGCCGCTCTCTTCCACCGGCATCTGATTCTCGATTGTCCTTTCGCCGCCTCCGTATACTTGCCCGTTAGCTTTGGGATATGTCCCCAGATCGTGCGGGGCAAATGGAAACCGCCACCGCCCCCTCTCGGTGTATTTCATCAACGGTTCCAGTTGAGCTTTCAAGAGTTCAGGGTTGAAGAGCAAGAAGAACGGCGAAGCCGGATAGATGACGTCCACTGTCGAGATACAGCCGTTGCTGAAATTTTCCTTGGGAAAGAGCATCGGATGTCCATCCACGTCTGCTACGAGCTTACTGGCCGCGATGGTCTGCCGAAACGCGAGTTCTGCAACTTCGGCGTACGCGTCTCCTCCTACGCGGCGCAGATCCGCCGCAAGTTCATCATCGAACTGTCGGGATCGCTGATCCAGGCTGCTGTAGTCCTGTTCCGCCTTCTCCAGCAATTCGCCCATCGTCATCCCGTTGCGGCGCCAGTAAGGACGCATCCACTGCTTCATGTATTCGATGGAATAGATATCGTCGTAGGCCAGCAGGACATGGCGTGAAGAAGCGCTGCTGCCGACTTGCCCGAGATCAAACACAGAAGCCAGCACGGTTCTGCGATCGGCCCGCCGAGGCATGTCCATGTCGTCGAATGACAATGCCTTCCCGGCCGCAAACTGTGACTCCACATCGTCGCTCGCTTGTGTAGACGCACCCGCACCCGCCTGATCAGGCACGGCCAGCAATAAATATCCCCAGTCGATGCGAAGATCGTCACCCGACTTTTGCAGCACCGGCTGTTCGAAGTCGGATGCGCGCAAGACTGTCATTGCCTTGAGCCGGGAACGCGACCACACGACCTCCTGCGTGCCGCTGTCGACCGCCAGAGATGAGTCTGCGGCAAACAGTAGCTGAATACTGTGGGGCGCGGCGTCCTGGGATCGCGCCGTCATGGTGATGTAAGTCACGGGCCGCGACATTACGTCTGGGTCGCTCGGAAGCAAGGGAGACAGGAAATCGACTTCCAGGGATATACCTTGACCCGCAAACTGATAGAGCGTACGAGTAGGCGTCACGGTCAGACTCGTCTCGGGCAGTGCGGCGACGCTCCGCGGAGCATCTCCCATCCAGCGAAAGACGTTTCCGTCGATGCGGACCAAACCGGTGAGACGCTGCGCCTTGCCCGTCCAGTGGCGGGTCGGCCCGTCATTCAGGTGATCGCTCATGGACCAAATGCTGAAATAGGGATCATGTGTAACCAATGGGACGGCAGGTGGTCGAGCCGTTTGCGCACCAGCGAACGTGCCGAAGAGCATGACAGCAAGCAAAATTCTTGTCGAAAGCAGGTGACGGCGCATGGAATCCTCTTCTTCGGTGGTTCCCAATGAACCGCCGCACAGTTTACTTGGTTTAAATGCCAATGTACACGTTTACACAATACCCAGAAATTGACCGAGAATAATACATCTTCGTACTTGCACTCAATCATCCGAGCTCGGTGGCGGGAAAGTGACAATCAAGCGTGCAGCGTGACGATCGCCGCATTGGCCGCCGGGACGCGAACCTGCAATCCTGTTCGGGTTCGGCTGACCTCTTCTTCCCGAGCAGGCTTCCACAAGCCGGCGGAAGATGCGGCTGCATCCGCTAGCGTCATGCCGGATTTGCTTTCTAACGAGGATCCTGACAGACGGACCAGTGATCCACCACGAAACGGTGTGGATGCGTCTACAACAACGATCGCATCAGTCGACGGCTCCTTATTAATCAGGGTGAGTAGGGTGCGGTCCTTGCTCGGCTGGGTTGCGTACGCTGTGATGTTTCTGTTTCCGTTATCGATGCTGCTGCCTATGATGCGACCCGCGCCAGATTGTGCAAACGCGAGCATACCGTAGTACTCGGGAGCTGCCCAGTAGTGGCCCTGCTCATCGTCGCCGATTGGCGAATAGGAACTGACGAAGCCCCGCTGGTTGACCCCGGTCTCCATGTTCACACCAGAGCAACCTGCGGAAGCGAGCACGAACATGAAGTCGAGCACCCAGAGAGCGGCCGCAGCGGTGTCGCTCACCCCAGGTTTGCCGCCGCCGGAGAAGGAGTTTGTTTCACAGATTCGGTAGGGTACGCCAGAAGATTCCGAGGCAGTCCTGAGTTTCTCAAGAATGGGAGCGAGCTTTGGATCCGTGTGAAGAAGCTTGTCGATGCTGCTGGTAGGATTCTGGCCCTCGCGATAGTAGTGGTGGGTGAGGAGCTTGATATCCTTGCCTTCGTCGACGGCAAATCTTGCGACCCAGTCGGTCGCGCCCGCCACATCAGGCCCGGCGAAGGCAATGTTCGGAATGGCCTTGCGGAGCGCGTCTCGATACGCGTGATACTCACGAAGGTACTCGTTATAGCCATAGCCCGTGTGGCGAAGACCTTCGTGGCGCGGAAACAGGTCGGGCTCGTTACCGATTTCAAAGGCAAGCAGATTCCCTTTCGACGCGGCCGTGACTGCTTTCGCCTCAGCAACCGCATTTTCCAGCGTGCCATTGCCTAGATTGAGCCCCCAAATGAGTTTCCATCCGGTCGCATCGAGAAAGGAACCGAGATCACTTAGCACGGCGTCGTTAACGACCGATCCCGCTTTTCCCTCGGGCGAGGAGAGCGGCTGCCCAGTCGCGGAATAGGAGGAGTAATCCGAAGTATTTCCACCAACACGTATGACTCCACGCGCTCCCAATGTTCGAACGAGTTGAACGTAAATTGAATTTTGCGCGCTAAGCAGACCCGGACGCGCCACGGAAGAGATCTCGTAGCCGAGTCCCATGAAGTCCGACGGAATAATCGCAACCGTCTGCGCGGGATCGAGCCTAACACGCACTTCCGGTTCACTCGATACAGCCTGCAGCCTACGAGCGAAATGCGATTGGGCGATTGCAGCCGCGCCGAGCCCTACAGTTTGCGTCAAAAATGTACGCCGATTCATGTCTTGACTAAATTTCGCGCCCTCACAACCGGGGCTGGGGTGGCTTCGTTGGACTCCAACCGCCGCGCCTGTGACTTTGACCGACCGACGAAAGAGTCGGCCACGTTCGGCTAGGTAGAGCCAGTCCAGATTCTTGCCGCCGCATGCCAGGTCGGAAATAACGCCGCGCTCGGGAGGGTTCATGATCCCGGCGACACGGCCAACGGTGTTGCCGATCCTGTTCCCCAAAGCCCCGGACCAGCGACCAGCCCGAAGAGACGATTGCGTTGATTCCGTATGCCGCGGCGAAGCTGCACATTACAGCTTTTCCTCGCTTGAGTGCTTATTATAAGACTGCCTGTTGGCGCACCAGGCGGCTACCAGTCGAGCTTCTCGGGCAGAAACTCTGCGAACAGATCATCGTAATAGGGCTTTAGCTCTTGAACATTGGGCTTGCTATGTCCTTTCGAGTATAGGTCGTAGGGGCTGAACTTCTTCACCCACTCCAGCATGGCTGCATCCTTGTCATTCATCAGGTGCGTATACGCGCCGCGCCGGTGCCATGGATAGAAGGAGTGAAAGCGCAACATATAAAGCGCCTCGTCAGGCAGGTAGGGCTTCATCACCTCGGCAATGTAACCGTCGTGGCCGAAGGACATATGCACGTTCTCCAGTCCGCAGTTGGGCTGGTAAATGCCAAAACTTAGTCCGATACTCGGCCACGTGGCGATCCGGGTTATTGCGGAAGTACTCCGGAAAAACGATCTGATCCGACCATGCACAACCCACTGGGAAGGTATCGCCCACCACCCCCCACTGCGGCTCACCATACAAGCAAAGGCACTTGCCCAGGTCGTGCAGGAAACCGACTAGAACCATCCAGCGCGGTTGACCGTCGCGACGTATCGCCTCAGAGGTCTGCAGCAGATGCTCGATCTGCGTCAGGTCGGTATCCGGATCGCTATCATCGACCAGCGTATTCAGAAGCTCCGCCTCCTCCCAAACGGTTTTCTTGCCCTTCTTGAGGCCGAAATACTCCTTCTCTTTGCCAAGTACGTAGTCCACCGTTTGGTGCTCATGGTTCAGGTGGTAAAACTCAGCCACGCCGGGATTTGCCTGGGCGTCGTACTGGCGAAACTCGGTCTCGGGCTTGCCTTCCTGATAGCGGCCTTTAAGGAACTCCTCCAACTGATCCAGATCCCCTAGAGGCTGTGTCGAAACCGGTGTGGTCTTATTCATAAATTCTTCTTTCCGCCGAATTGGGCTCTACATACGGGTTCCGTTACCTCACCGTAGATCGCTATCGCAAGCCTGGATTTCGCTTGAAATTCAAGAAATTCGCGTGATCGAGAAACAAGTTTGGCCAACCGGATCGAGCCGCGATGGCCAAGGAAATGACCACCCGTGAAACGAACTCACAGGCATTGCGCCACTTTCAATAAACAGCAACAATCGTCCTTCGCTTCGCTCTCAGGATGACAACTTTGCTGGGCGACGAAATTGCTAACGCTGCTGACTCCGTCCTTCGCGTTCTTTTGCGAAGGACGGATCATCCTACTTTGTTTTGCTACTCAGCGAAAATCGACAGCATGCGCCAGCCAGCTTAATCCGCCAAGCGGTAGATGCGGATGTAGTCGAAGTTCACGACGAAGCCGGCGGCGTTCTCAGCGGAGAGGCCGATTTGGGCGTTGATGCCGAGAGTGTGCTGCCAGGTTCCGCCGTGGGTCCAATGTTCACCGTCGTTGCTGGAATAGGCGGTGTAGAGCTCAGTTCCGCCAGGTCCTGAACGCTTTACGACGCGGAGCCAGGTGGTCTCGGAGGCCGGTCCGATGATCATGTTTCCGTAGATTGGATAGTTTGGTGGGACTGGTCCCATCTGCTTTCCGAATTCCGTCTGCCGCGTGTCGAAAGCGGGAAAGACATCGAGCTTGATGCTGTTCTGATCGTTCCCGTAGATGAACAGGGTGCCTTGCGCGAAGTTGTAGCAGCACGAATTGTCGAAGGGAACACCGGTGGTTATTTTCGTTTCCACGATGTAATTTCCGCGGGGCGCTGGTTCGCCGAGAATGGCAACGTACTGCGGATCGCCATTCTCGTCGGGGCCCATGGTTTCGACTTGATAAGAGCTGCCGGTAAGGGTGTAGGCGTTGTTGGCGTTGGGATGGATGAAATGCCACTGCGGGGACAGGGTGGTTGCATTGAATTCGTCGGACAGGGCGGTGATCTCCTGCCCGGGTTGGTCGTCGGGCGCGACCGCCGGTTGATAGTAGCTGGTCTGCCAAGGTTGAGCCGCGGGAGCGGATTGTCGAGTGTCAGAGGCCCCGTAGCCGCCGCGAACTTCGGGCCAGTCGTCGACCCAGTCAATGGCGTCGATCAGCGCCGGGCGGCGCGTAAATCCGGGATATCCCGAGAAATAAGGACTCTGGCGGTTCACGGCGTGGTAGAGCATGAAATCCTGGCCGGATTCGTCTTCTAAGACTACGTTGCCGCCCGGACCAACCCACTCATTTCCATTCGCAGCGATAGAGAACGTGCCGCCGGGCGCAAAGGTGTTGAGGGGGACTCCACTCTGGTCAAAGAAGGGACCGGTGGGAGTGAGAGCCCGGCCGACTAAGACGCTGTATCCGGTGAGAGGGCCGTTACAGCAGTTGGTGGTGGAGACGAAGAGGTAGTAGTAGCCGTCGTGTTGCCAAAAATTGGCGCCTTCGAAACGGTTGTCGATCGCGATTTGTTGTTCGGACGTTGGATCGGAGGTAAGGCCGTCGGCGGAAAGTTTGCGGATGCTGACGCCGCCGTTGTAACTGCCATAGGAGATGTAGCGCTGGCCAGAGGCGTCCTCAGTCTCGTCGGGATCGATGACGGCGCGGAGGAAGGAGTTGTTGTAAGGATTGGGTTCTGGAGCGACGACGGGATGGCCGCTATCGGTCCAAGGTCCGGCGGGACTGGCACTGGTGGCGACGCCGATGGCGGACCCGCCTTGCGAGGTGGTGGGCGCGACATAATAGAGGTAGTACTGATTGTTGAAGAATTTGACTGCGGGCGCCCAAAGATTTGTGGTGACATTCCCCATCCACGCGGGAAGAGATTGCACAACGTCACCGATGTAGGTCCAGTGAATGAGATCCACAGAACTGAAGGATGAAATGAGGTGATTTTTGAGATTTCCGTTCGCGTCTTTGTCGTTGCTGTTGAGAGGGTCTCCGGTGCAATAAAGATACCAGACGTTAGAGCTGCCTTGGTTTTGTTTCATGACGGCGGGATCGGGGCAGCTTACTACCGGGCCGGTTTTGGGATCGTTAAGCGCGAGCGGGTTGGTGTAAGTGGTAGAAGGTGGAAGCAGAACCGCTTGTGCCCGAGTAGAAGTTTGAGCGTGGGCTGGCATGGTAGCAAGGACGACGAGCGCGCCAGCAACCCCGGTGAATAGTTTCTCAGTCAGACGCATAAACACTCCTTTCCGCGATGGGCGGAAATAGCAGAAAAAGTGGATACTTTGCTGCGCAGCAGAAACAGCCGAGCCGAGCTGTTCACTTGGTTGGCGGTGCGCTGTGCGCGACATGCCTACTCTTCGAAAGAGGCGTCCCCCGAAATTTGCCGAGAGCCGCCTAAGGGGAGAGTTGTCGAGGGAACTGGATGCCAAATTATCTGGGAGGGTTGGCGGTGGGGTTGCTGGGGGTGGGGCTTAATCCCGAGTCGTACCGCGGCGCGATCAATAAACTTCCGCGGGCATCGCGGAATCCACCCTTCCGAAAGTGCGCGAAGGATGGGGCACTCCGGATGTTGTGCTGGTCCGAGGGAGAACCTCAGGTGGTGAAAATATTTTTGTTTAGGAACTCGTTGCGAAACTTTCCTTGCGGGTCGTACTTCTTACTCAGCTCGATGAACTCGGGCATCTTGGTGTAGATAGTTTTCAGTTCCGCGGGAGGAGTGGTGAAGAGTTTTCCCCAGTGCGGGCGGGCGTGGAAGGGAGCTAATTCTTTTTCGATGACCGGTAACAACTGGCTGACGGCGGGCCAGTCCTGCTTCCAGGTGAAGTGAATGGTCACGCAGGGTTGGTGGTAACAGGGACTCATCCATAGATTGTCGGCCGCGATGGCGCGGATTTCCGAAATCAATAAGTGCGGACCAACTTGGTCGCGGAGGCCCTCAATTGCCATGATCGCCTCGACTGCGTTGGGCCGGGGCACGAAATACTCCGACTGCAATTCCTTGCCCGCGCTTGGCGTGAAGCCCATGCGGAAGTGCGGCAGGCGTTCGTACCACGGGCCGGGGACGCCCATCTGCTCGGTGCAATTCTCCGCGGAAAGTTCGGCGATGGGATGGAGATTCTTGGTCGCTTTTTTGGCGCCGAAAAATTCAGGAGTCGCGTCGAAGGGCTGGCCCTTGTCTTCGCGGGTTTTGATCCAGACTTCGTTGACGCGCTGCTTTTGCCAATCGGTGAAGAGGCTGACGCTATAGCCACTGGATTCGATGGCATCGAAGTGGTCTTTCACGGCAGGGAGCGGAAGGTTTTCGTAAACGTACTGGCGCATGGTGTAGGCAGGCTGAATATCGAGCGTGACTTTTGTGATTACGCCCAGAGCGCCGAGACCGACAACGGATGCCAGAAAAGTCTCGCCGTCTCGGGCGCGGGATAGGTTCACCACGTCGCCGTCGGCGGCGACCAGCGCCAGGGCCGAGACCGCGGTCGCGAGGTTGCCGTTTTTTTCGCCGGATCCATGAGTGGCGGTCGTGCACGCACCGGCTACAGAAATGTGGGGCAATGACGCCAGGTTGTGCAAGGCAAAACCTTTGGCGTCGAGATAGGGGCAGAGCTGCCCATAAGTCATGCCGGCGTTGATGGTGACGGTGTGAGCGGCCGCGTCGAGTTCAACTACTTCGTCCATCGACTTCAGGGAAAGGAAGCTATCGGTGCTGTCAGCGATGTTATTGAAGCAGTGGCGAGTGCCGAGAACTTTTAGTTTGTTTTCTTTCTTAACGTAATCGCGCACTTGAGCGAGAGAGTTCGCGGAATACAAACGGTCCGTGCTGTATTGAAGATTGCCGGCCCAGTTTTTCAGCCTGTCGTTGGATGCCCAGGTAAGCGGAGAGGAAATAGCCGGTCTCGCCATCACGGCGGCGAAGAGCTTGAGGAAGGTTCGCTTATTCATGGCGGTAATCCAGTGATGTGGGGTGGGCCGGAGTTGCTCTTGTTTGGCCCTCAAGAACGCGGCAATTGTACTCTGTTCCTCGCTCGACGAGCCTTTTGTCGAAGAATGCTTTCTGCGGCGGGTGGATCAGGTCTTCAGGGTGGAAAGGCGGTGATGCGCAGCTTCGCGGCGGCATAGGGGGATCCGCCTAGCGCAGCAACAACGTTGGCTGCCCCACGACACGCGCGCCCGCTTAGTGATATCGTTTAGCCTTTACTAGAAACCCCTAAGGTTGGAGATGAATTGATGGCTCAGGTAAAAATCACCGTCAGACCCAATGGTCCGCTTCGCGTCGAAGCCCCGGAAGGTTCCATCGAATTAGTGGACGTCAACGGCACGCCATTCGATCTCACCGGCAAGACCGCATTTTCACTGTGCCGCTGCGGCGGGTCAGTCAACAAGCCCTTCTGCGACGGAACCCACAGCCGCATCGGATTCCAAGGCGCCGAGTTAGCCGTAAAAAAAGCGGAAGGCGGTTCATCTTCCTAAGGAATTAAAATTAAAGAGAGGACGAACCCACCGTTCTCGGGCAGACCGAAGGGAAAGGCGGCGAGACTCCCTGCAAAGTTACCCGCCAGCCTTACGGCCGGATCGCCATTGCCAATGCTGACGGCGGCGCCTGAGCCTACGCCGACGAAGCGATCCACCAGGCGTACCGTGCGGTGGGGGAAATTAAGGGAAGCTGATCTCCGGTTGCCGAGGTCCTAAACGCACCGTCGGAACCGCTGGCAGGAGCTAGTGGTCGTCCGGGTGTGCGCGGTTCAGCTGTTCAGCTTTGCTTCGCGCCTCCTGCGCCTGCTGCGTCATGCCTTTGGCTTGATACGCGTCTGCCAGAGCATTCTCCAATTCGGCGTCGTCGCCGTTATCGTCTCGTTCTTGCGAAAAAGAAGCGATAGCCTCCCCGTACTGTTTGAGGCGGGCCTGCGAAACACCCATCCGATAGTAGACGCCGCGAGCCTTTGGTTCCAGACGCAACGCGGCTTTGTACTCGCTGATCGCGGCTTCATCATTGTGCTGTTCCGCCAGCGCCACTCCCAGGGCGGCATGGGCAGTCTCGTTGTCGGGCTGCTGCGCGACCAGCTTGGCAAATTCTTCCTGCGCTTGTTTCGGTTGGTCCTGCCTCAGATAGAGGGCTCCCAGCTCCATGTGGGCTCTCGCGTTCTGGGGCTGCACATCCAGGACCCGTTTCAACTCGCTTTCGCCTTCCGCCAATTGTCCCTTGGCGAAGTAGGCGTGCGCGAGCGCGTAATGAGCCGACGCATCCTGAGGGCTCCGCTGTACTTTCTTCTGCAGCTCACCGATCATGCGATCGATATTCCTGCTGGCATCCATGGCGGAGCCGAAGTGGATTCCGGAACCGCGCCACCGATGTATCCCCAACGCGCTGCCGGCAACGATGAGTGCCATGAAGAGCAACACACCGACCCGCCGCAACGGCTTATCGTGCTGCGGCGCAGCGCGGGCAATCAAAGCGCCGAGGATCAGTCCGCTGACCAGACCGCCGGCGTGGCAAGCATTGTCGATGCCAGGGACCATGCTCCCAAACAGGACATTAAAGCCGACGAAGAACAGAAGACTCCTTAGGGTCCCTTTGATCGCGACGCTCGACAGCGAGAACTCACCGAGATAGAACGATGCAATCAGCGCTCCTGCCAAGCCAAAGATCGCCCCTGAGGCGCCCACGCTCAATACCTGAGGATTCCATCCCGCGCTCGCCAAACCTGCCGCGATGCCGGTGATCAGATAGATGGCAGCAAAAGTCGCGCGCCCATAAAGCGATTCGCACAGCGCTCCCAAGTCCCACAGGCACCACATGTTGAACGCGATATGCATGAGGCCGCCATGCAGGAACATGTAGGTCAGCAGCCGCCACCATTGCCCGGACAAGGTGAGTGGCCCGAAGTTGGCGCCAAAACGCACCGTAACCTCCCCGGGAAAGTCCATGACGGAGCCGCTGGCGAAGGCCATCGCCAGAAAGACCGCGACGTTCGCGCCAAATAATATCTGCGTAAGACTGATGCTGGACTCGCGGCGCACCCACGGGGCGGCCATAACCGGCTGGGGCGCGTCGTCAGCCAATTCGCCACGCTGCGCGGCCTCGTGCTGCACACACCATTGACAAACCTTCTTCCCCCAGGTCAGCGGAGGAAGCTGTCGCCCACATCGAATACAATTCGCCATGTCTTACAAAAGAGTATCAGCAGTCTGCTAAGTTTGGGGAAGCGCAGATCTTGATCCTGTCGTGGAACAACGGCGGCTTCAGCGCCGCGCGACGCGCCCTAACAAAAGCGGCCGTTATGCCCCGGAGGAAAATGACGCCAAACTAGTGAATGGTCTTCGTCTTGCGCGACATATAATCCATCAGCAGATACTGCCCCAGCGTATAGGGCGTGGTGAAGTAGGCCTTCCCACGGCACATTTCCGTGACTTTTTGCACGAACTGCACCAAGCCGTAATCGGACGCCAGCATGAAGGTGTTAATCAGCACGCCCGCGCGTTTGCACTTCGACACTTCTTCGAGCGTCTGGCTCACCACCAGAGGGTCGAGACCGAATGCGTTCTTGTAAATGCGCCCATCTTCCAGCGTCAGTGCCGAGGGCTTCCCATCGGTGATCATCACAATCTGCTTCATGTCTTTTCTTTGCCGCTGCAAGATTCTCTGGGCCAGACGCAATCCCTCCCGGGTGTTGGTGTAATAGGGACCCACCTTGACCCGCGCCAGTTGCGACAACGGAATCTCTTCTGCCGAATCGTGGAACAGCACCAGCGAGAGCGAGTCCCCCGGATACTGCGTGCGGATTAAATGGGACAGCGCCATGGCAACTTTTTTTGCGGGCGTGAATCGGTCTTCGCCGTAGAGAATCATGGAGTGGGAGCAATCGAGCATCAGCACCGTGGCGCACGACGACTGATACTCACACTGATGCACCTGCAAATCGGAATATTCAATGTTCAACGGCAGCGTGAGCCCCTCGCGCTGGATCGCACTGGAGAGCGTGGCCGTGATGTCGAGATTTAGCGTGTCGCCGAACTCGTAGGTCTTAGCCGACCCACTGGTTTCAATGCCGGTGGCAAGATCACGCGTATCATGCCGCCCAAAGCTCGATTTACCCAGCGACCCAAGCAGGTTGCGCAGTGATTTGAATCCGAGGAAGTCGAGACTCTTGTCGGTAATTTCAAACTTGGCCTGCTGCGCTTCGCCAGTCTGCCCGCCCACGCTGGACTGCCGCGCCGGGTCGTAGGGACGATCGATCGAGATGTAATCTTCCTGCTGCATCCGCTCCATCAGCTTCTCGATCAGTTCGTCGAGTTGCCCTTCCCTCTGCATCTGCTCGATCTGCTCGCGCAGGTTCTCATCGAACATTTCGCCATTGAGCAGCGCCTGCTCAATGGCCCGCTTGAGTTCGTCCAGCGTCTGCTCGCCTTCGGGCCGTTCGTACCACATGGATTCTTGAAACCCGCTCTGCAGCAGGTAATCCGAGAGCGCGCTGAGCAGGTCCTCCATGCTCATCTCGCCCGCAGGATCAGGCACGTATTTGGAGTAGCGAATGCGTTTCATAAAAACGGCTGCCGGGCTTCCGGCGCTCGGCTTTCGGTTGCCACCGCGGACTAGGATCGTGCCGCGCCGCGGCGGCTTTCTCAGAAGCCCGCAAGCCGGATTGAGGAAGCCGGATGCCCCTAATTAAACTGCCTTCTCTGTCGGTACGGCCGCTCCTCCGGCTCGAACGATTTTTCCCGCGCCGCTTCCGGTTTCTTCTCTCCCGCCTGGAACACACGCTCCTCGCTCCGGCCGATTCGCTTGTGCGCATGCAGCCCTTCGAGAATGAACTCTGCCGCAGATACCTGCTGCTCCGGACTCTCTTTCTGCGAAACCCCGAGTGGTCCGAGCTTGTCCACCAGTCCTTGAATGCCTTTCAACTTTTCCAGAGCTTCCACCGCCGGCACCGAATCCGACAACTGAACCTCTCCGCCCAGGTCGAACCACTGCACGATCTGCTGCACATTCGAGCCCGTGTAATACTCGTCGTACGTCTTCGCAATCGCGGCGCGAATCAACTCGCGCCCCACCCAGTCCGCGCCCTTCATTTCGCCTTCGTATTCCAGTTCAAGCTTGCCGGTGATCGCCGGCAAAGCCGCGTACACGTCGCTGATGCGAGGCACAACCACTTTCTCGGCGTTGCGAATCGCGCGTCTCTCCGCGTTGGAAACGACGTTCTCCATCGCCGAGATCGGAAGCCGCTGACTGACGCCGGAGCGCTTGTCGATCTTCTTGTCCTCGCGGGCGGCAAAGGCCACACGCTCGATCACCTCCTGCACATAGTTCGGTAGATGCAGAGGATGCCCGTTGCGGTGCGTCCAGGCCTCTTGCGCCGTGATCGCAATGCCTTCCTCGACGGTCGCGGGATAGTGCGTGCGAATTTCCGATCCGATGCGATCTTTCAGCGGCGTAATGATCTTCCCGCGCGCCGTGTAATCCTCCGGATTCGCGCTGAACACCAGCGCGACATCGAGCGGCAGCCGGATCGGATATCCCTTAATCTGCACATCGCCTTCCTGCATGATGTTGAACAATCCCACCTGAATCTTTCCCGCCAGATCGGGGAGTTCGTTGATGGCGAAGATGCCGCGATTGGCGCGGGGCAGCAAGCCGTAGTGAACCGTCAATTCGCTCGATAGTTCATGACCGCCACGGGCCGCCTTGATGGGATCGATGTCGCCAATCAAATCGGCGATGGTTACATCCGGGGTAGCCAGCTTCTCTACGTAGCGGTCGTCGGGCGTTAGATAAGCGATCGGCGAATCCTCCCGCAGCCGCGCCACTTCTTCGCGGCAGCGCCGGCAGATCGGAGCGTAAGGGTTATCGTGAACTTCGCAGCCCGAGAGATACGGCATGTGCGGATCGAGCAGAGTAGTCAACGCCCGCAGGATGCGGCTCTTCGCCTGGCCGCGCAGCCCGAGCAAAATGAAATTATGGCGCGAAAGAATCGCGTTGACAATCTGCGGCACCACCGTGTCATCGTATCCGACAATGCCGGGAAACACTGCAGCGTCGGCGTTGGCACGCAATCGGGCCGTCAGATTCTCGCGAAGTTCGTCCTTAACGCGGCGCGTGCGTAATCGTTCTTCGGAGAAAATGCTGCGGCGCAGCTCACCCAGGGTGCGCGGAAGACTACTCATGAACAGAACCCCCACAATCAAACTTTCCAAGATTATACGCGCCGTGATCAGCGCCCGTTCGCCCGTCACCCGGCCGCCGAAGAGCTGGCCCCGGAGTCACAAGAGCCGCCCGCACCCTTTAGCCGGCATGCCCATTGCCCCCGGCCTTTTCCCGCGCCCGTGCCGCTCGACGGAGGTTGGGAACGATGCTTCCCAGATAAGCCGCGACCGTCTGGATGCGCTCAGTTTCGGTTCGCATCGTGAGCAGTTTCTGTTTGAAGTCCAGATCGAGCGGCAGAGAACCCGCCAGATAATAAGAAAGCGCGCCCGGACTGGCTGCGGAAAGATCCTGCACCGCCCCGGCCAGCGCCAGAATCTCCCCGTGCAGCTGAATCGCCCTGGCTCTGTCCTCCGGGGGCGGAGTGCCCGGTTCGTTTTCATCCGGCACCAGCAATACGTCCGCCTGCAAAAAAGTGCGCTCCCGGTTCAGCTCGAGCACCTCAAAGCGCTTGCGTCCCTCCGCAACCAGATCGAGACGCCCGTCGGGATACTGTTTGGTAATGCTGACAATCTCGGCGGTGCATCCAACTTCTGCGACGCCGCTTTCCACAACGCGCACTACGCCAAAGGGCGCATGGTTTGCCCGACACTCGCCAATCATCTCTTTGTATCGCGGCTCGAAAATGTGCAAAGGCAGGGGAGCGCCGGGCAACAGTACGACCTCAAGCGGGAACAGGGGAAGCATTACCACGAAGTCTCCCATAGCAGGGCGCGCACAGCGGCGCGAGCGGTCCGATTGTACGCCATGGCGCGTACGACATGGCTTTCTCCACCACAACGGGTCCGGCATTGCCTCTTCGACTTACCTGTCTTCGCGTCTGTCTTCGCGTCTTGACTTGCCGGGTCGCGGAGAATACAACCCGAACATGGAACTTGTGGGGAAAGTGGTTGTGGTCACGGGCGCTTCCATGGGCATCGGCGAGGCCATCGCAAAACTTTTTGCCAGGGAAGGGGCGAGCGTGGTTCTGCTCTCGCGCGATGCCGGCCGAGCCGAGGCGGCGCGCCTGCGGATCGGGTGTCCGGAACGCACCGTCGCTCTTTCCTGCGATGTCCGGCATTCGGAGGAGATCGATCGCGTTTTAGGCCTGACCCTGCATCACTTTAAGCGCGTCGATGTGTGGATCAGTAACGCCGGGCACGGCCTGATCGATTCCGTCGCGGAACTAGACATGGCCGCATGCCACGCAATGTTCGAAACCAATTTTTTTGGCGCCCTCTCGGCGCTGCAGGCAGTGATCCCGGTCATGCGCCAGCAAGGCGGCGGCACGATCATCAATGTTTCCAGCGTCGCCGGCCACATCCCTCTGCCGTTTCACGCCGCCTACAGCGCCACGAAGTTCGCGCTGAACGCCATGGGCAAGGCAGCAGGCGTCGAACTGAAAAAAGACGGGATTCACGTGCTGACCGTCTGTCCCGGCTATGTGCGTACAGCCTTCAGTGAAAACGCCGTTCGCGGAAGCGAACTAAAGAAGGTACGCCCGAGTTCGCTGCGCGGCATCAGCGCCGAACGCGTGGCCCGCGCCACTCTGCGCGGATACCTGAAGCACAAACGGGAGGTGATTGTCCCGTGGACGATGCATTTGCCCGTGAAGCTCTATCAACTGTTCCCGGGCATGGTGGAGTGGGCGATGGGCAAGATGGCGAAATAACCACCTGCAATAACGTCCTTCGAATCGCGATACCGATTACCCCAATTCCGCCAGCATGGCTTCCATTTCCGATTGCGCATGCAGATTGCCGGTCCGCCGCGCCGAGGCAATGCCGTCCTCGAGCATCTTCTTTGCGTCTTCGACTCGTTCCGCCCGCACCAGCGTTTGCGCCGCCATGAAATATCCTGCGGTGTAGTCCGGATGTCCTTCCAGCAGGATCGAGAATTCCGCCAGCGCGCGGTCGAAATCGCCCTGCTTGGAGTACTCCATCGCGAGCCCATAACGCGCGAAAGCGTCTTGGGGATTTTCCGTCAGGATTTCGTTGAGTGTAGCAATACGATCCATAGAGTCGATCCTGCCTCTGCAAAGGAGATTACTACAATCAACCCAGAGCAGCGCAGGCTGCTTCGGCTCGAGGCGATGGATCCCGAGCGCCGCTGTTTTTCGGGCGGAGCGAAAGCCGGCTCGGAGCGAAGTCGAAGGGAATCTCCGCGCAGAGTGACACCCTGACCGGAAAAACCCGCGAAGAGCCGCGATTGGGGCGAAGCCCGCAGCAAGGGACTTGCCACCCAGGTGGGTAGCGAAACTGGTCAGACCTTCCTCCAACTGATTACAATTGCCAGTCCCAACAATTCCGGAACGCGAGACGAGTCAATTGGCCTGCCCCTTTTTCATGCCGCTGGCGAAACTGGAAAATGCGAACTGGCCGCATCCGGCGAGGCTTCCTCTGGGATTAGGATGGAGCGGTCATTGCACGGCCCCCGGCCATGAAGGCGAACTTCCGGCGCAAGATGTTCTGGAAACATTCTGCAACCTGGGATACGCCGGGGGTTGCAGCTGGTCGCCCCCGGAGCGCCGCTGCGATGCAGTGCGATTCGCGGTCTCCGCGCCGCCCGACTCGGCAATGGCGCCGCAGCGAGACACCGCCGCGACTGCCCGCACTCTTCTCCTGGGCTATGTTTGCGAGCGAGATCATCGACCGGTCGAGCATGGCGATCTGGAATTCGACGTGCCGCGGGCGATCTGGCTGCGGCGACACAACGACGCCCGCATCCAGAAGATGGCGGAGTGTTTCCTGGAGTCATATTTGAAAAAGAAATTCTGAAAGCGACGGTTTCACCCGGCGTTGCCAAAAAGGAAAGACCCCCATGACAGACGTTACACTGACGCCCCGCCCAGTGCGGGATTCGCAATCCGAAATGGCCGAAATCGTGCTGCCGAATGACGCCAACCCGCTCGCCGCGCTACTCGGCGGACGGCTCATGCACTGGATCGATCTCGCCGGCGCCATGGCCGCGCATCGTCACTCGCGCAACTACGTAGTGACCGCCTCGGTTGATCACATCGATTTCCTGGTTCCGGTTCGGGTTGGAGATCTCATCATTCTTCGCTCCTCGGTCAACCGTGTCTTCCAAACTTCGATGGAGGTGGGCGTGAAAGTTTACGTGGAAAATTATCTTGCCGACACCGCCGAACACGTGGCCTCCGCATACCTGTCGTTTGTGGCCATCGACGGCGCCGGAAAGCACCTGAAAGTTCCGCCGGTCATTCCCGAGACGGATGACCAACAGCGCCGCTACGACGACGCTGGACGGCGCCGCGAGATCCGGCGCTCCGAATTGGAACGGCGGCGTAGAGCTCGCAAATTTTGACCGACCATGCGGCTCAGTCCTGAAAGGGCGCGGCTTTCAGCCCGCCGTGTTTGGGTGAGGTTTTCATGGATAGTGCCCTCTTAGTTCACCGCCTGCACTTCGCCTTCACCATTACCTTCCACTATCTGTTCCCCCAGCTCACCATGGGCCTGGCGCCTCTCATCGTCGTGCTCAAGACGCTGGCACTCCGTCGCAATGATGAAACCTACCATCAGGCGGCACGCTTCTGGGCCAGGATTTTTGCCATTCACTTCGTCCTCGGCGTGGTGACCGGGATCCCCATGGAATTTCAGTTCGGCACGAACTGGTCGCACTTCTCGGGTTTTGCCGGGGCGTGATCGGCCAGACCCTCGCCATGGAAGGCGTGTTCGCTTTTTTCTAGAGTCGGCATTCCTCGGCCTATTGCTGTACGGAGAAAAACGGCTCGGTCCCTGGGCCCACTGGTGGTCGGCAGTCGCGGTGTTTCTGGGGTCGTGGCTCTCGGGATTTTTCATCATATCGTGGGCATGCTCGCAGGCGCGGCCTTTGCTCTTTATCCCGTGGTGCTTCCGTCGAGCGCCGATCCCGCCCGCGATCTGACGATCTACAACAGCGCCGCCGGCCATCATGGCCTGAGCGTCGGCCTTACCTGGTGGACTCTCGGGATGATTCTCGCTCTCGGCTCCTTCACCCTGCTGTTTCGCATGTTCAAGGGCAAAGTGCGGCTGGAGGGGGAAGGCTACTGATCCTGATGTAGAGCTGCGATGAAGATGGGGAGCTGCGGCTAGCTCACATCCCATCGCTATGTTGGCCGATGGAAATCCGGGAAATCTGGCCTGAACGCCGAGATTCTCGGCGACCTTGCGGAGTCGCTTATCTCTTGTCTATAGAAGCGTGGGCGCATCGATCAATATGGAGTCGATTAGGTGTGCGTCGATCCGAACGATGCCCAGGTTGTACAAACGGCGAGCCTCAATCATGAGTCGGGGTTCGCTCCGTCGTGGCAGCGGTGCCTGCGGTAAACGGTCCAGCAGAGCAAGCGTTTTCGAGCCAGTCCCGAATCCCCTCACAACGCCAACCTTAGATTGGTCAAGAACGGGGCGCGCGATACTGAGGAGCGAAGCTCTCGCACCCACTGCGCCACCACCCGCCTGTATAATCGAGAACAGTTCTCCTTCATTCTTCGCCATTCTTCTCTGGAGTGTGATCCTTTGAACGCACACATGCCGCATCAGCAGGGACAAGGTCCGGCGCAGCAAGGCCCGCAGCCGCTGCCGGGAGTGGACGCCATCATCGCCGTTGGGTCGGGGAAGGGAGGCGTGGGCAAGACCACGCTGTCGGTGAACCTGGCCGTGGCTCTGGTCAAGATGGGACACAAAGTCGGCCTGCTCGATGCGGACGTATACGGTCCCAATGTCCCGCTCATGTTGGGGGTCAACGACCAGCCGCGCATGGTGGGCGAGAACCGCATTGAGCCGCTGCAAGCCTACGGCCTGAAAGTAATCTCCGTCGGATTCCTCAATCCTGGCGATAAGCCCATCATCTGGCGCGGCCCCATGCTGCATCAGATCATCCGCCAATTTCTCGGCTTGGTGGAGTGGGGACAACTCGACTATCTCATCGTGGATCTGCCGCCGGGCACAGGCGACATCGCCTTGTCGCTGGTCCAGACGGTACCCCTGACGGGCGCGGTGGTGGTCTCGACTCCCTCCGACGTTTCCCTGCAGGACGCGCGCAAGGCCGTCGAAATGTTTCGCCAGATGAAAGTGGACATCGTGGGCGTCGTCGAGAACATGAGCTATTTCACCTGCCCGCACTGCCAGCACGAAGTGGACATCTTCTCCCGCGGCGGCGCCGAAAAAATGGCGCACAAATTCAACGTGCCGTTCCTGGGCAATATCGCACTGGACCCCGAAGTCCGCAAGTCCGGCGACGGCGGTACGCCCGTAGTGCTGGAAGGCGAAAACTCTCCCCACGCCAAATCAATCTACGAGTTCGCGCGAAACGTGGTCACCCGCACGACGGAGATCAGAGCGAACGCCCCCGCCAGTGTGATCCAGATCCAATGACGTACTCGTTAAGCTACCCAGTTGGCTCAGGTTCGACACCTTCTACGTCAAGCGATGGCAGTCAAACCGATTTGTCTGCGTAGGCCGTGAATCGCGGATTCGTTATTTCGAATACCAATCATAGTGCCACCGCCCTTGCCATGGGCACTGGGTCAAAGTCCATTGATGGAGCATGCGGGACACCCTACGTGCCGCTTCAACTCGTTCCAGTTCCATCGACCCTATCGCTGACTAGGTGCAGGCAAGGAGCCTACGCCGAACGTCGCCGCGGGAGGGGAAAGCGGGAAGTTGGCTCCTGGGCAAGAGACTGGAGCGCTCCATTCCCGAATTATCGAGAAAAGAATGGCGGCGGCGAAGAGGGCGAATGCAAAATGCTTCTTGCGCACAGCTTTAATTACTCCACCGGGATTGACCGACCAGAGATCGGTTTGCGGATACAGAACTTAGAACCGAGAACTTAGAACTGGTTTTCAAAATCCCATAATGTTGTATCCGCAATCTACGTAAATCACTTCGCCCGTAATTCCGCTGCTGGCGTCGGAGGCGAGAAAAACTCCGGTGCTTCCGACTTCCTCGACTTCCACGCGGCGACCCAGCGGAGCGCGTTCCTCGTGGCCCTTAAGCATTTCGCCGAAGCCGGCAATGCCGCGCGCTGCCAGAGTCTTGATGGGACCGGCAGAAATGGCGTTCACCCGAATCCTTTTCTTCCCCAGTTCGTAGGCAAGATAACGAACCGAGCATTCCAGGCCGGCCTTCGCCACGGCCATCACGTTGTAGCGCGGCACGACTTTCTCCGACGCATAATACGTCATGGTTATGATTGAGCCTCCATCCTCCATTAACGGCGCGGCAGCTCGCACGACCGCGACCAGCGAGTACACGCTTACGTCCAGCGCCACGCGAAAGCCCTCGCGCGTAGTGTTGATGAAGTCTCCCTTCAGTTCGTCGGCCGGAGCGTAGGCCACGGAATGCACCAGTGCATGCAGTTTTCCGTGGCGCTCTTTCAGGGTGGTGAAAAGACGGTCGATTTCCTCGTCCCTGGAAACATCGCACATGTAGGCTTCGGCCCCGGGCAGGGACAGGATCAGATCCTTCGCTTCCTGCTCCAGGCGCTCGTTCTGGTAGGTGATGGCCAGCTTCATGCCGGCAGCGTGCAAACCCTGGGCAATGGACCACGCGATCGAGCGCTTGTTGGCGACTCCGAAAACAACCGCATTACGGCCCTGCAAGTCAGAGGACATGTACGCTCCTTACGAAGGGAAAAGAATAACAGCCGGAGGCGGTGATTGACCACGAACCGCCCGCTATTGGCGAAAATCCCCGCCCTTTGAATCCGCTAAGGCTAAGAGATCATCGAGTTGTGGGGTTTGTAAATCGCAAATACATCGCGGCAAGCGCAACAACGTGATGCCATTCATGCACCAGCTAGCTCCTGATTCTGATCTTCCTTTCCAACTCGCTTTGACGCTCCAAAGAAATCTCGAGATCGCACTCTCGCCGCAGATGGGGAAACTTCTCCCCCCACTCGATGAGCAGAATGCTGTTATCGGAACGCAAGTCATTCAGGCCGAGCGTTTCAAATTGGCGCGGCGTGTCGATGCGGTAGAGATCGATGTGGTAGAGGTTGACTTGAGACCCGCGATATTCGTGCACCAGAGTGAAGGTGGGGCTGGTGACGTCTTCCTCGGCTGCGGCCCCAAAAGCGGCGGCGATTCCCTTGACCAGCGTGGTCTTGCCGGCGCCGAGATCGCCGCGCAGCAGCACCAACTTCGGAGGCGTGAGCAACTCTGTCAGAGTGCGGCCGAAGGCGATGGTTTCCTCCGCCGAGTGCGTGGTGATCTCCCGCAGATCTGTTTTCGCCTTGGTCTGGCCGTTCACCTGTCCAGTATAGCGAGAGTGCTCTTGCCGCTCTTGCCCTAGAACCGGCGAACCTCAGCGCCCGTCGTCAAGATCGGCAAAATGCGCCCGACTTTATGCCGAGCAAATTCCGATCCACGACGTGCTCGAGCGAGGTCCGCAAGCGGCGATGGTCATCATCTTCGAGGGCCACGAAGCGGAACGGCTGCAGCACGCCCTCGGGCATCTGACGCATCGGGGTGAGAACTTCCGCCATGCCGTGCACCAGGCCCGCCTGCGTTTGAAAAGCTACTTCGACGAAGTCGCCTTGTCCCAGAGACTGGGGCATTTGCAGCAGGCCGCCGGTCACGGAAATGGATTGGAGTTTGGCTTTTGTGCGCCGGCCGTCCTCGAGACGAATCGCAGCCAGGACCGAGTCTCCGAGCTGGACCCGGGCCGCGCGCCGCGATGGGTGCGGTTGGGGGAAATGGGTCATACTGGATGATTATGGCAGTAGAGGATATCGAGTAATAGATTACCGAAGCCCCTTGTCCGGATTCCCCACTGGGAGCGGCGAATGGCCGCATCAATGGCCTTGCCCCATGAGGCACTGAGCGGACGGAGCGGACATTTACTAGTTGATGAACATGGGGCAGAGTTAATATTAGGACGAGCGATTCCCCGGATTCCCCGGACCAGCCGATTTACTATGTCTGACTACCCTGGGTTGGCCTATTCTCTCGGAGCGAATTCGCGGAGGGCTTTCGTGATGCGAATTGGTTCACTGGTCGCGTTCTCGTTGTGGTTCGCCGGGCTTGCGTTCTCGGCCTCGCCCGCCCCCCCGCCGCTCCGCGTGGGAATTGTTGGGCTAGTGCACGGGCACGTACACGGCTTCCTTGCTCAGTCTCGCAACAGTTCTGAGATTGAGATCGTAGCCGTCGCCGAACCGGATGCGCGTTTGCTCTCGCAAGCTGCGTCACGATATGGCTTTGACCGATCGATCCTGTTCGCCGATCTCGAGGACATGCTCGAGAAGGCTCATCCGCAGGCTGTGCTGGTTTATACGAACACCTATGATCATCGGCGGGTGGTTGAGATCTGCGCCCGGCACGGCGTTCACGTCATGATGGAGAAACCGCTCGCGGTCAGTATCGCCGACGCGCTGGCCATGCAGAAGGCCGCAAACACGGGCAAGATTCAGGTGCTAGTCAACTACGAAACTTCCTGGTATCGCAGCAATCACGCGGCCTATGACCTGGTGCATGAAGGAGCGCTGGGAGACGTCCGCAAAGTGGTGGTACACGATGGCCACAACGGTCCGAAAGAAATTGGCGTCGAGCCGGAATTTCTCGCCTGGCTCACCGATCCCGCACGGAATGGCGGGGGCGCGCTATTCGACTTCGGATGTTACGGCGCTGACCTGATGACCTGGCTGATGGACGGCCACCGTCCGCAAACGGTCACCGCCGTTACCCAGCAACTGAAACCCGAAATCTATTCGCGAGTGGACGACGAGGCCACGATCATCCTGACCTATCCGAGGGCGCAAGCCATTGTGCAAGCCTCGTGGAACTGGCCATTCGGCCGCAAGGACATGGAAGTCTACGGCTCGACGGGGTACGCCATCACAGTTCAGGGCAATGACATTCGGGTGCGCCGCGGCGGAAATGACAGCCACGAAGAGCAACTCGTGGCCAAGCCCCTGCCCCCACCCTACGACAATGAGCTCGCGTACCTGCGGGCGGTGATTCTCGACGGAGCCAAGCCGGACGAGCTGTCGTCCCTCGAAACGAATGTGACGGTGACTGAAATCCTCGACGCTGCGCGGCGGTCGGCGGCATCGAAAAAAACGGTCGCGCTGCCGCCTGCGAAATAGAGCCGGGTTTAGCCATTCCAGCACACGAACCCAGCGCGCGACGTCGACTGCGCGCGACGGAAGGCGGCGGGCAGTCCGCGCAGAAGATCGGTGGCAACCATGGAATGCTCGCCAATGCTGTCGAGCATGACATCTCCCGCAAGTCCATGCAGATGCACCGCGGCCATCACGGCCAGCCGCGCGGCGTTGGGATTTTGCGCAATCATAGCGGCAACCATGCCGGTAAGTATGTCGCCCGTGCCCCCGGTGGACATTCCGGGGTTGCCGGTCATGTTCACCCAAGCCTCGCCATTCGGTTGAACCACTAGGGTTCGATGCCCCTTGAGCACCACGATTACCTCGTGTTCCCGTGCAAATCGCCGCGCTCGGCCCAACCGATCCTTCTGCACCTCGGCGATGGAGCAACCGGACAGTCGCGCCATTTCTCCCGGGTGCGGAGTGATCACCAGAAGCCGGTCTTTGCCGTTCAAATCATTGCCTTTCAAGTCTTCGGTCCGGCCGTCGAAGGCGTTCAGCCCGTCCGCGTCAAGAACCATGGGAATATCAACCTGACTCACCAGAGACCGTACCCACTCAGACGTCTCGGGGAATTGCGAGATTCCCGGGCCGATTGCCAGCACACTCTTTCCTTTGATGAGAGCATTGATCCGTTCCACCGCCTTGGCTGCAATCGTACCTTGGGCACTTTCTTCCAGCGGCTCGGTCATCAGCTCGGGATGAAATCCGGCGACGGTGGGGAGCGCGGATTCTGCCGTGGCCACCGTGGCCAGGCCAGCTCCAGTCCGCAACGCGGACATCCCCGCCATGGCAACTGAGCCCGCTTTGCCTCGCGATCCTCCAACCACCAGCACGTGCCCATAGTTGCCTTTGTTAGATTCCACAGGACGCGGCCCGAGCAGCGGCGCCAAGTCGCGGGCCGTAATCACATTGAGTTGCAGTGAAGAAATAATGGCTTCTGGCGGCGAACCAATCTCCGCGACGCAAATGGGCCCGGTCGTAAGCGCGCCGAAAACGTGCGCCGGGCGCGGCGCAGTGAAGGTGATGATCGAATCCGCACGCGCAATCATTCCCGGCTGAGGACCCATCGCATCGGCGTCGGCGCCGGAAGGAATGTCGACGGCAACAATCGGCACCTCGCTCCCGTTCATGAGCGCAATCGCATTCGCGTACAGGCCGCTGACCGGCGGCTTAAAGCCGGTACCGAGAATCGCGTCGAGATATAAATCCGCGGGCAGGGCGAGCCGTACCTGGTCGCCGTGCAAATCTTCGCTGGAGTGGACCACGATGGGTGCCATAGGCAACTTGTCAAACATCACCGCCGCGTCCCCTCGCACGTCCACGCGATCGGCCAGCAGAATGACCTGAACCGTCTTTCCCTGCTGATGCAATCGCCGGGCTGCCACGAATCCGTCGCCGCCATTGTTGCCCTTGCCGCACAAAACCACGATCTTTTGCGCCGTCCTGTAATGCGCAAGCACCTGCTCCGCCACGCCCGAGCCGGCGTTTTCCATTAGCGTGAGGGACGGCACGCCGAAACGCTCGCTGGTGGCGTGGTCGATGGCGCGCATTTCTGCAGCGGTAACAATTTTCATAAGACCGTCGTTCGTCGTTGGTCATTCGTCGTCGTTGGCGAATACCTGGTAAGTGACGCCAGCAGAATGCATCGGGCAAACCAGCAACGGCCAACGACTGAACTACCAACGACTGAACTATAAGACAAAAAGGCCCTCCGTCGCATTACGCTTTACGGAGAGCCCGGAAACAGCGCCAGCAGCTCCGCTAGGGCGTGCTTTTCGGCGTGGCTCCCGACTGCAGAGCTTGTACCTTGCTGTGCTTGCGTCCGTAAGTGAAGTAGATCACCAGACCGATGATCAGCCAGACGACGAGCCGGATCTGTGTGGCCGGGGACAGGAAAACAATCAGCGCCCCGGAAAACAGAATCGAGAGAATCGGAACCAGCGGCACCATCGGAGTCCTGAACGGACGGTTGAGTTCGGGATGGGTTCGGCGCATCACCCACACCCCTGCACTGACCAATACAAACGCGAGCAGAGTGCCTACGCTCGTCATCTCATCGAGCACGCCGAGCGGAATTACCGTAGCCAGAATCGCCACGAAAATACCCACCACGATCGAACTGAGGTAGGGGGTGCGAAAGCGCGGATGAATCTTGCCCGCCCACGGCCAGAGCAAACCATCGCGTGACATGGAGTAAAACACGCGCGACTGCCCGAGCAACATCACCAGCATCACCGTGGCCAAACCGCCCAGCGCACCGATTTCCACCAGAAAAGTGGCCCAATGTTGACCGGTAACCCGAATACCGACTACGACTGGATCCGGGACCATGAGCTCAGAGTAAGGAACGATGTGGGTCAGCAGGCCGGAGACCAGGATATACAGTATCGTACAAATCACCAGCGACCCGAGAATGCCAAGAGGCATATCCTTCCTTGGGTTTTTGGCTTCCTGCGCAGCCGTCGAAACCGCATCAAAACCGATGTATGCGAAAAACACCACCCCTGCCCCGCGTAAAATTCCCGACCACCCGAAGTGTCCCCACTCGCCGGTATTTGCGGGAATGAATGGATGCCAGTAGTTCGGCTTCCAGGAATGCGCCATCAAAAACGCCGTCGCCAGTGCTATAAACATACACACCACCGCGACTTTCATAATCACGATGGCGGTGGTGAAGTTCGCCGACTCTTTGATTCCAATCACCAAAATCGTGGTGATGACCATGATGACCAGAAACCCTACATAGTCATACTTCAAGTGAACCGGCATGCCGAAGAGAGTGAAATCAGAAGTTGGAAATGGCGGCAGATTGAGGCCGAGATCTTGCAGGAACGCACGCAGATGTCCGCTCCAACCGACGGCTACGGTGGCTGCGCCAAAGGCATATTCGAGAATCAGATCCCAGCCAATAATCCATGCCACCAGTTCTCCCAGGGTGGCGTAGGAATAGGTATAGGCGCTCCCCGCGATGGGAATCATCGAAGCAAACTCGGCGTAACAGAGCCCGGCAAAAGCGCAGGCGACGCCGGCCAGGACGAAGGAGATCACGATCGCAGGTCCGGCAAACTGCGCCGCTGCCTGCCCGGTGATTACAAAAATGCCGGCACCAATAATTGCGCCAATTCCCAGCGTGAGCAGGTTGAGGGGGCCGAGGGCGCGCCGCAGGCTTTGCTCACCCTCAACTTCAACCGCTTCTTTCATCAGGGTGGGGAGATCTTTCTTCAAGAACAGATTCGCCATGCTTCGTTTTCTCCTTGGAAGCTACGCCGAGGCGCGTTTGGCACCCGCACTCCGCGACCACGCATAGTAAACCGGAATTCCCAGCAGCACCACAATCAGCCCCGGCCATGTGAATTGCGGTTTGTAGCGTAATAGTACGGCATCGATACATAACGCCATCCCAATATAAATGATGGGTAAAACCGGATATCCCAGCGCGCGGTACGGTCGGCTCGCGTCCGGGCGGGTGCGCCGCAGGACGAACAATCCTACGATCGTCAGAATATAGAACAAGAGCACGGCAAAAATGATGTAGTCCAGAAGTTGTCCGTAGCTGCCGGAGACGCAGAGCAGGCACGCCCAAACCATCTGCACCATCAGAGAAATCGCGGGCGTTTTATAGGTGGGATGAAGTTTGGCCACTTGGCGGAAAAAGAGACCGTCTTTCGCCATGGCGTAATAGACGCGCGCGCCGGACAGAATCAGTCCGTTGGCGCAGCCAAAACCTGAAATCATGATGGCCGCAGCCATGAGCAGGCCACCCACGGCGCCAAACATTTGCGTCATGACCGCGGTGCCGACGCGTTCTTCCGCAGCGTATTTGATACCCCGTTCGAGAATCGTTGCTCCGCTTGGTGTTCCATCGAGCGGCAGCGCGGTCAGGTAAATAAAGTTGCAGGCGATGTAAAGCGCGATCACCACGCCGGTGCCCAGAGCCAACGATAGCGGCAGGTTGCGGCTGGGATTCTTCACTTCCCCGGCGGTGAAGGTTACGTTATTCCATGCGTCGGCGGAAAACAACGAGCCGACCTGGGCCACGGCAAGAATGGTCAGCGTACCTACCATGACGATCGGTCCGCCCACTCCGACCTGGACGGCATGCTGCGCGCTGAGTCCGGCATTATGCCAGAAATTTGCGCCAAAGTTCGCAGCCACGGCGTGCCCGTTGCGTCCCAGTGCGAAACCGAATACCGCTAAACCCAGGAGAGCGGCAACTTTGGCGGCGGTGAAGATGTTCTGGATCGCCGCGCCGGTCTTCAATCCAAAGATGTTCACCACCGAAAGGAAAATCACCAGCAGGATCGCGACTAGATTCTGGGTGTGAATCCCCACGTCCATGTTGCCGAGCACCATGGGGCCAAGATGAATCGGGGGAACTCTCCCAAGATGCAGAAGCCAGTGAGTCGAAGAAATCGAAGGAACGAAAACACCCAGGAACTTGCCGAAAGCCACGCCCACAGCCGCGATGGTTCCCGTCTGGATCACAAGAAATAATGTCCAGCCGTAAAGAAAGCCCCAGAGCGGCCCCAGCGCTTCGCGCAGATAAACGTATTGTCCACCGGCGCGGGGCATCATCGCCGCCAACTCGCCATAGCTGAGAGCGGCCACGATGGTCATGAATCCAGCGACGGACCAGGCTCCGATCAGCAACGCCGGGGAATCTACTTCGCGGCCAATTTCCGCCGACACGATGAATATGCCAGAGCCGATCATCGACCCCATGACCAGCATGGTGGCGCTGGTGAGGCCTAGCCCCTGCACCAGCTCCTGGTCCTGATGACTATGAATTTCCCAATCGCTGACGACTGGCGGCTGCGTTGTCGGTGTACTCAGAAGCCCTCCCAGGACGTGCCGCACCGGAACTGTAGCGCCGGCCGTCGCAGGGCGTCCCACCCGCGCAGCCGAACCAACCGGGGTCAACCGACTTTACCTCAAGACGCGGAAAAATTCCTCTGCTGATTTGCGTGGGTCTCGTAACAAATCAGATATTACCGCCACCGAATCGGCACCCGCCTCCATGACGGAGGCGGCATTCGCCCGCGTGATGCCTCCGATCGCAACCAGGGGTTTACGCGTCAGTTGCCGCGCCTGGCGCAGGCCTTCGAGGCCGACCACGGGATCGGGATTGTGCTTGCTGGAAGTGGCGAATATGGGCCCGATGGCAAGGTAATCGGCAGAGGTGAGATCGGCCTCCCGCAGTTGCTCGGGATTGTGGGTCGAGACGCCAAGCCAACGGTTCGGCCCAATAATCCCGCGCACCGACTGGGGAGACAAGTCGTGCTGCCCAACATGGACTCCGGCGAAGTCGGCGGCGAGGCACAGATCCGCGCGGTCGTTCATGATCAGCCGTAGGGAATCTCCGACCTGCTGCTTTAGTTCCCCGGCTTCGTCCAGCATCCCGCGCGCATTCCCCGACTTGTTGCGGTACTGCAACAGCGTGCATCCGCCCGCGGCAAGTTCCAGAGAAAATGCCACCAGTTCTGATGTCGCCCGGAACAACACCGCGTCCACGATGGCGTAGAGGAGAGAAATTCGCGACATAGAACGGCCGTGCTGAATCGCTCCTCTCCGACACAAGGGAGTGCACTTGTCTTCGCGGCCCCCAGCAAGTGACCCGATCAAAAGCGGACCATTCGCGCCCTGTTTTCCCTAGGCCAAGCCGGAGCGAAACAGCGGCAAAAGCGACCGCTCCAACCGCGAGGAGCAGCCCGACAAGAGGCATGGACAATGAATCTCTAAGCCAGGAAAACCCTTCTCGGCTGTTAAATCGTCGCTAGCAAACCAACCAATTGCGCCGCAGCCTGCTGAGACCGCTAGCCCTTTCCATTCTTCTTCAGGAAACGCTCGATGAATCCGGTGTCAATCCTCCCCGCCCGGAAGTCTTCGTCCGCCAGAATCTTTCGGTGCAGCGGGATCGTGGTAAAGACACCCTCCACGATGAACATCTCCAGCGCCCGCGACATTCGCGACACGGCTTCGCTGCGATCTTTGCCGCGGACGATCAGCTTCGCAATCAGCGAATCGTAATAGGGCGGGATCACGCCCTCAGCATAGGCGGCAGTGTCCACGCGCACCCCGGTTCCTCCGGGAGGATGGAATGCCGTGATCTTGCCTGCCGACGGCGTGAATTTTTCCGGATGCTCGGCATTGATGCGGCACTCGATGGCGTGACCGCGATGGATAATCGGTCCCTGCAGCACGTCGCGCATGAGCGCACCGGCCGCGATCATGATCTGGCTTTTCACCAGATCGACGTCCGTCACCATTTCTGTCACTGGGTGTTCGACCTGGATGCGGGTATTCATCTCGATGAAATGAAGCTTCCGGTCCTGGTCCATCAGAAATTCGATGGTGCCGGCATTGCTGTAGCCGATCGCCGCCAGTGACTTGCATAAGACTACGCCGATTTGGTCGCGCAACTCTGGGGTGACCTGGGTGGAGGGAGATTCTTCCAGAAGTTTCTGATGGCGCCGTTGGATGGAGCATTCGCGTTCTCCTAGGCTCACCACATGGCCGTGCTCGTCGGCCAGGATTTGAAATTCGATGTGCCGGGGATGCTCGACGTACTTCTCCATGTAGAGATCGCCATTGCCAAAGGCGCCGGCCGCTTCCGCTTGGGCCGCTTTAAAGAGCGCAGGCAGTTCTTCTTCGTTGCGGACGATGCGCATGCCGCGGCCGCCGCCGCCCGCCGAAGCTTTCACGATCACCGGAAACCCGACCTGGCGCGCCCACTCCAAGGCCTCGCCGTCGGAAGCAATGATGCCCTCCGAGCCGGGCAGAATGGGTACTCCCGCCTGCTTCATGGCGACGCGGGCTTTTTCCTTCTCGCCCATGAGACGAGTGACTTCGGGCCGTGGACCAATGAACTTGATGCCGCTGGTCTCGCATACTTCGGCGAAGTTCGCATTTTCCGCCAGCAGCCCGTAGCCGGGATGCACTGCTTCCACATTGGCAATCTCTGCCGCGCTGATGACCGCGGGAATGTTCAAGTAGCTGAGCGCCAACTGCGGCGGTCCGATGCAGATGGCTTCATCGGCAAAACGAACCGGCAGCGAGTTGCGGTCCGCTTCACTGTAGATGGCGACGGTGCGGATGCCCAGTTCCTTGCAGGCACAAATCACGCGCAGTGCAATCTCTCCGCGATTGGCGATCAGGATCTTTTTGAACATGAAATTCAGCGTTCAGCTCTGAGCGGTCAGCTCTCTGCTACTGCACTCTTTTCCAGCGCGGTGGTTGGAAACGGTTCTGCTGGAGGAAAACAAAGAGGCGCGACTCGGCGCGCCGCAGCAGAAAATGCCAGATTCACTTCTTCGGCCTTATCACGAACAATTCCTGGCCGTATTCGATCGGCTGGCCATTGACCGCCAGCTTTTTGACGATCTCCCCGGCCACGTCGGACTCGATCTCGTTGAGCAGCTTCATGGCTTCCACGATACATAGAACTTGTCCGACTTCGACCGCGTCTCCAGCTTTCACAAACGGAGGAGCGCCAGGAGAGGGTGCTTCATAGAACGTTCCCACAATCGGAGACTTCACGGTGTGAAGCCCTTCTTCCGGAGCGGGAACAACGGGCGTCGCCGGTGCGGCTGGCGCGGCGGCCACTACGGGCACGGCACCTAATTCGAGGGCTGACCCGGGCGCCGGAGGTACCGCATAGAAACGTGGCTCCCCGTGGGAGTGGACAACGGTATGCTCGCCGGCGCGCTTGATCCGCACCTTGACATCGCCGCGCTCCAGTTCAAACTCAGCGATATCCTTCTCAATCAAAAACTCAATGAGTTCTTTCAGCTCTTTTTGATTCATTCGTGTAGGGATGGGACCCTTCGCTACTTAACTGCGAATCAAACCGTGAACCAAAACCCGCACCGCATTCGCGAACCGAAACGCGGAACGCGCGGAGAAGCGGACCCGGCCGAAAGTGAAGCCCAGAAGACTAGACTGCCAAGAAATCCTTGCTCGTCGGCGTCAACAGCTCACAACCATGGGGGGTGACCACTACCATATCCTCGATCCGCACGCCCCATTTGCCGGGGAAGTATACTCCCGGCTCGATCGTGATAACCATCCCCGGTTGCAGAATCTCGCGCTGCCCGTCGGCCACTCGCGGAGCTTCGTGAATTTCGAGGCCCACCCCGTGTCCGGTGGAGTGAGTGAAATAACGTCCTAACCCCGCCTTACGCAATACCTTACGCGCTGCGGCGTCGACTTCACCGACCCCAATCCCCGGTCCGACGGCGTCAATCGCCGCCTGCTGTGCCTGCTCGACGGCTGCGTAAACCCGGCGGGCCTCATCTGCCACAGAGCCCACCCAGACAGTGCGGGCCTGGTCCGAACAATAACCTGCGAGTATAACACCGAAGTCGCAGACCACGAATCCGCTTGGGGGAATTGGCTGCTCCGAAGCGCGCCCGTGTGGGAGTGCGGACCTCGCTCCCGAGGCAATAATCGTTGGAAATGACATCTCCTCCGCACCGCCCCGGCGGGCCGCAAGTTCCATCTCGCCGGCCACCTCGGTTTCTTTCATGCCCGGACGCAAGACCTCGAGTGCCCGGTCGAATAACCTTGCCCCCAGGGCCACGGCGGCGCGGATTCGACTCAACTCCTCGCTATCCTTGATCATGCGCATCCGTTCGACGACGGAGGGCGCATCTTTTAAAGTCATGCCCGCAGGCCGCACACGAGTCAAGCGCTTCTTGTCGGCGATCGTGAAATGCTCGGCCTCGATTGCAATCGTCCATCCCCGAGCCCGCTTGCGCCGCCCGCCAAGCCACTCCCCAAGACCCGGCAACAATGCTTTGCGCGCGATCACAACCTTAGCCGCCTTCACCTGTTCGTGGGCTTGCGTGTCATAGCGAACGTCGGTAAAGAACACGCTTCCGGCTTCTTCCACGAGCAGCAACCCGGCGCTGCCGGTAAAACCGCAGAGGTATTGGATGTTGGGAAGATGGCTGATCAGGAGCGCATCGAACCGGGTGGTGGACAGATGGTCCCGCAATTTCTTCTGGCGCGCCGCGAAATCCATTCGCTTGAGTTTAGCAGGACGGGCGAAGATCCCAGTTCTTAGTTCTTAGTTCTTAGTTCTTAGCAAAGACCAACCGACTCCTAAACAACTGTCCGGGGAAACATTTGCGGGGCGCGCACCGGCCCCCCCGTCCCGCTCTTATTTAATCATGAACCAGCTCTTCATGAACCAGGGACTGAGAACTTGTTTGCAAACACAAAACCGCCAGCCTGACAGGTTCTTCAGGCCGGCGGTTTCAATCTTCGAACTCGCTGCTACGTCTGAATAATTCGCGGCGTGATGAAGAAAATCAATTCCTGGTTACTGGTGTTTACTTGCGTGTGCTTGAACAGGTTGCCCAGGATCGGGATGTTGCCCAGCAGCGGCACCTGAGAGATGGTGACCGAGTTCTGGGTCTGGATAACGCCGCCGATCACTACCGTGCCGCCATCGGTCACCAACACCTGCGTGGTGGCCTGTTGCGTGATCAGTTCCGGATTACCCTGCACTTGTTGGGCAAAGTTCGGCGTGGTGTTTTCCACGTCGACGTTCAGGAAGATGGTGTTTTCCGACGTGATCTGCGGAGTCACGGTCAACCGCAGGAAAGCATCAATGTAGGTTACGGTCGGAGGACCACCCAACTGCGCTTGCGTCACAATCGGCACGCGCACGCCTTGTTTCACGAGGGCCAGGATGTTGTTCTGTGTAACCACCCGCGGACGGGACAGTACTTTCAGCAAGCCGCGCGACTCCGCCAAGGAGAGAACAGCGTCAATTCGCACGGTTTGGGAAGCGGTAACGAAACTCAACCCGCTCGATGGCGCGGTCGATCCCAGGTTCGAAAACAGGGGGATGGTAGATCCACCCGTTCCGGCTCCCGGCACGGTGATGTAGGCGGGACTCTGGCCGGTGGGCAGACTGACCGTCGTCGGCGACGAACCAGCCGCCGCATTTCCGCCCAGTGCGGCGGCGCTGTTACCGAAACCAAAACCGAACTGGGTGCCAATATCACGGGCAAACTGCCGTGTCGCGGCCACCACGCGTGCTTCGATTTCGACTTCCTGCGTCTTGCGGTCGAGCTGCGTCAGCAGGCGGTCGATGGTCGGAATGACCTTGGGAATATCGTTGATGATGACGGCGTTGGTGCGATCGTCGGCCACCACATCGCCGCGCTGCGAGAGGAACTTCTTTACCGTGATAACCACGTCTTTCGCCTTGGCGTAGCTCAGGAAACGCGTAACCGAGACCTTTTCGACGGCCAGGGTTTCCGATTCGACCTGGGCGCGGCGGGAATCGGCTTCGTGCTTCAGAGTTTCGACGGTCGCGATGCGCAGGACGTTGCCTTCCAGCTCCCGCGCCAGTTCGTTGTTCTTGAGCACGATATCGAGTGCCTGATCCCACGGCACGTCATCGAGCACGACCGTCAATGTGCCGTGCACATTCGGATCGAGCACCACATTGAGCCCGCTGATTTCGTGAATCAGCCGGAAAAAGTCTTTCAGGTCGACGTCTTTCAGGTTCACCGAGATCGGCTCACCGGTATACTTCGGCCCGGTTACGGCAGCTTGCTGTCCGGCCTGCGCCCTTTGCTCGGCTGCCAGGTTGACCGCAGGGGTAATGGTGATGGGAGCGTTCTGCGATTGGGCTGCGTGAGCGCTTACGGGAATCAATTCCGCGGCAGTCTTATCTGCGAATCGCACCGCAGCTTCCTGGGCGCGAACTGTGGGCTGGTCGGCTGGCTCATCTTTCTTCAGTTCCGGGCCTTGGCTCTGTGCCTGGGTCGCCGCCTGGGGCTTGGCCTGGTAAGAAGGCTCGACAAAAACAAAATCCTTGGGTGAAGTCGAATTCTCTGCCTTGGAATCGGTTGCCGGCATCCGAAGCACCGACTGCTTGTCGGCCACGGGCGGCGCGAACGGCAACGTCGTCTGGCTGGCAGGAAGCGTAGCTACTGTCTTTGCCGCGGGGGGAACTCCGGCGACTGCATGGGCGTGCAGAGTAAGGACCAGCTTGCCTGCCGGACCCGGCGTCAACTCGTAGGCGCAAGCCTGGTCGAGGTCGACGACGATGCGTGTGGTGGGATGGGTTTGGCCATCCATGCCAATGCGCACATCCTTGACCCCAGCTGCACCAACAGGGATGCGGGTCTGTCCCGTCGCCATCACGGTCTCCGGCAGATCCACCACCACGCGAAGGGGTGAGTCCAGCGCGCTGAGCTTCGGGGCGAGTGTGCCCTGGGAGGTCATCTCGACCCGGATGTCGTCCGTACCTCGGACTACGTTGACTCGATCAAGCTGGCTCGGTGTCTGTGCGGCCGCGGCCACCACCAACAGCAGCAACGATACGAACATTGTCATTGTCACTGTCACTTGTTGCTTTCGCATTTCGCTCTCCCCAACTCGCGGGCCGGGCCCGCGTGTCCTTCTTAAGAACTTGATTTCGACGCTCCCGTTTCCGGTTTCGCCGTCCTGCCTAGACTGCCGGCGTGAAGATCCTCTTCACCACTTCCCGCGTGAAGGCCTTGCCCAGCTTGTCCTGGATGGTCTCCCGGAACACCACCGAGTCGCCCGTGATCTTTACCACGAAACCGTTGAACACCGGGTCGTTCTCCCGCAGAAAATACGCTTTGTTCAGGCTGTTGGTCACGACCGCGATGAAGCCCGCATCGGACTTAACGACGCCTCGCAGATTGATGGCGCCGATGTCCAGGCACTTTTTCCCGGTCGAGCAGCCCGAACCGTTCTGCTGCACCACCGGACTGAAGAACGGATCGCGTTTGCCGGTCAGCGCCCATTTCTTGTCTTTCGCTTTCTCCTCCGGCCTGGGCTGCTTGGGTTGAACCGCATTCTTGGCCGGTGGTTCAATCTTGGCCTGCAGTATGGGCTCCGGCTTGGCGGCCGGGGCCTTTGCTTGCCCGGCAGAAGCCTTCACGTCGACCACTTTCGGAGCCAGGATGGCCGTCTTAGCTGTTGCCGTCGGCGCCGTCGCCGCTGTAGCGGCCTTCGCTGCCAGGGCGGGACTCGCGGCCTTGACGGGAGCGGGATTGGAAACCGTCCGTGGCGGAGCGGGATTATTCTTCGCCACGCTGGGCGCTGCTCCCTGCGAATGCAAAGTCAAAATTACTTTGCCGGCGGAGCCCGGAGTCAACTCGTAGGCCAACGGCTTCTCCAGGTCGATCACGACGCTGGTGGTTGGAGGAGTCTTGCCGTCCATGCCGATGCGCACGCCTTTTACTCCGGCGCTGCCCACGGAAATCTTGCTCTGTGAGCTGGCCATCACCGTCTCCGGCAGTTCCACGAGAACCCGGTCGGGGGAGTTCAATTTGCTCAGCCGTGGCGTGACCGACTGGCTGGAACTGATCTCGATCTGGACGCTGTCCGCTTCGGGAACCACGTTCACGCGCTGCAGTTGGTTGCGGTGCGCGAAAACGCGGAGGAGCGTCGCCACCGGCTTGATCGCCGAAGCCGGAGCGCCTGGAGCCGGCTTGGCTTTCGCCGGAACTGCGGCCGCGACCGGAGTCGGGCTGGGATCGTTGGCCTGCTTCTGCTGCAGCGCTTTTGCCGTGCTGCGCGCGTTGTCGATGGCATCCGAGTTCTGCGCCACAACCTTCGTGGCCACAGTCCCGCCAACCACCATTGCTATTGCCAAAATTCCTGTCGTCAGCTTCATAGTCATCCTACTTCGCCCCCGGCTTCTTCCCGGCGACTGCCGCTGAAGGTTGCAAATCGTGACTGAAGTATGTGGTCGCCGTGAACGATGCAACTATGCTCTCGTTGGGTGCATACTGGTATGTGTGCTTCACTTTCGCCGCGCTTGGAGTCTTGGTCGTCGACACCAGCAGTCCGCTGATGTTGACAATTCGCTCCAGCTTGCTCACGCGGTCAAAGAAATTCAGCGCCGAATAATACGGTCCGTCCAGCTCCATATCGAAGGGCACTTCGGTGTAGTACTGCTGTGACTTCGTATCCTTGGCCATGTAGCGCCGCAGTTCCACGCCCGCCTTTTGCGCCTCGGCGCCCATGGATTCGATGAAACCGTCCACCTGCTTTTCATCGGGAACAATGCGCTGCTCGATCTCCAGTTGCTGTTTAAGCTCGGCCAGTTGCTGCTCCATCTGCTTCAACTTGGGCCGGTAGGACTCGAGTTCATTATTTTCCCGAATCTTGTCTTCGAGCGCATGTTGCGCGGTGGCATTGCTTTCGTCGCGACTCTTGAACAGGGTGAAGTACAACGCCCCCGTCACAATCGCTCCTCCGACCACCACCGTTGCCCACTGCTTGATACCCGACATTTCGCTAAAATTCATCGCCATAGGTCCGCCTTTACGACTTTCCCTTCTCGCAAGTCAGCGTGAACTGGAACGCCTGCATATCCTTAATCGCTTCGTCCTGATACGTTTCCTTGATCTCGACCGTCCTGAAGTAGCCAGTCTTCTGCAGGTTCGCAATCAGATTGGCAACCGCGTCGGTGCTGAGCGCGGTTCCTTCTAGGTTCACACTCGGCCCTTCATCGTCCATCTTGTTCAGCCAAACGGCTTCGGTGTTATTGATCGTTTCACCCAGCATGGCCAGGAGGTTGACCGGACCAGACTGGTTCGAGCGCAGCCCGTCGATTACGTCCACGCGCCGCTTGTAGTTGTCAGCTTGGGTCTGCCGCTCCA
>Ga0207062_1023_pt2 | contig 36716 bp, 30 predicted proteins | sample Alteio_BWMinCont_28_FD_153266 | JGI IMG/M metagenome (GOLD analysis project Ga0207062, IMG submission 153266) | Enriched cells from forest soil in Barre Woods Harvard Forest LTER site, Petersham, Massachusetts, United States -... | ecosystem: Environmental > Terrestrial > Soil > Temperate forest >... | reverse complement strand
GAGACGCCCTGGCTACTCTTTCGCAGTTGCCATGTTTGTCATCACGCGATCATTTAAATCGCTCATTATCCACAAAGATCCCAGGGCCACAATAAATAGGACTAAAACCATGAAGAAAAATACGACAGTTTCCCATCGCGGTTTTGCTTCTTGGCCTACATGTAAGAAGAACAGCAATTGAAATATCGCCTGGATTAGGGCAAGGCCGACGATTGTAAAAACCAAGGCGGTCCCCGACAGCTGTTTGGTGATCACAATTGAAAATGAAATCGCCGTCAATATCAGCGATGCCAGAAAACCAATCACATAGGCTTTCAGGGTGCCATGCCATTCTTTTTTGATCTCATTTAAACTGAGTTCTTCGCTCATCTCAGATCACTCCCATCAGGTAGACAAAGGTAAATATGAAAATCCAAACTAAATCCAGAAAATGCCAGAACATGCTAAAAACTACAAGCCGGCGGAAAGTATGGACTGTAAGGCCCCAGTATAGCAGTTGCCCGATGACCACAGACATCCATAATAGCCCTACAGAAACATGCAATCCATGAGTCCCTACAAGAGTAAAGAAAGAGGATAAAAAGGCGCTTTCCCTCCAGCTATTGCCTTCATAGACAAGATGCTTAAATTCATGTAATTCTAAAGTGATGAATGTAGCGCCCAAAAGAAATGTGACCGCAAGCCATCCAATAATATGCGTTGTCCTGTTTTTCAGCGATGCCAGCATCGCAAAGCCGCAAGTGACAGTGCTGCAAAGAAGAATCATCGTTTCGGTAAATGCCAGAGGCAGGCTGAAGAGTTCCTGCGAGGTTGCACCGCCAAAGGTACTGTTATGCAGCACAGCATAAGTGGCAAATAAGGCGGCAAATAGAATACAGTCCGTCATTAGATACATCCAAAATCCCAGTACGGTTTTTGAGAATGTATCCTGATGGGTGTCTGGAAAGCTTGTATCCGCGTGCGCCTCGGGAGTATGGTATACCGGTTGAATCATAGAGCAGTATTCCCCCTTATGCGTGCTTCTTCCATCGATTTGACTTCCTCTGCTGTTATGAGTAAATGTTCATCTTCGCCTGATAGTCTGATGATCAAAAAAACGATTGCGGCAATTAAGCTGACAAGCGCCAGCCAAAAGATATGCCAGACCATCGCAAAGCCAAAGACTAAGCTGATCAGGCCAAGATAAAGGGCCATGGGTGTATTTTTTGGAAGATGGATATCTTCATATCCCACTTCAGGTTTAGGAGCAAGCCCCCTTTTGATGGCCCATAGGGGATCCAGCTGATCGACTGTAGGTATAACCGCAAAATTATATATGGGCGGAGGAGAAGGTATCGACCATTCCAATGTTCTGGCATTCCAGGGGTCGCCGGTGGTATCCAGGTTTTTTTTGCGATCTTTAATGCTTTTATAAAGTCCATAGGCTTGGATCATGACGCCGCATAAAATGATTAAAGCCCCTATTCCCACTACGACGAACAGCGGATGCCATCCTGTAGACTCTTCATAGTGGTCTAGCCTTCTTGTCGCACCCATGAACCCCAGCATATATAGCGGCATAAATGCAATTAAAAATCCCCCAAACCAGCACCAAAAAGCATAAACATTTAATCTTTCGCTCAGGAAAAAGCCTGTGACCTTCGGAAACCAATAGGTGAAGCCTGAGAAGAATCCGAAGACTAAACCTCCGATCACCATGCCGTGAAAGTGGGCGATCAGAAATAAGCTGTTATGGGCCTGATAGTCGACAGGCGGCGCAGAAAGCAGGATGCCTGTCATGCCGCCGATGCTGAAATTGAGCACAAAAGCAAAAAACCATAGCATCGGCGATGTAAAGTGGACCCGGCCGCGATATTTTGTAAACAGCCAGTTGAAAATTTTAACGCCCGTAGGAATGGCGATCAACATCGTCATGATTCCAAAAAAGGCGTTCACGCCGGCACTGGCACCCATCGTGAAAAAATGGTGCAGCCAAACGACAAATGAAAGGACTGTGATCATCACGAGAGCCCATACCATGGAAACATAACCGAAGAGGCGTTTTTCTGAAAATGTGGGCACAACTTCAGAAAAGATGCCGAAGGCAGGTAAAATAAGGATGTAAACCTCTGGATGTCCCCACGCCCAAATGAGGTTGACGTACATCATCGGATTGCCCCCATATCCGGCAGTGAAAAAGTGCATGCCGAGATAGCGGTCTAAAGTCAGGAGCACAAGCGTCGCGGTCAGGATAGGAAAGGCAAATATGACAAGCACCATCGAACACAATGAGCTCCATACAAAGATGGGCATTTTCATGAAGGACATCCCCGGACAGCGCATTTTGAGTATCGTCACCAAAAAATTTATGCCTGACATGGTACTGCCAATGCCTGCAATTTGCACGATCCAGATCCAATAGTCCACACCCTCTCCTGGATTATACTCTAAGCCTGATAGAGGGGGGTAAGCCAGCCAGCCGGTAGCGGAGAATTTTCCGATGGCAAGGGAGACAAGTGATAAAGTTGCCGCGGAAGCAAACAGCCAAAAGCCAAGCGCATTTAAAAAGGGATAAGCGACATCCCTGGCGCCAATCTGAAGGGGGATAATAAGATTCATGAGCCCGATAATTATCCCCATGCCTACAAAGAAGATCATGGTAGTGCCATGCGCGGAGAACACTTCCTGGAAGTGTCCGGCCGATATAAAACCATGCGCATCCCCGACTGAGAGGGCTTGCTGCAGACGCATCATCAGCGCATCGGCGAACCCCTTGAAGAACATGAGGAGGGCCGTAATGATATACATCAGACCGATCCTTTTAGGGTCTACAGAAGTAAACCATTCATCCCAAAGATATCCCCACTTTTTATAGTAGGTGATAAGGCCTATGATTCCAAGGCCTGACAACATCATCATGCAGACAGCAGCATTTTGGCTTGCTTCATGATGGAAGGCATCTATGGTTAATTTGCCAAACATAAGTGACTCATTTCCCTTTCTCTTTAGGCATGAATTTCATAAGGACCTGATTGAAGAGATCGTTGTCTTTTAATTGATATATCTCGACAGGATTATTCTGGCTGGGCTTTGCCAGCTCATTATATCCCTTAAAGTTAAGTTCATTAGAGGATTTTTTAGCTGTTTCCACCCATTTATGGTATTCCTCTTCTGAAGAAGCCTTGGCAATAAACCGCATGCCTGAGAACCCTTCTCCGCTCATATTTGCGGAAGATCCCGGGAATTCCCCAGCCTCGTCAGCGATAAGGTGCAATTCCGTTTTCATCTTTGGCATGGCATAAATTTGCCCGCCCAAATGGGGAATCCAAAAGGAGTTCATGGGAGCGTCTGCGGTGATTTCGAAATGGATAGGGACCTTTTCGGGAAATTGCACAAAATTCACTGTGGCGATGTTCTCTTCGGGATAAATGAACAGCCATTTCCACTGTAAGGCGACAACCTGGATAGTCTGGGTCTTTTTGTCGGAAACAATCGGTTTATAAGGATCTAATTCGTAAGTTTTTATCCAAGTCAATACCGCGACGATTATGGTGAGGGCGATAGGGATCCCCCACCAGAAAAACTCTGCAAGATAGCTGTCGACAAGGTCCGGATCATATTTGGCGTCTGATTTCGGATTTTGAGCGCTGTATTTCCAGGAAAAAATGAAAGTAAATACGTAGACGGGAAGAATTACCAGGAGCATGATCGCTTGAATCACCAGCAGCAAATTGCGCTCTTCAAGGGCAATGATCCCTTTGGGGAATAAGACAGATATTTCGTTGCGGAATTTAATGACGGACAAAGGCTGCATCAATAGGGTAATGAATAGGATAAGCCCTGCAAATAGCAGCAGAAAAGGTACAAATCTTGCGCCCTTCTTCAACATTCTTTAGACCTCTCTTTTCGATTCCAAACTTTTATTATTAGCTGTAATGACAATAGCTCTTTTTTTTTGAAAGTCAAATTGAATTTTTTATTTTGTGGGGGGGCGGCCTCAAACAACGCAAAAAAAATCAAGGAAAGAATATACTGCTCAATAGCCGGAGTTAGGTTGTTTTAGGCCTTTGGGCTGCCTCAAAGGCTTGCCTCATAAAGAATTCAAAATTCAGGTTAACAAGATATTCTTTGGTGAGGATTTGCAAAAGCCGCAAATTCATGACGATGAATCAAATAAATCCGGGGTATAATTGAATAAATATGATGGACTAATTTCGCATTCATTACAGATTTCTTTGATAAAAAAATAATGAAAATCAAATAAAGCTAGAATATAAATAAACAATAATATATTATGGGCGTTAATAAGATTATTTCAAAGATAATATTAAAAGGAGTTTGAACATGCAAGAATCAAGAAATATTAGATCCTCTTCCTCTTCCTCTTCCATTCCAATACTTCGATCATCTCCATTGCCAATCACTAATAATGTTCCGAATGAACCTGTTAACGCAGTATCCCAACAAATATTGGAACAAAATCCAGTTCTGCGGCGGTCTTCAGAAGGTTCTAGCTTCGGCAATGCAACTTCCAACTCACCAACGAATTCAAACGGTTTAATCATCCGCAAAGCTAAGCTCAAACATCCCTGCATTACCGGAAATACATTTTATGATTTGCCAAGGGATTGTGGTGAAACTTCTTCCAAAGAGGGTTCACCCGATAAGCTTATTCTTCATTTAAAGGAAGAAATTCCTATCATTATTACCGAAGAACTTTTAAGTGATCGATCCCTCAAGGAAAGGGCAATTGTTGATAGTAAGTATTCGTGCATTGGGAATGTTTTTCCAGAATTCAGAAAGACAGTGTCTTTTTCTTCGGGAGTTGTTAGTACTGATCAATCTAATGAACAGAAACCGCAAAGAGATCCTTCACCCCGGGAAGGCTTATGCGAAAAAGTGAAAAGAAAATCTTCATTTTTAGCATCACGGCCTAAATCAAACAGTTTTTCTAAACTATCTGTTCCAGAGTCTTCAAATACTAAGATGTTATCCCCTGAGAGAATTGAAGAAGACAATTTCAAATTGTTAAATACTACAGGGAATTCAATTAAACTTCCCCTATTATGCCAAGAGATCGATAAAATTCCATATTGGGAATATCATTTTACTACTGAGAACAATGCCGATCTATATTTCCATGATCTCAATCTCAATGACCTTACTGATAGAGAGCTTCTTCACATTGCATGGAAGAAGTGTCCTGAAACAATCGTAGTCAACGGCCACTCTCTTTCTTGTCTAGAGGGAGCAACCGATTATGTTGAGCCTAAATATTTTTGGAGCACTCTGTTTGGAAGGTTCTATTTGGAAGGGTATGAAGGGGTGAAAGAAGATAAAGCTAAGGATCTTGCTAACGCGCAAGCGGGGCTCATGTATCTTTATAGAGAAGATTTAGATCCTAGTATTGAAATTATAGAAACGATCCCTTGTTTGAAGATTGTGAAATTGATGGTTAAAGATAATAGTGAGAATATGAATTCTTATTTTAAACTGATTTTTCCAGAGTTCTTTTCCGAGATAAATTCATCTTCAAATCCAGGCTATTCTGTGAAGCATGAACCGGGGATATTTCAATGTAAAGTCCTTATTAATAAGGAAGGTAAATTCCATGTCGAGCAATTAAAAAAAATGCACATTATGCTGCCTGGAGAGAACAAGATTGCCACAATTACCTATGTTTGTTTAGAGGAACCGTCAGAATGGGGTCAAGATTTAAAATTTGGGATTAAGAAAATCAATTGCAAGGTGCACAAAGTAGACCATTGGGAAAAAATTATGGGTATCCTGACTTCTCCTAACTTGAATAGTCAAAATGGAATCAAGGTCCACAAGTGTTCCTGCGCCATGTGATGTAAGGACAAACGACAATAACGACGATAACGACTATTGCCTTTTTTTCGCTATCGTCGTTTGTCGTTAATGTCGTTTGCGTCGTTATTGTCGTTCGTCTTTTTTCCCTTGTCCTTTTTTTTCGTTTTTAATTACTTCATCGACATCAGATAAGTCCATGCTATGATGATCAGAAAAGAGATCAATGTCACTGGAAAGCCAATTTTGAGATATTTTTTCCAATCGATCTTTATGCCGAACCGGGATGCTTGAGAAATGACAATGAGGTTTGAGATGCTTCCAACAATAAACAAGTTACCGGCAAATGTGCTTGAAAGGGCAAGAAGGGATCCATTTGAATTTGTCGTGATAAATGGGAGAAGCAGCATCACGGCAGGCACGTTTGAAACAATATTGGAAAGAACTAATGAAATAAGGATAATCCAAATCGGAGAGTTGATATCTATATGGTAGCTTTGCAAAAATTGCGGAAGAAAATCAATATCGTTGATATTAAGAAAGCTCCTGTTCACAATAAAGAGTCCAATAAACAATACAAGTAGTTGCCAGTCAATAAAGCTCAACATTGTTTGAGATGCCATTTTTCGACTCAATAATAGAAATCCAGCTGCGAGTAATGAAACCTGATCTCGTGGAAGATCGGTGAAGAAGAAGATAATAAGGAGGACCGCGATCACAAGGATTCCCTTCCTGCTTTGCCAACGATCGAAAGGGATTGTTTCCGGATTAATCTCTTTGCCTTCTTCGAACCAATCCTCTCTCATTTGAAACTTGATGATCAACCAAGTGGCTGCTAAAGCTAATATGCAAGGGATTAGAGAAAATTGAATGTATTGGACGAAAGAGATATTAAGGACCTGCCCAATTAACAAGTTTTGAGGGTTTCCTACGAGGGTTAATGCTGACCCAATGTTTGAAGAGCAAGCCAGACCGATCAAGAAGGGAATGGGATTGAGCTTCTTCTTGAAGCAGATCTTTATGATCAATGGAGAAAGGGCCAAACAAACGATGTCATTAATGAGCACTGCTGAAAGGGATGCAGAAATCAGAATGAGCACCAAAAGAAATCGGGAAGGAGTGAGCTGCCAATTTTCCATCCGATCGATAATATGCGTATAGAAACCGCTGAAGTAAAATTGCGCAGAAATGATCATAAAGCTAAAAAGCATAGAAAGAGCTGGAAGGTCGATATAGCTTGTGGCTTGAGAAATGCTAATTCCTTGCAGCCCGATAAAAGCAATAGCCCCAAGAAGAGCAATTCCTGTACGGTCCAAGGCTAATCCAGGCCAACATCCTAAGATCATTCCTAAGTAGACAAGCAAGAAAATGATGAGGCCCACAGCTTCCATATTTATATTTTGTTTTTTGGTTGTTAAGTCAAAGCTAAAGGATGTTGAACCTTAGCCATTGTAAAGTTCCATATCTTGATATTTTTTCATGAGATCACGCTCGCGCGCTGCATCTTCATACCTCAACTCCTTAGCGGCGCGCTTCATTTCCTTTTGATGGAAAGTGATTTTCTTAAGGACCTCATCTTGAGTTAAATAATCATGGACTTCTTCTGCGGCTAGCAGAGAACCGGTTTGATCAATTTGAGCATGCGGATAGGCTGTTTCAACTTCCGGCTCTACAAGATTTGTAATTTCGCGACGCACAGTTTTGGGTACGATGCCATGTTCCGCATTGTAAGCCTGCTGGATCGCGCGCCTTTGCGAAGTGATTTCAAGAGTTTTTTGTATGGCGCTAGTGATATTGTCAGCGTACATGATGACGCGGCCTTCAGCATTTCGCGCTGCCCGCCCGCAAGTCTGGATGAGCGCTGTTTCACTGCGCAAAAAGCCCTGCTTGTCCGCATCCAGAATCGCGACTAATGAAACTTCGGGAAGGTCCAACCCTTCACGCAATAAGTTAATCCCGACGAGGACGTCAAAGACACCTGTACGCAAATCCGCAATGATTTGCATGCGTTCTATCGTATCTATATCAGAGTGCAGATATTTGGCTTTAACACCTAGCTCAAGAAGGTAGTTGCTAAGGTCTTCTGCCAGCCGTTTGGTCAGAGTAGTGACCAGAACTCTTCCTCCCCTTGCGGTGTGGACCCTGATCTCTTCCAAACTATCGTCCACTTGCCCCTCTGCGGGCCGAATTTCAATCGGCGGGTCAAGCAAACCCGTCGGCCGGATGATCTGCTCAATCACTTCTCCGCCCGATTCTTCAACTTCCCAACGGGTCGGCGTTGCGGAGACATAGATGACTTGGTTGATCTTTGCGTAAAATTCCTCAAAATTTAAAGGGCGGTTGTCATAGGCAGAGGGGAGCCTAAAACCGTAGTCGACAAGGGACAGTTTTCTTGCCTTGTCTCCATTGTACATGGCATGAACTTGCGGAATTGTCTGATGCGACTCATCGATGATCAATAAAAAGTCTTTTGGGAAATAGTTGATCAAACAGGGCGGGCATGATCCCGGCAAGCGGTTGCTAAAGTGGCGTGAATAGTTTTCAATCCCTTTGCAAAAACCGATCTCTTTGATCATCTCCAGATCATAGTTCGTACGCTGGTGGATGCGCTGCTCTTCAATGAGCTTTTTTTCTTTTTCAAAGAAGGCCCTTCTTTCGACTAATTCTTCCCTGATAGTTTGTATTGCCTTAAAGCGCACTTCTTCAGGGGTAACGTGGTGTGAGCTTGGATAAATGGTGGCCTCTTCAATACGTCTCAGAACCTTACCCGTGAGAGGGTCGATTTCGCTGAGGCGTTCAATTTCATCGCCGAAATATTCCACCCGGATAGCCAGGTCATCCTCATAAGCCGGAAAGATGTCGATCACATCACCCCGGACACGGAAGGTGGCCCGATAAAAATCGAAATCATTGCGTTTATATTGCATCTCGACAAGATGTAAAAGCATATCATCGCGGCGATGAGTTTTCCCTGTGGTTAGCGTTAAGTTCATTCCTTGGTAGTATTCCGGAGATCCCAGTCCATAGATACAGGAGACAGAGGCCACGATAATCACGTCATTGCGTTCAAAAAGAGATCGGGTAGCGCTCAGGCGCATTTTGTCGATTTTATCGTTGATGGCCAGATCCTTCTCAATGTAGGTATCGGTACGGGCAATGTAGGCTTCGGGCTGATAGTAATCGTAATAGGAGACAAAGTACTCGACAGCATTGTTGGGAAAGAAAGATTTAAATTCCTGATAGAGCTGGGCCGCAAGGGTTTTATTGTGGGCCATGACCAAGGTCGGCCGCTGCACTCTGGCAATGACATTGGCCATGGTAAAGGTCTTTCCTGATCCGGTAATCCCTAAAAGCACCTGCGATTTGCGTCCTTCGAGCAGCCCTTCAGTGAGCTTTTCGATGGCTTGAGGCTGGTCCCCCGCAGGAGGGAAGTTTGTAACTAATTCAAAATCAGGCATTTATACTCTCCAGAATCTGTGCTAGTTTTATTATAGCAGATTGGAAAATGAAAATCAGTAAGAGGAATGCCTTCAATTTTTTAAAAAATTATTGGGAATTGTGTAAATTAGACGAGGTCAATATGCTCTGAGGGTAGCCTCCTATTTTGAAGGCTTTAACAAAGGATTTATCATGAAAAAGTTAGCCATGACTATCGCGACTCTTGCAATGACTGTAGCAGCCTCAGGTTCCGCAGTTTACCTTAACAATGACATTACTTCACAAATTCCTTCAATTGATGTGAGTCCAGTCGTTGGATTCAACAAAATTAATGATGTCGCTCAATATAAAAATGCAGACTGGAGCCAAGTCATTGGTATTGCCAGAAATATCAGCTTAGACCAGGCAACGAAAATTGCCAATGAGCAATATCCTCAAACGACTTTTTTCTTTTATATTAAAGGCGGACAAATGGTCCTGGAAACCCAAAACGGAGATTATCGTGTTTTTAAGCATGGCGACGCTGTCTTTTTCACAGGCGAACCATGGTGGGGATCTGCTCCGGGCTTAGCTGATGGCTATATCAGACAGTAAAAGTCTGATAAGAACAACCCCGGATGAAGATTTTTTAGTTAGTTTCGGGCACGGGCACGGGTACGGGCACGTTCACGAATTTAGTTTTATCTGCTTAAGGCCAAATTGAAGAAATAGAATAAGTTATAAAACTAAATTCGTGAACGTGCCCGTGCCCGTGCCCGAAACTAACTAAAAAATCTTCATCCTTCATCCTTCATCCTTCATCCTTTATCCTTTCCCTAGCATCCCACACAAAAAAGTGCAGCTGACTACAAATTTTCATGTGATGATTTTTAAAAAAATAGATTAAAACCTAGATACGCAGAATCCTAAATAACCCAATAAATCACCGAATTCTTGGCTAATCTGGAAGATAATTAAAGAAAAATGTCAACTTTTAAAAATAATTTCTTGACAGCATTATATATTAAGAGTTATTTTAAAAGAATGAGGGGCTTTATCAATAAAAAATGAGGTTGTTATGACTAAATTAAATACCCATCATCTTAGAGATAAAAGTTTGCTGCCTGTAAGTTTAATGCATGCAGCAAAAACACCCGCAAAAAGAAAACCAGCAACAATTGCGGCAAAAAAAGCAGGAGTGTCAGGGATGACTATAAAGAAAGCAAAAGCCGTGAAAAAGGTTGCAGCCAAGAAAAAGGTTGCAACCGTAAAAAAGGTGGTAGCTGCTAAAAAAATAGCGGGTGCCAAAAAAGCTGTAAAAAGAATTGCAGCTGTGAAAAAAGTTGCCGGAGCTAAAAAAGCTGTGAAAAGAGTTGCAGCTGTGAAAAAGGTAGCCGGAGCTAAAAAAGCTGTAAAAAGAATTGCAGCTGTGAAAAAAGTTGCCGGAGCTAAAAAAGCTGTGAAAAGAGTTGCAGCTGTAAAAAAAGTAGCCGGAGCTAAAAAAACTGTTAAAAGAGCTGTAGCTGTTAGAAAAGTGGCAGCTAAAAAAGCCAAGCCTTCTGTAAGAGCAGCAGTGGTTAAAAAGAAAGTTAAGGCTGCTGTAAGGCGAAAAGTAGCTTCTAGATAAGCTACTAGAAGATTATTAAAATCTTCTAGATAAAAAAATGGAATTGCAAATAACGCCCCTCGCGCAAGATTTGCAGTTCCATAGTGGACTTTGTGGACTAAGTGGACATAGTGGACTAAGTGGACTTTGCCCACATCATCCACATCGTCCACTTAGTCCACATAGTCCACTTACTCCGCTTGCGCCTTACGCTCGCGTGCCATGCGGCTGATCTTATTCCAGGTCCCGCTTAGTCCCATTGCGCTTTTCATCTCTTTGAGAGTTTGATCGGCGATCTCGTTGACGATTTCGCTGCCATCATAGATGATTTCTTCAATCAGGCCTTTGTCCTGTTCAAATTGGGCGCGTCTCTGGCGTATCGGCTCTAAAAACGTGTTGATCGCTGAGGCAAGGCTGTCTTTGATTTCGACATCTCCAATTGCCCCTTCGCGATAACGGCGTTTAAATTCTTCGACTTCAGATTTATTGGTATTGAAAACATCGTGGTAGATGAATACGGGATTGCCTTCCACTGTTCCGGGGATATCCGCTCTAATCCGGTTAGGATCTGTGTACATGCCGCGCACTTTTTTCTCGACAGTCTTTGCATCATCGGAAAGATAGATACAGTTGCCGGCTGATTTGCTCATTTTCCCTTGTCCATCGGTCCCCACTAGAGTAGGGACATCGCTTAAAAGAACCTCCGGCAGCGGGAATATTTCCCCATAGTATTGATTGAAGCGGCGCGCGAGATCTCTGGCCAGTTCAATATGCGCTTCGTTGTCTTTGCCTACAGGCACAAGGTGCGCTTTAGGCATCAGGATGTCTGCCGTTTGCAAAACAGGATAGCTAATTAGTCCTAAGGGGACGCTATCAGGATCCATATGGGCATTTTTTGCCATCTCTTTTAAGCTTGGAAGGCCTGTCAGGCGATTCAATGAGACCAGCATGCCAAAGATCAGGTCCATGGCATAAATCGCTTCGATGGAAGACTGCAGATAAATAGGCGATTTGGCCGGATCGATGCCGATGGCCAGGAAATCCAGCACCATCTCATGGATATTGCCGCGAAGCTTAAGGATATCTTCTTTTTGCGGTTTGGTGGTCAGCGTATGTAAATCTGCGATGATAAAATAACAATCATAGCTGTTTTGCAAGGCTAAACGATTCTTTAGCGAGCCGACATAATGCCCCAAGTGCAATTTTCCTGTGGGGCGGTCTCCAGTGAGGATCCTTTTTTTTTCAATTTGCTTCATGGATTAATTATCTCTTGCTAGCTGTTTTTCCGCTTTGCGCTGCTCTTGGCCTAATCGACCCATATCGTGGGAATTATAGTCGACAAATTTGAAAAACCTTTCAAAGGACGGAAATTGTTTGCAGACAAGTTGAGCCATGACTTGTGCGATATGACGGTAACCTGGATGCCCTGCAGGCTGGGAGCGCAATTCACAGAGCCATTGGAGGGCCCGCAGATTTACATGAAAGTACCATTTGACATTGTAGGCCATCGGGACGATATATTGGGCTTCTTCAGGAAGTTCGGCGCTGATGCGGTCAAAAGCATCCTTGGCTTGCTGCAATGCCGCAGTATAAGTGCTTTCCAGCGCAGTGCCTTCAATTTCCGGGGGGATGTAAAAACCATAATTGCATGTCAGCAGCTGGCGTTCTTGCGTCAGCATGCGATGCCTATGCAGGTCGCGGTAGACGCCAAAATCTGCGATGATCTCGAAAGTGAAATTGGCATGTTCGAGGGCTCTTGGAGAACGTTGCCGCCTGTTTTCGCGGGCATTGCAGCCGGCATCTAAAATGCGGGCAATTTCCTCTTCGGGCAACCTGTGGCAGAGCTGGATAAGGTCTTTTAAACTGTGGCTTGAATTGGCAAAAAGCAGGGCTCCAGCGACTTTGCAAGGGGCATCCTCAGTATAATCCAGTAAGCATACGCCTGCCTCGCAAGGCTTGTCGGCAAAATGGCTGTTTTGTTCGGTGACGGCTTTGATCTCTGATTGCATCGCCTCATAATATGAAGCGAATTGGCGGTGAGTATGGTGGTTGATTTCGGAGCGTCTAATAAAAGAGGGAAGGACCTTTGAGATCTCTTCATGCATGCGTTTGCCGATATCTTGCAGCTCGACGAGAGGGTGGCAGTGCAGCTTGTGGATCAGGCTTTCATAAAAGCGTCCGTTGCCATAAACGCCCATATTCGTCAGAGTGCCTGCAGGAAGCAGCCCGCGCAGGCAATCTAAAACTTTTGCACGCAGGGCAGCCGCATAGGCGGCTTTAGAGCTGTCCGGATCTTTTGGCATTTTTTCTTCGAACATGCCCATGAGCGGAGGAATCAACTTGCTGTAAGTATCAAAAAGCATGTTGCAGGTGTTGATGTAAAGGTCGCGGAAAGCAGAGGTCATCAGCACCGGTTCGCGATAAAACAGATATTCCCCTTGGACTTTTTGATCGAAATAGATATAGCGTGTCGATTTTTCCAGGGGAGAGCCGCCGATGCGGCTATCTTCGATCATTTTGGCTGCCAGCATGGAGACATTTTCTATGGCAGCATGGCAGCCGCCCAATTCACCGATGGAGTCATCGCCATAACCATCTAAGATGCGGTCATAAAAATTTTGAGCTTTTTGGATGGCCGCGGTCTGTGAAGCGGGAGTATTATTGGAAGCGCCTGAGCCGGTAATTGTTTCAAAAGACGTTTCATCGTTATTGCCGATAAATTCTTTAAGCAATAAGGTCCTTAAACCTAGATTTGAACGCGAATATCTTGAAAATAGGGCGCCTTTTATGACTTCAGGGAGGTTGCGCAAGACAAAGATGTGGCCTCGGGTATTGCTAACGTACTTTTCTAGAGTTTTAATCTGTTCATCGGTAAATTCTTCGTAGTCATCGATAAGCATAGCCAGCCTTTAGAAGTTATGAAGATTATTGCAAGCAATATTAATTCATTACTTGGCCTGTTCCTTCAAAAATTAGAAGTTGGACCAAGTATTTGCGTTACAGCGTGCCATAACTGAGGATCAGTTTTCAAGCTTTTTTTCGCATTCTAGAGTATGGCATATTTGCTGAATCGATTTTCCTCTCCAGTATTTATCAAAGTTATCCGGAGTCGAAAGACTTCTTATTTTCACTCGGTCGACATATAAAACACCATTTAAGTGGTCAATTTCATGCTGTAGGATGCGGGCATACCATCCTTTTGCATTGATGGTGACAGATTCGCCTTTTTCATTTAGGCACTCGACTCGCACCGAAGTAGCCCGTGGAACTATCCCATTAATTCCTGCGACGCTAAGGCATCCTTCATAAAATTCGGCAAGGGGAAGCTCTTCGTGATCAATAAATAGGCTCGGATTGATCACCACATGAAAGGGGACTTCGTAGCGGCCTCTTTCCTCCCGCTGCTCGGGAGTTAAATATTGATGGTATTCCTTTTTGTCTTCGATCACGATCAACTGTAATGGCAGACCGATTTGCGGAGCTGCCAATCCCACTCCCGGAGCTTTTCTCATGATCACAGTCATTTTATAGATAAGGCTTTGAATATCTGGGCTTAAGATCTCTTCGATTGTCAGCGGGCGTGCAGTTTGACGAAGGACCGGATCTCCAATTTGCACGATTTTTAATTTATTCTGTGATTGAGCTGACATCATTTCCTCTTCTTGACAATTTATGGGGCTAATAATGGCTAAAATCGGCAGTACGCACGCGAATATAAGAGTGCAAAACAGCTTCATTCTACACCTTGATCAAGGTTAAATCAGAGGTTAAATTCTTGTCGGGTGTACAAAAGGTCTCAAGGAAATTTCGCAGGGCCTGAAGGGCAATTTCTTTCGGATTGTGATTATCCACATACTTTTTAATGTTATTCCAGTTCTCATGTGGGGATTGCCAGAGCTCTTCAAAAGGCTGAAAATACCTAAAGCTCATCTTGATATTGAATTTTTGTTCCAATCTCTGAATTTCCTGACGATTTGATAGAGAAATAATCTGTGCAAAAATTTCCTTGTTATTATCTACAACGATGATCTCGATATTAGAGAAATGTTGGGGGGCAAGCTTTTCAAGATAGAGCTCAAGAAATTGAATTCCTCCTGTATTAGTTCCAAATTTTGGTTTAGAAAAGATAATCCCTGAAGACATTCCCTTCTCAGGCTCCTCAATATGAATGCTGCTCAATTTTTCTAAGTCTATCTTATCTTCTTTTAATTCTTCTTTTGTAAACCCTTCGTCAAAGCCTCTGGCTGTTAAGCAATAGAGATTCATTCCCTCCTCATGCCATCTATAAAAAATAGAGGGAACATTTGAATCTGTTACGAGACATTGATTGCAAAAATTAGCTTTACCAGTAAAAATGTAATGCGATGCTAGGGGATATAAACTATCCCAAATACCAGCAAAAATACCAAATTTATCATTCCCCCAATTAGCAAACTCTACCGCTGACATAAATCCATATTTCTTCAAGAGTAGGGAGACATTTAGACGATCAATTATATCCATATTTTCAGGGTGAAAGCATTCATTAAGCCAGCCGAGAAGACCGCTAAAAACCAAGGTCTCATCGACATCGATGAAGCCCACCCGATGAGTATTTGGGTTGAGGGATGTCTTTGATAAAATTGAGTCGACTTCCGACATATTTTCCACGGCATAATATGTCACAAAATCTGCTTTGACATCAGCTGCGCTTTCGATATGCAGATGATATAAGGCATCAAGCTCGTTTTGATGTTCAGTTTTGATTTTTTCTATTTCCTTCTCGGAGAAAGTCAGGAAATTCTTTTTCTGAAACTGCGCTAATTGCTCATAGTTTCCTAAGGCAATTGAAGCGCCTTCCTTATCGTGGGGAAGCAGAAGTTTTACAATTTCCGTGAGACGCAACTTTATAGCCACTGAAAGAGGCGTGTCACCATTATCGAGTTGAGAGGCGACAACAGTCTTAGGATGAGCTAAGAACCACATAACTTTTTCAAGTCTTTTATTTCTCTCTCCACAACGGAGAGCCAGGTCGAGGGGAAGTTCTCCATTTTTGTTCCGAAGATTGGGGTCAGTTTGTGGAAAGGAGAGCAGAAATTCAACAATATCAAGATCTTCAACATATAGAGCTTGGGTGAGTTCAGTATGCCCATACCCTTTAAATATATTGGGATCGGTTTTGGGATAGGACAGAAAAAGCCTGGCAAATTCGAACTGTTTATGTTTTAAAAGCACACTTAAGGGGGTATTTCCATTCTTGTCTTTGATATTCGGATCGATCCTATTATTCTCAAGCATTTGAATAGCAATATTAACCAGCTGATCATCTGAAACATGATGAATATTTTGATCGGGGTAGCAAAGCAGATTGACTAACAATGATAGAGGGGCTAGCCCATTTTCATCTTTGGCATTGAAATCAATCGAGTCACCAGCTAAATAGCCTTTTACTGATTCCTCATTGCCCTCTAAAATCGCCTGATGTAGAGGGAAAGCATAAGCCAAATGCCTATTATCTATTCTTAAGTTGGGGTCAATTTGAGAAGAACTAACTATCATTTGATTCGTGAAGCTGAATGAACTGTTTATTTGCAAAGTAGTTATATCAAATCTAATAGATCAAAGCAATCAATAGATTGTTTATGACCTTAAGGGTCTGCAAAACGTAGCTTGGCATTCCGATGCCGAGTATGGATGTGCCCAGTAAAACGTCTTGACATGCTACTTATAAGGCTTCAAACGTTTGCTTGCATGACGTTTCATTAGGGCAATCCACACTCGGCATTGGAATGCCAAGCTACGTTTTGGACAAGCATTGATAAATGGGGGGGCATCAGACCTTGATAGTCAGAAGATAGGCTTTAGCTAAGTCCTGATTGGGTTTTAAAAAAAAGTTTGGTTTTGGGAAAAAAAAGATTAAGGACATTAACAACAACTGTTAATGTCCTTAATCTGGCTTGTCTTTGTCCATAAGAGTATGGATGTGTCCAAGTCTCCTATGTGAACTTAGTTGCTAATTTTATATAAATTGAGGAAAGCTGTGGGAGTCCCTACAATTCCATTTCCAAGATTTAGCGGGAAAGAACCATCTTCGGTGTTTGTATTCAAAAGTGTTACTAATGAATCTGCAGGAATGTAGACAATGGCTGAAGCAGATAATAAGCCGGCTGGAACTGGATTAGAGGCCAAGGTTGCTCCAGTAACAGGCACTCCGCCTAAAGCCACTTGCACTTGCATGGGTTCGCCAGCTGAGTTTTGTGAAGCGCCAAAACTAATGAAATAGAATCCGGCTGTTTCTACTGTAATGACTCCGCTTCCATTTATTGAAACATCTGTTGAACTTGACTGGGTCACTGACAAGGGAATGATTCCGTCAAAGGCAACAGTGCTTGTGGCGTCAGTGTAAAAAGAACCAAAAGAAGGAGCTACAACTACAGGAGGTGTGTGGTGGCATGGATGATGGTGTTCATGATGACTTGCCGCCATTGCATTTGTCGACATAAAAAGAGTAGCGAGAAGACAAAGACTCCCAACACCTAAATTAAATAAACGATTCATAAACGCTCCTTTTGTAGTAGAGAACCCTTATTTGGACTCTCTGATTTAAGTTTTTTATCTGCTATCAGCATATATTTTTCAAGTTTTTAATTGTCATCTCCAGGCCTATGTGCATTCGCATGATTATTAATTTATTCTGAGATTAAGTTGACATCATTTCTTTTTCTTGACAACCTATCGGGCTTAAAGGAGTGATCGGCATGCTGCGCAAAAAGAAAGGCGAGATCGAATGGCTGGAATTTGAGTTATTTGCAAACGATCCCCGCATTGTCCATGGGATATTTCTGCGGCATGGTGGTGTCAGCAGCGAAAGCTTTGCCTCCCTAAATTTAGTGAGAGATAAAGGGGATTTTCAAGCAAATGTTGATGAAAATCAAAAACGCCTTTCAGAATGCATAAAGGTTAAAAATATTACCAGAAGCAAGCAGGTGCATGGCGCAGAAGCAGTGATGGTCCATGATGACAAAAATCATCATTTGCAGTGCGACGCCCTGATGACCAACAAGAAAAATTTGGGCCTTATGGCTGTGCATGCCGATTGTCAAGCCGCTATTTTATATGATCCTGTCCGCCAAGTGCTTGCCACTGTCCATGCCGGCTGGCGCGGCCAGGTCCAAAACATCTATCGAAGCACTATCAAAAAAATGCAAACAACTTATAACACCAGGCCTGAAGATCTTTTAGTGGGAATATCCCCAAGCTTAGGGCCCCTGAATTCCGAATTTAAGAATTACAGGACAGAGCTTCCTGAACATTTTTGGCGGTTCCAAATCACTCCCACCTATTTTGATTTGTGGGCGATCGCGCAACATCAACTGGAAGAATGCGGTGTGAAGTCCCATCACATAGAAATTGCCAGAATAGATACGTATGCCAATCCCCACGATTTCTTTTCATACCGAAGGCAACGTGCCAAAGGTCTTAGTGATAATATCACCGGAGGCCATGGCACCATTGCCGCACTAAAGAATTAATACTTAAATCGGAGATTGCTTCATTAATACGTGACAAGTATATGTTGTTATTATCATATTACTAACAAAAATATTGTCATGATCTCATTAGCCCTGAAAATGCTCATTGGAAATCGGGCCTCATGTATTGGGGTGATCTTTGGCATTTTTTTGGCAACACTTCTGATTTCTCAACAATCGGCCATTTTCCTTGGCTTAGTTGCGCGCTCCTATCGTATGGTCACAGATATCCCTGCGCCGAATATTTGGGTCATGGATCCGGTCACAGAAAGCGAAGATAAATTGCGCTCGCTTCCGTTTGGCTATGTCGATGTTGTGCGGAGCACTCCCGGAGTTGAATGGGCTGTACCGCTATCGATAAGCCGCTCTTCCATTGTCACACCTACAGGAGGCTTCGATCTTTGTCAGCTTTATGGAATTGATGATGCCTCTTTAATAGGAGCCCCTGCTCAGATGCTTGAAGGCAATGTCCGTGATCTGCGCCGTCGAGGAGCTGTAATTGTGGACGACTATTCAGCAATGGGGGTATTAGCAAACCGCCTGCCGGATGGCACAAAGGTTCCTCTAAAAGTCGGCGATTCCTTAGAGATCAATAGCCATCAAGCTGTGGTTGTGGGAATCTGTAAAATTACACAAGGGTTTTATCCTCAACCGATTCTTTTTACAACATATACACAGGTACAGACTTTCGATCCTTCAATGGCCAATAAAGTGGCATTTATTTTGGCAAAAACACGCCCAGAATTTAATGTGCAGCAAGTGCTTAAGTCGATTAACGCTCAGCCAGGATTAGAAGCCCTTACCCGAGATCAGTTTACAGACAAGGTCACAGAATTCTTTTTGAAAACCGGAATTTTGATAAATTTCGGGCTTTCAGTAGCTTTGGGGATCATCATAGGTTTTTCAATCGCCGGACAAATTTTTTACATTATGACGCTGGAGAATATTCAGTATTATGCTTTGATCAAAGCTATCGGAGGAAAAAGAAATATTCTCATGAAGATGGTGATTATTCAAGCCGCGGTGGTAGGGGTGATCGGTTTTGCCTTAGGCATCGGAGCCACAGTTCTATGGGGAATGGCCATTAAAAGCACCACCTTAGCCTTTATGTTTCCCTGGCAGCTTTTGCTGTTCAGCGCTGCCATTGTAGCCATCATTTGCGTGTTTACGGCGGCTCTAAGCATCCAAAAAGTCTTCCGTATTGATCCAAAAGCATTGTTGGGGAATTAAATGATTTATGTAAGGTCGTAGAATGCATCGAAAATATTTTCTTATTCTTTTAGGCGCGGCTTTTATTTCCGTCCTCTTGGCAGCCGCCTATATGTGGAAAGAGGCGCATTCGCAAGTGCCTATTCCTGAAGCTGTGGTCCCGCAGCCGCTTTCACCCTTCAAATCTTCAATCTCTGCTGTCGGTATTGTAGAGGCCAGCAGCAAAAATATATTTATCGGTTCTCCGATCAATCGGGTGGTCGATAAAGTTTATGTTAAAGTGGGTGAAAAAGTTAAGTCAGGCCAAACTCTTTTTTGCCTGGAGTCCAACGATCTGGAAGCCGACCTTCGCTCACAAAAAATTGCTTATCGGAATGCGATGGCAAAGCTTCAAAAACTTCAGTCTCTACCACGCCCTGAAGACTTAGCTTTTAGTAAAGCTGTCTTGGAAGGTTCTAAGGTTGAATTAGCACAAGCCCAAAGCTTCTACGAGGCAATTCAAGGGATTAAAAACAGCGGCGCCCTTAGTCAAGAGGATGTGAGCCGACGCAAATTTAATATGGAACAAGCCGAAGCCAAAGTTCAACAATCTGAAGCTGACTATCATAAAACCGAAGCGGGCGCCTGGGAGCCGGATATTGAAATCGCAAAATTGGAGGTCCTTCAGGCCAAAGCTGCTGTTTCAAAGGTGGAAATCGACATCGAAAGGACGTGCATCAGGGCGCCCATCGACGCTACAGTTTTACAGAGCAAGGTCAATGAAGGCGAGTTTCCCCCTTCAGATTCAAATCGGACGCCTCCAATGATCCTGGGAAATATTGACCCCATGCACTTGCGGGTCAGCATCAATCAGTTTGACGCCTCTTATTTCAACCCGCAATCTCCTGCAGTGGCTTTTTTGCAGGGGAATGCCACACAGAAATTCCCGCTGAAATTTGTCCATATCGAACCCTACTTTGTCGATAAGCAGAATTTGACAAACGATATCACTGAAAAGGTCGATACAAGAGTCCTCCAGGCGATCTACTCCTTTACAGAAAATGATCAGCGCATCTTCGTGGGGCAGCAAATGGATGTCTTTATTCAGACCGAGTATACACCTTAGGAATAGTATGCGCCGTTATGTTCTTCCATTATTCACAATGCTGCTGTCGGGATGTACCGTCGGGCCGACATATACCACCCCGGAGCTTGATCTGCCCTGCGAATGGCACAGTGAAACATCTGAGGGGATGGAAGTGGAAGAGGCAAGCGCCTGCTGGTGGGAAAATTTTAACGACCCTGTGCTCAACTCATTGATCGAAAGGGCTGCTTGTCAAAATTTGGATCTTGCCATCGCCGCTACAAGAATTTTGCAAGTACGCCAGGAAAAGAAAGGGAAATCCGCCGAAGCCTATCCGCATGTTGATTTATCCGCCAATTATGACCATGTCTACTACAGCAAAAATGGCTTGGTCAAAGGCCTTTTAGATACTGCCGGAAATTGCAAGGACAAACATATTAAGCGGAATGTGAACTTTTTTGAACTGGGATTCGATGCCGACTGGGAGCTTGATTTTTTCGGCATGCGCAAGCATGAGGTGCATGCTCTTGAAGCTCAGGAAAGCGCATCCGAGGAGGCCTTAAGGGATATTTGGGTCTCCCTCTCAGCAGAAATTGCGAGGTCGTATATCGAATTAAGAGGCCATCAGCGGGCATTGCATCTCCTCAATAGGAATTTAATTGCCCAGGAGGGAATGGTCGAATTGCACTTGGACCTGGTTGCAGGGGGCGTCATCAGCGATTTGGATGCAAGGCAGATATCCAACCAGACAAATATCCTTGCCGCTCAAAGGCCTATGGTCCAATTTGCCATCAGCAGGTCTATTCATCATCTTTCTATTCTGCTGAGCTATGCTCCCGGGGATCTTTTCGATGAGCTGGCTGTCGAAGACGACTGCATAATGCCTTCCCTTCCCTATGAAAAGCCTATTTGCATCCCTTCAGAGCTTCTGCGCCGGCGTCCAGACATTCGGCGCGCCGAGAGGGAGCTTGCCGCTGCCACTGAAAAGGTGGGGAGCGCCATAGCCGCTCTATACCCCAGGTTTTCTTTGCAAGGGTTTATCGGGGAGATCAGCACCAACATTGGTTCGCTCTTTAACCCTGCCAGCTTTATGTGGGCTGCAGGACCGCAAGTTTTAGTCCCGATATTCAACAGCCGGTTAATCCTTGAAGACGTCCAAATGAATAAAATTTTGACGCAAAAAGCCCTCTACGAATATCAAAAGGTTGTCCTCACAGCTCTTGAAGAGACCGAAAATGCCATCGCTTCCTTTCATTTTGAAGGCGAACATTCTAAACGCTTGTCCGAAGTTTATGAAGGAACAAAAAATGCTCTGGAGTTAACCCAGCAGTTATTTCATACTGGTGTGAAAAGTAATTTGGACGTACTGACCGCTATCCGCGCGCACATCGACGCGGAAAATAATTATATGCAGAGCCAAGTTGATCAGCTTTTAAATTATATTGCCCTTAACAAGGCATTGGCCGGGGCACAGTTTGAGCTGTAACAGGAGGATGTTCATTTATGAATTTACTCGAGTGCCTTCCAATTGATTTGAAGTGGAATATCCTCTTACGTCCCGAACTCGATAACCGGGACTTGATTAATTTTGGCCGCGTCAGCAAAGAATGTTTTAGCCTCACGAACAATCAAGAATTTTTAAAGGCGTTATTTCCCTATGAAAGATTAATTCCTAAGGATTTTGATCGCCGCAGGTTTGTGTTAAATTGCACATTCACCCGTGAGGATGAAATCTTGCCAAGGATCAAATGCATCGTTTCCCGTCTTACACCACGCCAGAGTCTGGATATCCAGGGCTCGTTTATTGATTTACATTATTCCCCATATATGTTGAATCTGTTTAATTCTGAGATTTTTTCAATGGGAAGCGGTTTTAACATTACAGAAATATCCAAATTAATGTCTGTAATGGTCTTTGATAACACAAATTTGTCCGAGCTGTTTGCAAGTTTGAGTGATGTAAATTTAAAACCCGCATTTCGATATCGGATAAATAAAGATCCAGATAACTGCATGAGTATGAAATTCATTTTTAGAAATGCTTTTAGACCGCAAAATTATTCCATAAATTTGAAAAAAGAACTTCATGACGTCTGTGTGAAGTATCGCGGAGTGGTCGATGCTTCCGAATCGGCAATCCGCTTCAAATCAAATGATTCATTTACAATAAAATATTTTAATGTGGACTATTCTCCACATACTTATATGACCGAATCCGATTTGCTCGAGTTTGAAAGGTGCACTGTCCAAATCTGTAGAAAAATTTTGGAAAATTGGACCGGTTGGGAGTTAAAACACATCAATTCATTTGGAGATATTCAAAGATTGTGCATTGCCTCAGGAGCATCTGGAGAGCTCATATCTAATTATCCAATTTCAGAAGATGATCTTCTTGAAGCTTTCCAGGATCCCATGCTGGAAGATATGATAATAAAAGTGATAAATCGCTTGTCGGATATAGATCTGACAATTAAAAAGTTAGTAGATCAAGGTGAGAACTCACTTTCAACGGATTGCAACGCGCTTATCAAGTTTTCTTTAAAGCAATTTAAGCCGCCCAAAGCAAATGGAATCAACGCCTTTTTGAGTACTGTTCTATTTCTTATGGTGTTCAATGTTATTTTTGGGGGAGAACCCTCTCTTGAAGAGGATTTCCATCAAATTTAGAGCCTGTAACATTTTACAAAAGGATGTTTATGAAATTCCCTATACAATTCCGTCAACAGAGAGGCCCTTATGATATTGGAGCCACCTTTATTAATTTCGTCGGAAATGCCGCCGTCGTGACTGTCGGAGGGGTATGTTTAACTGTTATCAGTGACTGCGCATTAAAATCATTAGGATTTGAAGGCGCAAGAAAAGCGGCTGTGGCGATTCCAGCTTCGATTGCCGAAATCGGTGCGGGAGGGGTAATGCTTGGTTTAGGGGCCCTCATCGCTATAGGCGTCAGCGTCAGCAGGGGCATAGGCAGATGACTCTCAAATCTGTGTGAATGCGAAAGAGGGATCTCATACTGCCTAATTGCATAATAGGTGCCATTAAAAAAACACCCCCGGACGGGGGTGGGGGCTTGTAGCCCAGGGCAAGCGTAGCGCAGCCCTGGGTAAATTAATATCAAAATTGCACCCCTGAAAGGGGTGCGGGCCAACTTATTGCCAGAGATAGTTTATATCATATTCAATTTCATGAAGGTCTAGAAGTTCAATGAATTCATCCCTAAAAGATTTGATCTTATGGTATTTTTCTTGATTTAGAATATAGTTTAATACAGCTTTCTTTTGAGAAGTGCTCACTGAAAAAGATCCATAACCTTCTTGCCAAGAAAATCCCGTAGCTTTTGGCAAAGATGCATTAATCCATTTGCTTGATGCAACCTTGATGTCTCTTACTATTTCTGAGACTGCAAATCTGGGGGGAATTCCAGCCAATATGTGAATATGGTCATTCATTCCACCTGCTTGTAAAGATACGCAACCTAAAGTTCTTAATGATCCGCCAAGAAATTCAAAAATTCGATCTTTATATTCATTCAAAATTAAAGGTCGACGTTCTTTAGTAGACCAAACCAAATGGTAATAGTGCTGATGAAATGTGTGGGCCATATAATGTTCTCCTAATAAGCTTAGTCTTTGCCCGCACCCCTTTCAGGGGTGCATATTTTTAATTTGTATTTCCCAGGGCTGCGCTACGCTTGCCCTGGGCTACAAGCCCTCACCCCCATCCGGGGGTGTTTCTTAGCTGCATGCCTGCCCTGAAACTATCCTAAAAAACGGATTATTGGTAACAGAGAATTTTGACATTGAATATGTCGATATATTTAATAATTCCTTGGTAACCAGATTATCTTCAACAGGTTTTTCCAAAATCCAGTAATCGTCATCATTTCCATTTTGAATGACAGATTTTGTAGATAAATAGTCATTCAGCCATCCTTGCTTCTTAGCTAATCGTGCAGGGGCATAGTTGACAATGTCTGTATAAACGTGGTTTTCAAGAAAAATTTTCTCTCCATACTGGATTTCATAGCCGACATAGGGGTGATCGACGCTTTTGATCGTCCACCATTGCGTGCTGTTATGTTCATTGCCAGTGAAATAACAGTTATGCTTATAGGAATGAGCTCCCAGGATATTTTTATTGTCAGCTAGTTCTGGAACCTTAATCAAAACAAAAGACCCGTGTGTAATTTTTCCCGATCCGTTGGCAAATCGCAAAATGGCCTTCTCGCCTTGTCCGACATTAGGAATTTGATCTTCTTTGCTTTGAAGGATATACGCACCATCTTTATCTTTTAGATAAAAAGACTCACCCATATAGACTACATTTTCTGGGGATACTTGCGCGAGATTAATATTATCAGGGATGATTGCAGTATCACTGCGAGGCTCTTCAAGGGTGATCACCGATTCAAATGTCGGGGCCTTGCGGGTTCGATTTCCCATGTTCCACCGCTTTTTATCAATGTGCAGCCATTTGAACACTGTGGCCATAAACGAAGTGTGATCAAAGGGGACTTTCGTATTTGACCGGATAACCGTCCGTCTGTTGATTTTTGGGGAAATAAAGATTGTCGGCACGCGCACTCCAAAGCGGTCAAATTTAAATCCTTCTTGGCATTCATTATCCGGAGAAGTTGCCGCCGGGGGAGGAACATGGTCAAAAAGTCCGCCATGCTCGTCAAAAGTGACTACAAATAACGTTTGATTCCAGGCTTCGGGATTGGCGATCAAGCTTGTGTAAATATTCGCTAAGAAATTTTCTCCCGAGCGGATATCGCCCGGAGGGTGAAGATCATTGCCTTGCAGTCCAAATATAAGGTCGTCAATATTAAACAAAGGAGGGTTCGTGGGGCTCATATTTTCGGATAAGGTCCATTGAGGTTCAAGGAAGCTGACGGCCGGCAATTGCCCATCGCGTGCAAGCTCATGAAATTTATCCATTTTTAAAAAATGACTGCCGAAGTCAGGGATGAGTTCCAAACTCATAAATGTATGAGAGCCGCTTGCCGGCTTTTCGATAATTCCCTGCAGCATTTCAGACTGCCAAAAAATATTCCAGGTGGTATCAGGGGATTCTTCTACGATCCGGTTCCACAGAGTGTCTGAGTGGAAAATGCTAAGGCCTAAGTTTCCATTGATGGTTTGTCCATTGGACGTACCGCACATGAAAAAGGCCCGATTGGGATTGGTCTGCGTCGGAACGGAAGAAAACCATTCGTCGCTGACGGCATAATGCTTGGCCAGGCCGTAAAGTACGGGCATTTCATTTTCGGTATAGGTTTCCATCACTGAGCAGATCGTTTTCTTTTCCTTCAGCCAATCTTGTTCTTTCCAAAGGGAGGCGTAATCTTGAAGGAAGCCTAGCATTTTGGGTGAGGTGCTGCCATCAAATCCGAAGATTTGATTTGTGACATTCGGGAAAGGTTCGTTAGGGTTGAATTGAGGAGAATTAAGTGAGCTTGAATTGATGACAGAAGGAACTCCCTTGATCGGGGGGGAACTGAAGACAATATCTCCATTCGCGTTTTTAAGATCGTTGGTATACAGATCGAGAGTATCCTCTGAAAGACCTTTGAATTGCGGATCTGTGTTTTCCGGCAGGAAGTAATGAGGGGCATCATGTTCATAGAGCCAGGCTAGAACGTTGTCGAAAGAGCGGTTTTCAAGCATAACGACAACGACATGCTTTATCCCTTGATCCATCAGAACGTCGTTAGACAACAGATGCGAAAAAGTTATAATGCAGCTTACAAATATCGGAAAAATTTTGTTGAGCATGCAGTCCTCACTTATTTTTAAATAGTTTCAGGCTCGTTCACGCATCCTATTACACATTTGTTTAAAATTCTCCACCAAAATTAGGCCCGGAGGGCAGATATGTGTAAGCCCAGGGTGAGCGATAGCGAGCCCTGGGGATTGTAATAAAAAGCCTAAGTCCCGGAGGGCGCGACACGAAAACCGTCTAAAATGAACGGCTTTTCGTGTCGCGCCCTCCGGGACTTATTTTGTTATATTTATTCCCAGGGCTCGCTATCGCTCACCCTGGGCTTACACATGTCTGCCCTCCGGGCCTGGGGGTGATTTTAAAAAAATATGGGTAATAGGATACGTTTGCAATCCCGAAACAAATATTTAATATATTTAGCTTTTATTTTATCTCTTTATCATAGTTTTGCTTTTTTCTGGTAGGCTTCCCAAGAGGCTTGGCGGTACTCTTTGGCTGACTCCAGGGGATTGGCATGCTGAAATATCCCTCTCCCCACGATGGCAATATCAGATCCTTTCTCAAAGATAGCGTGGTGCGGTGTATTGTATTGCTGTCCTAAGTCATCACCCTTGCTTGCCAATTGTACGCCTGGCGTCATATGGATTAAAGCCGGGTTGTCGGTCAGCTTCTCCTGGCAAATAAAGCCGATGACAAATTCCGGATAGCGCAAGGCAAGGTCCACAGTTTTTCTAGTGTACCCTGCATCGATCAGAGTGCCTTGTGAACTTAGTTGGGCTAGAAGAAGCAATCCGTTTCCTTTCGGCTTGCCCACTTTCTGAAGACCTTCAATAATTCCTGGACCAGGCAGCGGATGGGCATTGGTCAGATGCGCCCATTCAGAGATTTTATAAATGCCCCCTTGATACTGCTGAAGAACAGTATTTCCGATGTCGGCAAACTTGCGGTCCTCAAAGAGAAGGAAATTATGTTTTTCCGCAGCCTTACGCAGCTCGCGTGTAATTTCAGGAGTGAAATCGTCGATGATGTCGATGTGTGTCTTGAGAACGCATAGATAGGGGCCGACGCTATTCGCAAGATCCAATAGCTCGCTAGCTTTTGTGACATCTGCGGCAAGGGCCAAATTACTTTTTTTTGAGGCCATCAATTGAAATAGCTTCTTTGCCAATGGATGCTGGGAAAGCTGTGCGCGCTTTTCAAAAGTCAGATTTTGGACAGCTGTAGAACTAGGCATTGGAGTGCTCCTTTAAGAATTTATTGATGGAATCTTTGGTTGTTTGGTCGATGCGGCCATTTTTTTGGAGAATATTTAAAGTTTCGCTGATCGTGACTACAGCATGGAGACGGTAGCCTTTTGATTCCAGCGTCTTACGGCCGCCTTGTTCCCTGTCGAGAAAAACAACAATATCCTTCACCTTCATTCCAGCCTCTTCAAGCGGACTAATGGTTTCAAAGACGCTCATGCCGCTAGTGATCAGATCGTCAAAAATAATGCATTGATGGTTTTGCTCATAGACGCCCTCAATGATTTTCTTTGTGCCATGATCTTTGGCTTCTTTACGGCGCATTACCATCGGGCAGTTGTAAGCGACGGACAAATAACTTGCCATAGGCAGAGCGGTATATGGAACGCCGCACAGCCTGTCGAACTTCTGATGCCGTATCATTTGCCACATCGACTCGGCGATCGATTTCATGAGTGAAGGGTAGGAAATGCTTTCCCTCAGATCGATATAAATAGGGGACATGATGCCGCTTTTTAATTTAAACGAGCCGAATTTGATAGCTCCGATATCATAAAGATTTAAAATGATCTCTTTCATTACCGTTCCTTTTCTTTTTGTTGATGCCATTTGATTGCTAAATAGGGATCCCACATCATTCCGGTTGCTGACATTGCCGCTACAGCTCCGGTGCTCAAAAATTCATCGAAGTGTTCAGGCTGCATAATCCCTCCGCAGCCGGCTAATTCCAAATCCAGCCTCTCTTTAGAAATGATCTCGCGCGCAGTTTTCAGAAAATCCAGGGCCATAGGGCGGATAAAATTGCCGCAAACACCGCTTGTTTCGCGATCTTTGCCTAAAGCAGGCGCATTGTCACGATTGATCACTTTCATCGAGATCGTGTTGATGCCGCATACCCCACGCACGTTTGCTTTGGAAAGGGCAGTCAGCACTTTGCTCAGAAGTTCACGGTTGGGATATCTCCCGACTTTGATCAGCAGCGGAAGAGGGGCTGCAGCTTTGGCCAAAAGGGAAGCAATGTGATACGAGCTTTCGGGATCGCAAAATAATGCCCCTTCTTTGGTGTGGACATTTGGGCAGGAAAAGTTTGCCTCGATGATATGAGCTCCGCCCGCTTTTGCAATTTCCGCCGCTTTGACAAAATCTTGGGCGACACCCCCGGAGTGACCTTCGACGCCAAAGACCGAGACAATCAGCACTTGCCCTTTCTGTAAAGAAGAGCGCGCTTTGGCGATATCCTGGAGAAGAAATTCAGGCGGCATGGAAGGATTGCCAAAAGAGTTTGTGATTGTGATCTCGGATGTTTTTTTGGGCCGCGCAGTTTCCATCGCAACCTGCGGTTGACCCGGAATCGGCTCTACAAAAATGACATTTGGCAAAGGATGGCTGGGAGAGGGATGGCTGCGCATTGTCTTATAAGCGACAATATCGAACCCGAGCCTGGCGGCCAAAGCTATCCAACGGCTGTTCAACAGCGGTCCTGAAGGCACGCCCAAAGGGGAGGCAACGCGATATCCCAAGAAGTCGGTCCATTGGCTTTCCGGCAATATCTTTCGCGAAGGGATTTCCCCATTAAAGAAAGGCCCTTCAATAGCATTTTCGGTCCAGGTTTTATGGATGTCGTAAATCGGCATTTTAACTTCGGGCAGAGTATTTTCTTTAGATGGCTTTAATGTTTTTGTGGGCATGATCCGCTTTTTTCCTTTTTTAGTTGGAACAGTTTTTGATCAATAATTGTAAAATTTGGCCACCCTTGCAAATGTCTTCCGGAATAGGGCGACCAGCGGCATTTTGTTTTGAGATTTTCATCCGAGACCGTTTTGACGGCTTTCATGTCGACTAATACATAGTCGTCATGGGGCGGGAGACGGAAGATTTTTTCAATATTGGTGCGTGTGGCTTTGACTAATGTTTGCAGGTTAAGTTTCCCTTTATTGCAAGCATCAAGCAAAAGCGGCAAAAGCAGCTCCACGCTTGGTATCCCTGAGGGCGCTTGTCCATAAGGCAAGGACTTTTCCTGTAGGGTATGGGGGGCGTGGTCAGTGCCGATGAAATCAATTGTCCCTTCGTTTAGCGCGCGCCAGAGGCATTCCTGATCTTCAGGTTCACGCAAGGGCGGATTGACTTGCACTTTTGTTCCCCAGTTGCTGTAATCCTCTGTCGACAAAAATAGATGGTGCGGAGCAACCTCACCATGGACATTGACCCCGGAAAGCTTAGCTTGACGGAGCAATGCAACTTCTTCCTTAGTGCTCATGTGCAGTATGCAAAGGCGTGTCCCATATTTTGCTGCCAGGGAGATTGCCCGTTCCACTGCTTTAATCGCCGCATCTCGCGAGCGTATTTTCGAATGTGCCGCAGGATCATTGCAGCCCGAATAGCGCAGTTTATTATCGCGGATGATGTTTTCATCTTCAGCATGGACTGAAACAAGCATATCGAGATCGGCAGCGATACGAAACACCTCGTTAAGAGAGGGCTCGTCATCGATCAGAAGGTTTCCAGTGCTCGAGCCCATAAATACTTTAATGGCGATAGCATGTTTCTTAACTTTGGCGATCTCTCCCAAATGTCTACGGTCGGCTCCAAAATAGAGAAAATAGCGCAGAGGAATGCCTGCAGAGTGGAGTTGATTTTGGATTAGCTTGTGCTTTAACAATAGATCTTCGAAAGTTGTGCAGCTTGGACGATTATTGGGCATGTCAATGACAGTGGTGATGCCGCTTTCAATGCATGCCTGAGAAGCAGACAGCCAATTTTCCTTGTGCTCATCCCCCGGAACACGGAAATGGACGTGCGGGTCGATTAACGCGGGAAGAAGAGTCAGGCCTTTGCCATCAATCTCCTGCGAGGAATGGTTCGATAATATGACGCTGACGATCGCCCCATCCAGCTTGAGCACATTATTGATTACAGTCATTAGCATGTCCCTTTTTAAATGGCGTAATGGGTAATCTCTTGGCGGAGGAAAATCTTTTCACAATAATGACATTGCAATTGAATTTCCTTTCTCTCATTTATGACATGAAATAGCCTTGAAGTCCTTTCATGCTTGGAAATGCACTGAGGGTTCGGACAAATAATAATATTAGAGATATTTGGAGGCGGCTCGATCAAAACCTTTTTCACGACCTTGTAATTTTGGATGATGTTTAATGTCGTTCGCGGAGAAAATATGGCAATCTGCGAGATTTCACTGGCAGAAAGCTCTTTGCCTTCAATTTTGATCAGGTCCTTTGTTTTCATCCGCGAGCTTGGCAGGTTCAATCCTAATGTCACAGGTTTAAGGTAGTTTTCCAATTTTAAAAGCCTGACCAACAAGATTCCTTTTCCGTCGGCGATATGATCAATGACAGTGCCATTCACTATGGCTGCGACAGAAAGGGATTTGTTTTCTTCATGTAGAGTATCCGGTTCTGTTTCTGTTTTCATGATAATGCTCATCCTAAAATAATATTTAAAAGGGCTTGTCTAAGGAATACTCCATTGCGGGTTTGTTCAAAATAATGGGCATGCGGCGTACTATCCACAGAAGGTTCGATTTCATTGACGCGTGGCAAAGGATGTAGAATTTTCATGGTCGGCTTAACCCCCTTCAACATGGAAGCGTTCAATATATAGTCCTTGTTGCAGAAGGTCCAGGCATTGGGCATCCGCTCTTCTTGAATGCGCGTCATATAAACGATATCAAGCTTTGGCATGACTTCTTGCAAGGTTTGATGAAAAGAGAATAATATACTGCGGCGTTTAAGTTCTTCGCACATTTGCTGAGGAAGCTCAAGACCGTTTGGCGCAATAAAATACATCCGCATATTAAAATGCGAGGCTGCCTGCGCCAGGGAACGTATAGCCCTGCCATATTTTAGGTCCCCCGCAAAGGCGACATGCAGGCCATCGAGCCTCCCTTGGCATTCCTGGATTGTAAACAGGTCCAGCAATGTTTGCGTTGGATGCTGGTTAGAGCCGTCCCCGGCGTTAATGACAGGCCGCTGCGTTGCTTCCGCTGCCAGTCTGGCAGCGCCATCCACCGGATGGCGGATGACAATCAAGTCGGCATATTCCCCAATCACTTTAAGAGTATCATGCAAGGTTTCCTTTTTGCTCATGGACGATGAGCTGCCTTCAGCAAAGCCTATGACATTGCCGCCAAGCCTTTTCATTGCAGCTTCAAAGGATAGGCGCGTACGCGTCGAAGGTTCAAAAAAGCATGAAGCTAATATTTTACCTTTAAGAGTTTCTCCGGGAGGTGATGCTTTCATCTCTTTCGCAAGCCTGAGAATTTCCAGAATTTCATCTTTGGAAAAATCGCGCATCGAAATGACGCTTCGGTTTTTAAAGGCATCATGAATATGGATTTTAGGACTCATTTGTGACGTACTCTTTCCAGGGTTTAATGTGCGTATTTCCCAAACTAGGTTCGGTCAGACAGCTCAAAAGCACTTGAGCGATCTGAAAATTTGTAATCAAAGGGATGCTATGGTCGATCGCGAGACGGCGGATCGTATATCCATCGGTCACGTCTGTCACGCCCCTATTAGTAGGAATGTTGACGATAAGGTCGACCTGCTTTGACGAAAGGGTGTCTTTGATATTGGGCTGCAAGGTCTCACTGGCCTTATACAGGGCTTTGCTGGCAACGCCGTTTTTTGCCAGGAAATCATGCGTGCCCTCCGTGGCATACAGCAGCCAGCCATCGGCTTCAAGCTTTTTTATTGATGGAAGAAGCTTAAGCTTTTTGTCTCCGCCAATGCTTAGAAGAAGACGCTTGCCATTGATCCTTTGTCCTGTCGACATCCATGAACTGGCAAAGGCTTCATGGAAGGTGTCTCCAAGGCATCCGACTTCGCCGGTAGATGCCATTTCCACATGGGCAACAGGATTGGACCCTTTCAAGCGGTTGAATGAAAATTGCGATGTTTTTACGCCGATCCAGTTTAATTCCAATGTTTCGCAAGAAGGTGCATCAGGCAGCCCTAATATCGCCTTGATGGCCGCATCAATAAAGTTATGATTGACAACTTTGGAAACAAAAGGGAAAGAACGTGAAGCGCGCACATTGCATTCGATGACCTTGACAGCATTGTCCTTGGATAAAAATTGGATATTGAAGGGCCCGGTGATGTTAAGGGCTTTGACAATCTGCCTGGTCGCGTTTTTGGCTTGGCGGATTGTCTCCAGATAGATCCTTTGAGGCGGGATGACGATCGTCGCATCGCCTGAATGGATGCCTGCATTTTCTATATGCTCGCCGATGCATTGCACAATGATATTCCCATTCTTGGCGACACCGTCGATTTCCAGTTCTTTGGCATTTTCAATGAATTGGGATAACACCACAGGATGCCCTCTCGAGCCTACTTTAGCTTCGTCAAGGAATTTGTCCAGATCTTTGTCGCTGTAGATCACATTCATCGCCGCGCCGGAAAGAACATAGGAGGGTCTGACAAGGACAGGATAGCCTACCCGATGGGCGAAAGCTTTGGCCTGGGCCGCGCTTTTTGCTTCTTCCCATGCGGGCTGGTCCACATTGAGGTCGTTAAGCAAGCTGGAAAACTTTTTGCGGTCCTCAGCCTTGTCAATGTATTCTACAGGCGTTCCTAATATCGGATAGTTGTTCTTTGACAAGGGGATGGCCAAATTATTTGCGATCTGTCCCCCTACGCTGATGATGAATCCTTTGAGTTTGTTTTCGAAATCGGCGATGTCGGAGAGTCTTTCAAGCGTCAGTTCTTCAAAATAAAGCCGGTCGGAGGTGTCGTAATCTGTCGATACGGTACCGGGATTGGAATTGATCATGATCGTTGTTTCGCCATGCTTCCGCAAACTTTTCAGTGCATTGACAGCGCACCAATCGAACTCGACCGATGAACCGATGCAATAGGGGCCTGAGCCGATGACGGCAATGGGCGGGTTTTCCGAAGGTCCGATATCGTCTTCAGTCGCATGGTAGGTCATATAGAGATAGTTTGTCTGCGCGGAAAATTCACCAGCAAGCGTGTCGATCTGCTTGACATGCGGCTTAATGTCATGCTGCAGGCGTTCCTGGCGGATGGCAGTTTCTGTCGTCTTTCGCAGAGCTGCCAGCGTAACGTCGGAAAAGCCGTACCGTTTAGCCATAAGGATTAATTCCGGCGTAAATTCAGCGGCATCGCCGATCAATTTTTCCATTCTTACAATTGCTTGTATATGATGGAGGAACCATGGGTCGATCTTAGATAATGCATGGACCTCTTCGACTGTACCGCCTTTCTTAAAATATTTGTAGATGGCAAAAATGCGCCTGTCTGTGGCTTGGGAAATTTCTTCCGCAAGATCCGGGATGTCTTGTGGATAGTCGGATACCCCTTGAGACCCTATGTTCAGCATGCGGATGGCTTTTTGCAGGGCTTCAGGAAATGAACGGCCGATCGACATCACTTCGCCGATGCTTTTCATCTCAGAACCGATTGTCCGGTGTGCGGATTTGAATTTTTGGATGTCCCAGCGCGGCATTTTTAAAACGATATAATCCAAGGCAGGCTCAAAAAATGCGCATGTTTTTTGGGTGATCTGATTTTTGAGCTCGTAAAGAAGTCTTCCCAAAGCCACTTTGGCAGCGATAAACGCTAATGGATAACCTGTGGCTTTGGAAGCTAGCGCGCTGGAGCGCGAAAGCCGCGCATTCACTTCGATAACCCGGTATTCCCCTGACGATGGATGCAAGGCGTATTGGATGTTGCATTCTCCAATAATTCCCAGATGACGTATCGTTCTCAGGGCAATTTCCCGCAGCATGTGGAACTCTTGGTTCGTCAAAGTTTGGGAAGGAGCAACGACAATGCTTTCTCCGGTATGGATGCCCATCGGATCAAGGTTTTCCATGTTGCAGACGGTGATGATGTTGTCCCCTGAATCGCGCATCACTTCATATTCGACTTCCTTCCATCCTTCCAGATATTCTTCAATGAGGATTTGCGGGGCATTGCTCAGGGCTTCGCGCGCGCGGAAAAACAGTTCTTTTTCGCTGGAGATCTTTCCTGATCCGAGTCCCCCAAGGGAATATCCCGAACGCATCATTAATGGATAGCCGATATCTTTGGCGGCTGAAATGGCCTCTTCGACAGTTTTTGCCGCAAAGCTGTGCGGAGTGTCAACGCCGATAGCATGCAGGGCCTCTTTAAAAAGGGAGCGGTCTTCGGTAATACGGATAGTTTCAACGGATGTGCCCAGGACTTTAATTCCATACTCCTGCAGGATGCCCGCATCATGCAGGGCCAGTCCTAAATTCAAAGCGGTTTGACCGCCGAAGCCCAACAGAATCCCCTGAGGTTTTTCCCTTTTGATAATGCGCTCAGCAGTTTCTAAGTTCAAAGGCTGCAGATAGACTTGGTCTGCCATGCCTTCATCTGTCTGTACTGTCGCGATATTAGGATTTAAAAGGATGGTGACCATTCCTTCTTGCTTGAGCGCGGCAATTGCCTGAGAGCCCGAATAATCGAACTCTCCGGCCTGGCCTATGCTCAGGCCGCCGGAGCCCAAAATTAAAATCTTGCTGCCTTTAGGCAGTACCATGGAGCTATGTGCAGGGTCGATCATAATATCCTAAAAAAACGTTCGAATAACCACTCTGTATCTGTCGGTCCCGGAGCAGCTTCAGGATGAAATTGTACAGCTGAAAAGGGCAGCGAGCTATGGGAGATTCCCTCCACCGTGTTGTCATTTAAGTTGCGGAAGCTGACCTTCCAGCCTGCCGGAAGAGAATCCTCTTTTACGGCATAGCCATGATTTTGGCTGGTGATATAGCAGCGCCTCGTCTCTAAATCCATGCAAGGCTGATTGTGTCCCCGATGGCCGAATGTCAGCTTGTAGGTTTTGGCGCCTGCGGCCAGGGCAAGCAGTTGAGCCCCTAGGCATATGCCAAAAATCGGTTTTCCTTTTTTCATCGCTTTTTGCAATGCGGTTATTGTTTCGGCATACATTTCAGGGTCGCCAGGCCCATTGGAGAGAAAGATCCCATCGAAATCTTCGGACGAATAATCGTAATTATAGGGAACCCTCTCGATTTGCAAAGGGAGCTTTTGCAGGCAGCGGAGAATGTTTGTTTTCATTCCGCAGTCCACAGCGATAATTTTTTTCCCTGAGCTGCCATAGGATTTTTTAGCCGGAATTGAAACCTTTGAAGCCAGGCATATTTTTGAAGCATCAAAGTTATTATGGGAAGGAGTTGGCGACCGCGAAATGACCCCTTGCATAGTGCCCGCATCGCGTAAAACTTTTGTGAGTCTGCGCGTATCGATGCCGGTAACGACCGGGACATTCTCTTTTTTTAACCACTGTAGAAGTGATTCAAGGCTATTTCCATGGCTCCATTTTTCGCAGACGTCTCCGATGATGACGCCTGATGCAAAAATGCGCTCAGATTCCCAGCGGTCCCGATGCGGCACACCATAATTCCCTATTAAAGGATATGTGAAAACAAGGATTTGGCCGGCATATGAGGGATCGGTCAAAGAGGCGTCGTAGCCGGTCATTCCGGTAGTAAAGACCACCTCCCCGCAAAAGTCCGCAGTTTGCCACTCTGGGGCCAGTCCTTTAAATGTCATTCCATTCTGCAGGACCAGGAATGAGGGATGCATCGGGGCAAAAAAAAAGCCATCCAAATCATCGGATGACTGTTTGTCATTTTCAGATATCCCTAGCATGTAGTTCATAGCGAAGACCTGTGCGTAATAATTTCACTAGATCTTAAAAAATACCATCGATTTTAGTCAAATAAAATTTAAATTGCTGATTGCTGCGTCTCATAGCACCCTATAGTTCTAATAATCTCACGTTAGGGCCAAAAGCGAAAGAGGACTTTCGCACTCCAAACGCTTCGCGATACTAAAGGTTCAACTAGTTTAGACATATATTTCGCGAAGCGTTTGGAGTGCGAAAGTCCTCTTTCGCTTTTGCCCTAACGTGATGCAACCAATCATACTTATGCAACTATCTCAATAGCTTCTTCTGCTACTTGCGAAATGGCTTTCCCGGCCTTTATTTTGTGCCGCAGGAGGCTTGCTTTGCGGCCTTTGCTGCCTGCCGTTTATAATCGGTTCAGCAGGAATCGAGGGATCGGGTTCATAACCGTTGATGGTCACTTGCGAGAGTTTATATTTTAACAACTTTTCAAT
>Ga0207062_1034_pt1 | contig 37679 bp, 31 predicted proteins | sample Alteio_BWMinCont_28_FD_153266 | JGI IMG/M metagenome (GOLD analysis project Ga0207062, IMG submission 153266) | Enriched cells from forest soil in Barre Woods Harvard Forest LTER site, Petersham, Massachusetts, United States -... | ecosystem: Environmental > Terrestrial > Soil > Temperate forest >... | reverse complement strand
ATGGTCTCCTCCACGCAAACTGCTGAATCCTAAAAGGGAATGACAACGGCTCCATTGCGCGCCGCCATTTGCGCACCTTCGGCGTCGCGCACCACCAGACGAACCATATAGGTGCCAGGCTTCACATCAAAACTGGATTTCACGGTGAAACCCGAGCGGCTCAGGCGGTCGTAGGTGGTGTCCAACAGTTTCATCTCCACAACCTTTTCGCCACCGGTCACAAAGTTTCCATTTTCGTCGAAGATTCCGGTGACGATCGTCAACTGATCTTTATTGCGGCCCTCGGCCTTCCGGAAGTGGATGCCTTTCACATCAAAGTGACTGAGGACCGCGAGGCGCGCGCCCATCTCATCCTTTTTGAAAAATTGCGTTTGCAGATCCACCGGCAGGTCGCGGATTTCGTCTTGGGAGAACAGCGCCTCTTGCATTTCCTGCTTGGCGGCCTCCGCGGGATCTTCGACAGATTTTGGCGCGAAGTAGCCGTGGCGGGCCTGAATATTGAATTTTTCCTTGTTGGTGAGAGTAACCTTCAGGGTGTGATAACGGCCGTCGATTTTCAGATTTTGCGGGGAAAATCCCAGCAGATACGAGAAAGCGGGCGCGGCGGCTGCTTCGCGCATGGCTTCGTCCACGTCATTCCGATTGTGAAAAAATCTGCCGCCGGTTCCATCGGCAAATTGGGCAAGGACATCTTCCTGGGCGAACTGCGCGGCAACGCGATAGGAAGTCTTGAACCCAGCAGTGCGCAGTGAGTCCTGCGGCGGATTGGCGATGTCGCCCATCACATCGGGCGTATAGAGCCCGCGGGCATCAATGGTATTGATCACGATATTGGCGCGTGTCGCGCGATCGACCAGGTCGGAAGCTTCCAGCTGCAGCGTTGACATGATAAATCCCGGCGAGACAAGGACGAGCACGCGCTGCCCGGGCATCGCAGACAAGCGCCGAATTGCCTCCTCGAGATGCCGGTAGGCGTAGTCCGTGTCAGTGTCGCCCGCTATGAGGGCCCGCTGTGCGGCCGTGTCTGCCAATACTTGAGCCATAGCGATCTTCGTCTCGTCGCCATTGAACGCGCACTGGACTGCTTCCTCGGCCGCGACGGCGAGTGCCTGCGAGTCGGTCTTGTTCTCAATCAAGTCCGCCTCGTAATAACTGACGTCCGGGCAATCATGGAAGTTGTCGTTGGATATGTGACGCGGAATGATTCCCAACAAGGCTTTTTTCAATCCATCCAGGTCATTCGTGAAGTCCTGCTTAAACTGCCCGGACGTGGTGTAAAAAGCCACGCGATCGCTTGGGGCAAGGGAGGCAAAGAACCGCGTCGCCGAATTTCGCACGAACGCGGTGTCTTCCATGGACATGTGGACATCATCGAAAACCATGGACACGAATCGCTGCGGCAAAACGGTGGCTTTCCCCGCAATCGCGTCGGTGCTTGAGGAATATCCGTCGGAAGTTGCCGGCGCTGCTACCGCCGAAGCTGTGCGCGCTTCCGGAGTCTCAATGCTAAACGAGGAAATCGTCTGAGGCTTGCGATTGTCGGAGAGCTGGAAGTTTTCCTTCTTCAGGTTCGGAACAACTTTCCCCTGTGAGTCGCGCACGACCACGCGAACCAGGACCAGGTTGACGCGCACCTTGAAGGTAGCGGGGCCGTCATGGCTGGAAACCTCCGCGGCGTCACTGGGAGAAGGCGCTTGCGAAGGTTTCGTGTCCGAATCCGTCTTCGCGGGTGCATCGGGTGGCGCTGGCGGAGAGGAGGGTGCTTGGGCTCGGAGAATGCCAATTGGTAGCAAAATACAGCAGAAGAGAATTATGAAGGTAAAACGGCGAAAATCCGGGAATAACCTTGGGTAAGACATCCTTGCCCTTCTGAAACCCTCGTCCCCCGGGGCGCATGAGCTCGACAACTGCCGCGCCATCCTGGCGGATGCTCCCCTGCAGGCCAGTTGCCCAACTATACTCCTGCATTAATTTTAATGCCAACGTATTTGGCGGCTGCTCGGACCAGCGCTCAGTACGGAATCACCACGCCGCGATTCATGGCGGCCATTTGTGTGCCTTCGGAATCGCGGACGACGATGCGGACTAAAAAGGTTCCGGGTTGCAGGTCAAAGCTGGAGCGCACGCTGACGCCGGTCTTGTTCATTTTCTGCAGAGTCTCATCCCGAAGCTTCATTTCGACGATCTTCTCCATGCCCGTTAGGAGGTTGCCGTTTTCGTCAAAGATTACTGTCGCGATGGTCAGCTTGTCGTTGTTGCGGTCCGCGGCCTTGCGGAATCGCAGCCCTTTGGTTTCGACGCGCGCCTCTACGGTCAATCGGACGCCTTTCTCGTTCTTGAAGAATTGCGTCTGGCATTCGATGGGCACGTCATGCAATTCTTCCTGGGAGAAGATGGCCTGCTGAATCTCTTCTTTCGCGACTGCCTCCGGGTCCGACACTTCATGCGGGGCGAAGTAGCCATGACGCGCCTGCAACGTCCATTTCTGCTTGGTTGCAAATGTCACTTTCAGGTGGTGATACTTGCCGTCTAGCTTCAGGTTTTGCGGCGAGAATCCCAAGAGGTAGGACGCTTCCGGCTCCGCCGCGGCCTGCAATAGCCCTTGATCAATGTCGTTGCGGTTGTGAAAGAAGGTTCCACCGGTGCCGTCGGAAAATTCGGCCAGCACATCGTTTTGCACAAATTCTTCCATCGTGATGAATGCCGTGCGAATCGGGTCCGCCCTGGCCGTATTGGTCACATCGTAGACCGAGGAAACGTACAGCCCGCGCGCATCAATCGAATTGATCACAATATTGGCCTTGGTGGCATGGTCGATGATGTCGCTGGTGTCATGCATCGCGGGAGTGACGAAGAATCCGGGAGACATCATGACAATCACGCGCTGGCCTGGCAAGGCACTCATTCTTCGAATCAGCGCGTCCAGATTGCCAAAGGAGAACTGTATTTCCGATTCTCCAGTTGTCAGCCCGCGTTGCGCGGCTGCTTGCGCGAGCGCCGTGGCTGCTTGTGCATTTCCGGTGCAAGCCAACGCATCCTGGACGGCAACTTGCAGCGCGGTGGGATCGCTGACTTCCACGATCTGGTACGCTTCGTAAAACGTCATGGGCGGACAGTCCGACGACGAATGACTAGAGATGGGACGAGGCAGGATTCGCTGCAGGGCTTCATCCAGCTTGTCGCGCTCCGCTGTGAAATCCTGCTGCACCTGACCGGAACTGGTGAAAATGGCGAGGCGATCGTCGCCCTGCATGGCATTGAACAGTTTCGTAGCAGCTTGCCGCGAAATCAGGACATCCTGTGTGGAGAGATGCAGGTCGTCGAAAAAAAGCGTGACAAATCGCCGGGGCAGCTCCGGTGCTTTTACGGCGACGCCGCCAGACGGAGCGGCGCCCGCGTCCGCATCCAGTTTCACCGCCGGAACATGCGAGCCCGGCGTCTCGACGGAAAAACTGGAAATCACCTGCGGTTTGCGATTGTCCGTAAGCTGAAAATCCTCTTTCTTGAGATTGGCGATGACCTTGCCGTTGTTGTCGCGCACCACGACACGAACCAGCACGACGTTGACCCGCACTTTAAATGTCGTCGGAGTGTCGTGCGAGACGATTTCTTCGTTCGTGGTCTTCGAATCCGGTTTTTGGGCGCTCTGGGCGGCTTCTGGTTGTGGAGTTTGCGGAGGCGGGGGCGGCGACTGCGCAAATGCCGGCGATAGCCCGGAGAGAAGTAAGAGAGCGCCAAGACAGAAAGCCCAATGAGCGTCTGTGAAGGCAAGGAGACACCGACGGAATACTTTAGGCACTCTGCGTCCTCCACTCCGTCAGCGTTGATTAAATCTAGTTGCAACAGTGCGCTGTGTCAATCTTTGTACGTTGGCCGTTGCGCGGCGCGGAAAGCAGTGAGGCACCAGACATCTTGAGCGTCTTCATGGCGCAAGACGTAGTGGTCGCCGCCATCCACCACGACACGGAAAAACGTGGCACCGGGCGAGTTCCAGCGGTCTTCCACCGAAACGACTTCGAGATCACAGCCGCCGAAATGCAAGCGGATCGGGCGCTCGTCGCCTCTGTAGCCGGCGTAACACTCCACTCGTACGATTTGCTCACCCACGGGCTTGCGCTGCCTTTCGGCTGTCCGCCAGCTCAGCGTTCCACGCGGCGCCCAGGAAAATAATTATCGCGGAAAGCTGCATCCAGATAATCAAGCCGATCACCGCCGCCAATCCCCCATAGACTATGCCGTACGGCACGCGCCGAACATAAACTCCGAAGACTACGTCCACCAGCCACCAGAGCAACGTGGCTATCATCGCTCCGGGAAGCACGTTGCGCAGGCTGTCTTCCCGCGGGCGCGCCACGCGATAAATGACCGTCAGCGCAAGCATGGCCAGCACCATTGCCGCCGCTGGAAAGAAAAAGGTCCACCAGCCGTCCGGAAGAATGCGCGTGCCGATTTCACGGCCGAGCCAATGGCGGAGAGGCCTGCCCAGGACGCCGAGAATCGCGGCGGCCAGCAGCGGAGCCATGGTCACAAGCAGAAGCATCAGCCCGCGGATTTGGCGGTGCAGAAATCCGAGCGGCTCTTTGTCGTCGTAGATGATGTGAATTCCTTCCATCACCAGCTTCATGACTTGCGAGCCAGCCAGCAGCATGCCCGTCCAGCCGAGTGCAGCGAGCTTCCAGGCGTCCAGGCCGCGCCTCACCAAAAACTCCGAAACGATAGCCTGGCTTCCCGGCGGCAGAAACTCGGTGAGGTCCTTGATCAGGTCGAACAAGCTGGTTTTCCCACCGATGCGGCTCGTCGCCAGTGCCACGGCTACCAGCAACGTCGGGAAGAATGCGAGGAACAGGTTGTACGCGATCGCTTGCGAAATCATGCTGCAGCGCGGAAATACCCGCGCGAACATCCGATACGCCCGCCGATGTAAACCAAGCGATGATTTCATCGCCGGGCATTATACCTAGCGCGGCCATCTTCTGTCTGAAGGTTATGCATTCCACGGAAGCATTCGAACGCCGTCTGGAGTTCATACAATGCGGAGAGGAATGCTGAAGCAATCCCGGAAAGGCAATACATGATTGGACAAAACTCAACGCGCTGCACGCCACCGGCGAGCCGGATGCCGCCATAATCCTTTTGGTAAGTCCACAGCGTGCCGTCTCCGGAGAATCATGGTCACGAGTCCCGTTCTTTGGCTTCTGCTCTTCGATTTGCTGCTCTTTGTGGCGGCTAGCTTTTACTTTGACCGCAGCGAAAAGAAATGGGAAAACCTGCTGCTCAGCGCGCTCTTTCTCCTTTCCGGAATGCCGGCGCTGATTTACCAGATTGTCTGGCAACGCGCATTGTTCGCCATTTATGGCGTAAACGCGGAATCGGTGGCGGTCGTGGTCAGCGCCTTCATGCTGGGACTGGGTCTAGGGAACCTCGCCGGCGGCTGGCTTTCGGCGCGCTTCCCCCGGCATGCGATTTTGATGTTTGGCCTGGCAGAGCTGGGCATCGCCATTTTCGGGCTTTCCTCTCTCCGCGTTTTTAGCTGGGCTGCTGCCTACACGGCCGGCGTCAATCTGCCCTCCGTCATCCTATTCAGTTTTGCGCTGCTGCTTGTGCCGACGATGTTGATGGGCGCGACGCTGCCTATCCTAGTTGAACATCTCGTGCGGCGGTCGGGCCGCGTCGGTGCGTCGGTTTCTCGCCTCTACTTTGTGAATACTCTTGGGTCTGCCATCGCGTGTTTTATTTGTGCGGTTTATTTGCTTCGCGAGTTCGGCCAATCCGGCTCAGTCTCCATCGCCGCTTGCCTCAACACCCTGGTCGGCGCCACCGCGTATCTGTACGCTCGCCGTCCGTCAGTGGCCACTGGCAACCAGGCGGTTACACCGACGAAGGCGGCAGCTGTCGAGCTGCCCATCAAGCTGCCAGTGGCTATGCTGCTTGCCGGACTTTCCGGGTTCCTTGCTCTGGGGTTTGAGATTGCCTGGTTTCGGGTTTTCTCGATGGCCTCCGCGGACCGCGCACCGGCCTTTGCTCTTTTGCTCGCCACTTTTCTTGCGGGTGTAGCGGCGGGCTCCTATCTGTCGGAGAAGCTGACGCAGAACGTCCCGCCCCGAACGATTGTGCGATTTATCGGCGCGCTGCTGCTTTTGTCGGGAGGAATTTCGGCGTACTTGCCAGGGCTGGTCGCCACCGCACGGTTTCACGGGATTCCATTTCTAGCTTCCGCGCCCGCGTTTTTTCTAACTGCGGCGATGCTTGGTTCGGTTCTTCCACTGGTGTGTCAGCTTTCTGTTTCCGCGGATGAGAAGGCCGGCAGCGGCGTAAGCATGATCTATGTCGCAAATATTCTGGGATCCGTTCTAGGGAGTTTAGGCATCGGCTTCATTCTCATGCAGCACTTTGGACTCCGCCAGATTTCGCTCGCGCTTGGCCTCCTGACGGTGCTGACGGGGGGAATGGTCTTCTTACTCGCCCGGCAGGGATCGCGATTCCCGCCGGCATGGGCGGCCTTGTTATTTGTGGCCGCGCTCGTCGCTGTTCCGTTGGCATCCCCCGGTTTTGACTCGCTCTATGAAAAATTAACGTTTGGAAACCGGATGAAGGCGGGGACTGCTTTCACGCATGTGGTGGAAAACCGCAATGGCGTAATTTCCGTCACCAAGGAAGACGCTGTGTTTGGCGGCGGCGTTTACGACGGGCATTTTCGAATCGACCCGAGTCACGATACCAACATCATTCTTCGCGCTCTTATTCTCAGCGCCGTCCATCCTGCTCCCAAACGCATGCTCATGATTGGCCTTGCCTCCGGCTCCTGGGGACAAGTCTTCGCCAATCATCCGCAGCTCGAATCGCTGGACGTTGTTGAAATTAACCCCGGCTATCTGCAACTCATCCCGCAGTATCCCGTAGTGCGTTCGCTCCTTCAAAATCCAAAGGTGCACATCTATATCGACGATGGCCGGCGCTGGCTCGTCGCGCACCCCGACGCTCACTACGACGCTATCGTCTGCAACAGCACCTACTTCTGGCGCGATCACAGCACCGGACTTCTGTCCGTTGAGTTTTTGAAGTTGGTCCGCAGCCACTTGAACGCCGGAGGGATCTACTACTTCAATACCACCGAATCCGCGGAAGCGATTTCCACCGCTCTGCACGTGTTTCCATACGGTTTACGCGTCGTCAATTTTATGCTGGTGAGCGATTCGCCGGTGCAACTCGACGCGTCGCGCTGGATCGACATTCTCCGCCAATACAAAATCGACAATCGCTACCTGTTTGATCCTTCGAACGTTTTGGCTCAGCATACGCTCGCGGAATACTTGCAGTTCGCGAACAGCGTCAATCTTCCGCCGGAGCAGCTGGGCCTGGAGAGCGACGCGTCCTTGCGCGCGAACTACGGGCGGGAACGGGTGATCACCGACAATAATATGGGGCGTGAATGGGAGCTCCTGGCCCCTATCCCCTGGCATTGACGCTCGTCCATTTGTTGTGATGGAGTCCGGGCGTGCCAACGGCGAAGGCTTGTGGATGCTGTCCTAGGCTTGTTTCTCCATGTGGATGACGGGAAGCGACTCGCCGTTCAGCAGAGGGATTGAGATAGGCTTCACGGCAACATAGCCTCTGATGCGGAAGAGCTTGGCCCCCGTCAATGTCGCGCCCATCTCGTAGCGCGTAAACCCTGCCGCTCTGGCCGCATCCTCACAGGCTTTCAAGATCATGCTGCCGATACCGCGACGCGCCCATTCTGGATGAATAAAGAAAGCGCGGATCTTTGCGGCGTCTCGCTTTGGGTCAAGAAGCGCGTCTTCCCTGCCCGTCCAGCGGTCGCCTCCATAGAGTGTTTTGCGTTTACTCCAGCCGCCGCACCCGACAATCACCGGCGCCCGTCCCACACTTGTTTCATTTGCTCGCTCTAGAATCTCGGGCGCAGTCTCGGCCACGATGTAGGTACCATCGGCGATGAGCTGGCTGTCCACACCGAAAACGGTTTCGAGCGCGCCTTCCATCTGCGCCGGGGTATAGTCCTCGGTCTGCAAACCGCGGACCGACGCAGCGATCAGTTCGCGGAGAACCCGGACGTCTTCAGGGACGGCGAGACGAAGATGAATCGCTGCTTGCATAATGATTTGACGGGGAGGCCCGATTGAGGATTCTATCGCCGCGTCGCGGATCGCTGCCAGAGAATTCAAGCGGCCCAACTATCTATAGGAAGGAAGAATGGTGCTCTGCGATGCTCTACATGGTCGTTGAACGATTCAAGAACCGGGATGCGAAAGCGGTCTATCGGCGCTTCCGCGAAAAAGGGAGAATGGCTCCCGACGGCCTTGCCTACGTGGAAAGTTGGGTGGAGACAAATTTTGATCGCTGCTTCCAGTTGATGGAGTGCGAAAATGCGCGTTTGTTGGAAGAGTGGGCGAGCCACTGGAGGGATCTAGTCGAGTTCGAATTTGTGCCGGTGCGCCGTTCGAAAGATGCGGTCGAAATCCTCGCTCCTGAAATCTGAATCACGATTTATCAGCGGGCTGCCGCTTCCCGCGGAGTCTCATCAAGAGTAACGCCAGTTGCGGGCGATCTTGCTCGCTTACCGCTGTAAATTTTAGCCCCAATCCGATTCCAGGCCTTGCATGGCGCACCACGGCGTCGGCCCGAATTTGCCCTTCGGGAACCAAAATCGGTTCCGCTGCATTGCCAATAGACCCACACGTCTCCCCACGCTTCAACGCGCGAGTTCATTCTCCTGGATGGAGATGCGATAGGGTGCATGGCCGGCCCTCCGTTCGTTCTGGCCGCCGCTGCCGATAGCTTCAACCAGGATAAGGAACGTTTGTGAATGTAGTGTCATTGGAGTCTTAAATGTTTCATCGCGGCGTGTTATTGCGAGTCGTCCCGCGATTTGAACTAACCCCTTCGAAGGGCGGAAGTTGCTGGCGTTCTGACGTAAATCTCCGGAAACGATTCGTAGCGCAGCGTCACTACCTACAAGATGCGCGCGCGGCTCGGCCGGATTTGCCGGCTATCCCTTTTATCTGCTGGAAGATGCGAGACAATTCAGGAAGGCTAGTATAGAGCGAACCAGGTTTCGCTCGCTAAGACTGGCTACAACTCATGCTCGGGTTCAAATACCCAGCTAAATTCAGTTGTCCGCGTGTCCGCCAGGCATATTTCAAACATCTCATCTTCGTTTCCCGAAATCCGCGCACGGATGGAGCGAAGCACTCATGGGCGGGAGTACCTCAGACATCGCAAGGCGCTGCCAGCGTGCGGTCTTCCTTCGAACTCAGTTGGAATGATCAATCTGGCACGAACTAAGTCGCGATGATGCATCAAGCGCTAAATGGGGTTACCCTATACCCGTGTCGCTTCGTTCTCACGCCTTGAGAGTACAGAGCTCTTGTCGGCCTTTTACATGATTGATAAGGAACGCCGAGTGGTGATGACCACAGGGTCAGGCACATTTACCATGTCCGACGCCCTGCGGCATCAGGACAATCTTCTTCAGGACCCCGATTTCGACCCAAGCTTCTCTCAAATCATGGACCTTACGCATGTCACGCGGTTCGATGTGGAGCCCGATGACATTCGCAAGCTCGCCCAAAGAACCATATTCTCTCCTGAATCCCGCCGCGCGATTATCGTGAACACCGACCTGGCGTATGGGTACGGACGAATGTTCGAGCTCCACCGAGAGAACTTCGGTGAAATGGGTGTACGCGTTTTCCGAACTCTCGAAGAGGCCCTCGACTGGGTCCTCTCCAAAGACTTGAGCGCCTAAAGAGCGAACCGCTCCTCAGTGGTGAGAATGCTCTTCCACGCGCTTATGGCCAAGGTGCGCCTCTTCCCATTCAGGCGCTTTTCAAATGCTATGACCTGTGGCAAGCTGCTTGGCATGGGAAACAAAGACGCACGAAGACGCGAAGTCAAGAAACCGAAGAAGAAGCCGGCGCCGAAGCATCTCGTAACGCAGATTCCATCGCGTGTTGTGAGCACTCCGCCCGCCCCAAAGCCGTAGTCGTTAGCCGCGGTCTGGACCGCTGCACGTTAGCGCAGGCTGCTTCTGTCCGTCTTCAACTTTTCGATTTCTCTGCAAATGTGCTAGCCGCGCCTGCCGCTTGCTACACTGTTGCACCCATGGCACGACAACGCCTCGGCCAGCATTTTCTGGAAAGTCTGGACTGGCGCGAACAAATCGCGCGGGCCATCCGCGTTTCGCCGCACTCCACCGTGCCGCTGCCCCGCGACGATCAACATTGCTGGATTGAACTCGGCGCCGGTCACGGGGAAATGACCGAGCATCTTCTCGCTGCTGGCGCCCCGGTCCACGCCATCGAGCTCGACCCGGCTCTTCTTAGTGGACTTCGCCACCTTGCGCAGAGATACCCCGCTCTTACCGTCATTCCCGGCGACATCCTCGAAGCCGACATTGGCGCTATCGCCTCCGGTCGTCGCGTCCGCATCTATGGGAATTTGCCCTACTACATCACCTCGCCGATCCTCCAACATCTCTTCTCGTTCGCCGAGATCATTGATGAAATACACGTGGTCATTCAAACTGAAGTGGCGCTGCGTCTCGCCGCGCAGCCCGGCACGAAAGCCTACGGCTATCTTTCCGTGATCACGCAGCTCTACGCGCGCCCCGAATTCGTCTTCGAAATTCCTCGCAGCGCCTTCAGCCCGCCGCCGGAAGTCACTTCCGCCCTCGTCACTCTGCGCCTCCCCGGCGAGCGCGCAAAACTCCACCTTTCTGACGAAGCTCGCTTCTTGAAATTCGTGAAATTGTGTTTTTCCTTGAAGCGAAAAACTCTGGTGAACAACCTGCGCTCGCTCGCCAAACCCGCCCAAGTTCGCGAAGCGCTCGCCTCGCTGAATCTCCGCCCCGACGCTCGCGCCGAGCAGCTCAGCGCGTCGCAATTCGCCGCGCTCCAAAGTCTGCTGACCGGTTTGTGATCTGCGGATTTCGAATCTCAGGGCAGGATTTCGGTCTCTTTTTTCACGGCGGCGGCGAGGCGGTCCGGGTAGTCGCTCATGATGCCGTCCACTCCCGCGGCCATCAGCATGCGCATGTGCGCGGGATGATTCACGGTCCAGCACACCACTTGGAGATCTTTCTTTCGCGCCGCGGCAAGCATGGCGGGAGTCACCAAGTCGCCGCGCGCAACGAGTTGCCGCGCGCCCACTTCCAACGCCTTCTCCAGCGGCTCATCGAGCTGTCCGTCATACAGCAAACCCGTCATCAGCGTCGGCTCGATCTTCCGTAAACTCAGGACGATCGCCGGATCGAAACAAATCACCACGGCTCGGGGGATTTCTCCCGATTCCCGCAATGCGCCAATCAACGCATGTTCCCCGCCCCAGGAACCTCCGGGCTTCAGCTCCAGATAGAACACGATGTCGTTCTTTTTGGAGAACTCCAGAAGCTCTTCCAGCGTAGGTAATCGTTCGCCGGCATATTCGCTGCCGAACCAGGAGCCGGCATCCAGCCGGCGCAATTCAGCAAGCGTCATGTCATGCACGGCGCCTTGGCCGTTCGTCGTGCGATTCACCGTGGCATCGTGAATGGCCACAAATCGCGCATCGCGCGAAAGCTGCAAGTCGGTCTCGATAAACGTGGCGCCCATGGCCACGGCCTTCTTAAACGCCGCCAGCGTGTTCTCCGGCGCGTGGCCGGAAGCCCCGCGATGTGCAATCACCAGCACTACGCCGCTCCTTCCGCCGCAGTCAGCAGCAGCCAGGAGCAGGCCCGGCTCGGAACTCTCTGCTCGCGCAACTTTGCCATTCTTTGAAGAACCCCCACAGGAAGTATGCTAGCATCCGCGCCCAGCCTGGGACCGTGCTCCCAGTTGCTCTGCATCTTTAATCTAACTGGTCCAAAAATAATCAATATACAAGTGGGAGGAAGCCATGAAAAATAAATCTGAAGTTCTATTTACCGCCATGCTGATCATCGCATCCTTCGTGCCGTTTTCGAACTCGGTGGCCGCCGGGCCGCAGGATGAAAAGAGACAACGCAGTGAGACGAAATATCGGGAAAAACTAATCAAGGAAGTGCGCCATCAGCTGGTCATGCTGCCGTACTACTCGGTGTTTGACAATCTGGCATACAAGGTGGAAGGCGACAAGGTGACCTTGTTCGGGCAGGTGACGCGGCCGTCGTTGAAGTCCGATGCCGAGGCCGCCGTGAAGAGCATCGAAGGCGTCGCGTCGGTGGTGAATAACATCGAGGTCCTGCCGGTCTCTCCGATGGACGATCAGACCCGCCGCGCCGTCTACCGCGCCATCTACGGCGATGCCGCCCTCTCTCGTTATGCAATTCAGGCGGTGCCCCCGATTCATATCATCGTCAACAACGGCAACGTTACGTTGGAAGGCGCCGTGGGCAGTGAGAGCGACAGGAATCTCGCGAATCTGCGAGCCAGCCAGGTTCCCAATGTTTTCTCAGTGAAGAACAATCTGATCGTCGCTCCCTAGGTGGAGTAACGGATCGCCGGCGGCGGATACCAAATCGCCTGGCGCGGGCCGTACTCTAAGCGGCTCCTGCCGCCCCGCTCCGCAGCAATTGCCGCGTGATGCGCCGTCCCGTTTCTTTCAGCGCTTCGATAATTCTCGGCATGTTGGCCTCGTCCATTTGCGTGAGTGTGCCGCTCGCGCCGATTGCCGCCGTTACGTTTCCCATGGCGTCAAAAATCGGCGCGCCCAAGCATCGCGCGCCAAGACTGTTTTCCTCGTCGTCCACTGCATAGCCGGACTGTTTTACGTGCTCGAGGTCCGCGAGCAGCTTGGTCACGGCCGTAATGGTCTTCGGCGTCCGCTTCTTCAAACCTTGCTGCTTCACCAGCGTTTCCACTTCGTGTTTTGGCAGCCAGGCCAACAGACATTTTCCCACGCTCGTGGAGTGCAGAAACATGCGGCGACCTACCCAGGTATTCACCTTGAAAAATCCCGGGGCCTCGACTTTTTCGATGTACACGGCTTCGCCCTGATCCAGAACCGCAAGATGGACCGTCAAGTGAAGCCTTTCCACCAGCGCTCTCATGAATGGCAGAGAGACATCGGCAATGTCCAGATTGGCCTGCGCGTCTCCACCCAAGCTCAGAATCTTCAGCCCCAGCCGGTATCGCCCCGTCTCCGCATCGCGGCGCAGGTAGCCGCGCCGCTCCAGCGTGCGCAAAATATAACTCGCGGAACTCTTGGGTATGGCGAGCTTGCGGCTGATTTCCGAGTTCGTGAGCCCATCGCGGCGCTGCGCGGCCGCCTCCAGGATATTTAATGCCCGCTCCACCGCTGTTGCCGGACTCGAATCCGCACCCGCCATGGCTGCTCCCATAAGAAATGATTATCGTCCCAAGTATAGAATATTTGTTCAGGATATTGAACGGCGTCTTGCGCGCTGGCGGGGCCCGTTGGTAGAAAATAGGCAGAGGGCTGAACGGGTGTTCAATATACTGAACAGCGGGACGAATTCGAGAAAATTCTCGCCGTGGATGTGCAAATTTCTCGCCACCGTGTCCCACTTTCCGCGCCACCCGCTGGCACTGTTCCAGGCCCTCTTGTATCTGCTTGAGAGCATGAGGCTTAGAATTGGCGTTTTGGAACCCATTGGCCTTCGAATTGCCACATCCCTTCGTCGGCCGGTTTCTGCGTACATCTGCAAAGGAAAGGCCTGACACAAACCATGGCAACCGGGACCACCAAACCAAACCCCGCGCTGGCTCCGCTGCCCTTCTCCAATCGCATCGTGCCGGTTAATTCCGCTCCCGCGGATTTCGACTCCGCCCGCGATCTGCCCGCGGGATTCCTCGAATTTCTTGCGCCGCTGCATGCCGCGCTCACGCTTCGCCAGCGCGCCCTCAACGCGCGCCGCGACTTCGCATTGGCGGAAGCCCACGCCGGCAAAATTCCCGATTATCTGCCGCCCTCGGTGGCCACCACGAATTCCTGGCGCATCGAGCTCCCTGCATGGTGCGCCGATCAGCGCAATCAGATGACCGGCCCCGCGGATGACGCCGATCTCGTCGTCAAGATGCTCAACTCCGGCGCGCCTGGCGTGATGCTCGACCTCGAAGACTCCACTGCCAACATGTGGGAGCACAACGCGCGCGGCATCCACAACATTCTCGAAGCGCTCGCGGGGCGCCTCACCTATTTCGATCGCAAGCGCAACAAAACCGTCGGCATCAATCCCAGCACCATCGTCATTCTTACGCGGCCCCGCGGCCTGCACCTGCATCAAGCGGGAGTTCTGCCCGGTGAACTGATTCCCGCGTCGCTGTTCGACGTCGCGATGGTTGCCTATCAAGTGGATTTCAGAGCGCTGAAGCATCCGCTGTGCATCTACATTCCGAAATCCGAATCCGCTGACGAAGCGCTGTGGTGGCGTGATCTGTTCCAAATGATTGCGCGCCTCAAGGGCGTGCCCGTTAATTCCATCAAGTGCATGGCGCTCGTGGAATCGCATCCGCTTGCCTATCAGATGGAAGAGTTTGCCTGGAATTTGCGCGACCACATCCTCGGCTTGAACCTTGGCCGCTGGGATTACATGGCCAGCCTGATTCATTTCAATCTGGAAAATCCGGAGTGGGTTCTCCCCGACCGCAACACCATCCCCCACGACGTCGCCTTCTTCCAGAATCTGCGCACGCTCTTGCCTGATATTTGCCACAAGCACGGCATGTTGGCCATCGGCGGCATGACCGCTTTGTACCCCAGCCGCGAAGACGTCGAGCTGAATGCGCGCGCCCTGAAAGTTCTCGCGGAAGATAAGAAAAACGAATCTCTCTGTTTGATGGATGGCGCCTGGACCGGCCATCCCGACCAGAACGAAATCGCGGTGTCGCAATTCCCCGTGCCCAACCAGATTCAGGCGCGCCCGGTGAACGGCAAACCCCGTCCCGATCTTCGTCCGCTGCCCACAGGAATCGGCAAGCGTACGCTGGCCGGAACGCGCGCCGCGATTCGCACCGTAATTCGTTACCGCAACGGCGTCCTCAACGGAAGAGGCGCGAGCCTGCTCAGCGGCTACATGGAAGATCTCGCCACCGATCGCATTTATCGCCTGATGATCGCGCAGCGCATGAAGCACGCGGACAAAGTCGAAGTTTTCGATGATAACGGCGCGCCGATTCGCCACACGCCGCAGCTCATTAGCGATCTCTTCGACGAGGAATTGGATCTCCTCCTTCGCGAGAACGCCAAGAGCACCGATGCGCAGCTGGCCGCCACGCTGCGCGAAGCACGCGGCATGAGCGAAGAGATGATCCGCCGCGCCGAGTTCAATCCGGCCTGAGAAGTAATTTGGTAGCACAGCCTTTCAGGCTGTGCTCCGACGACCGAGGAGTTTGCAAGGAAGAGAGTCTTTCTCGGATTTCAAATCAGAAGTTTTGAGACAGTCGAAAGAAGGAGCAAGCATGTCAACCAACGGAACGAACGGGGCCAACGGCAATAGCAATGGCAATGGCAAAAAGCATCTCCCGCAAACGCACTGGTCCACCGATCCCCGCTGGTCCGGCATCACGCGGCCATATTCTCATTCGGACGTACTCCGTCTGCGCGGCTCGATTCAGATCGAGTACACGCTCGCGCGTCTCGGCGCGGAACGCCTGTGGAACCTGATGCACACGGACGCCTACGTTCCTGCGCTCGGCGCCATCACTGGCAATCAAGCCATTGAAATGGTCCAGGCCGGCCTGAAAGCGATTTATGGCAGCGGCTGGCAAGTGGCCGCCGACGGCAACACCGCTGGCGAAGTTTATCCCGACCAGAGTTTGTATCCGTGCGATTCCGCGCCGAATCTCGTGAAGCGCCTCAATCGCGCGCTACTTCGCGCCGATCAGATTGAATCCGCCGAAGGCAAAAAATCCGGCACATATTGGTTTGCGCCGATCGTGGCCGACGCCGAAGCTGGCTTTGGCGGATCGCTTAATGCCTACGAACTCATGAAGGCGATGATCGAAGCGGGCGCCGCTGGCGTTCACTTCGAGGACCAGCTTTCTTCCGCGAAAAAGTGCGGCCACTTGGGCGGCAAAGTCGTCGTCCCCACGCGCGAGTTCGTCGAAAAATTGGTGGCCGCGCGTCTCGCCGCCGATGTCTGCGGCGTCCCCACGATTCTCATCGCGCGCACCGACGCCAACTCCGCCGGCTTGCTGCTCTCTGACGCCGACCCGCGCGACCGCGAATTCATCTACGGCGAGCGCACCTCCGAAGGCTTCTACCAGTTCCGCGGCGGCATTGACTCCGCCATCGCCCGCGGCCTGGCGTATGCGCCGTATGCCGACATGATCTGGTGCGAAACGTCCACGCCCGATCTCGCCGAAGCGCGGAAATTCGCCGACGCCCTCCATGAAAAATTCCCGGGCAAACTGTTGGCCTACAACTGCTCGCCTTCTTTCAACTGGAAGAAAAAACTCGACGACGTCACCATCGCCAACTTCCAGCAGGAACTCGGCAAAATGGGCTACAAATTCCAGTTCGTCACGCTGGCCGGCTTCCACGCGCTCAACATGTCAATGTTCCATCTCGCGCGCGGCTACTCGCAGGCCGGTATGACCGCCTATTCAAAACTCCAGCAGGAAGAGTTCGCCGCGCAGGAACTCGGCTACCGCGCCGTAACGCACCAGCGCTTCGTCGGCACCGGCTATTTCGACGAAATCGCCCAGGTCGTCTCCAGCGGCAACTCTTCCACCACCGCCCTGGCCGGCTCAACCGAAGCCGAGCAGTTCCATGGCGCCGCGCCCCTCGCGCCCGCGCCGACGAATGGGCACACATCGGAAGCGCACGCCTGAGGGATCGTTTTGTCGCGGCGCAACTCTCGCCGCGCTGAAACAGCGCGCGAAACGGTTCGTGAGAGATGCGCGGGTTTGCAGTTAGATATGCGTAATAGCTAGTGACAATCGGCTTGCTTGATCATGGTAGTGATCCAAGCGACTGTGTTTGTCTTAGCATAGAAGGAAAGCCAATAGGGTCGCGTAACGACTATCGTTACAGACTTGCCTGAAGTATTCCATCGGAACACCTGTCGAACGGGGGTTGTCTTTACCTTGCGAAGGGTCGGGATTTCATCACCGTAGAATGGCTTCAGAGATTCGATTGCGACGCGTTGGGGGTCAATAAAAGCCCAGCTTCGTTCCCCGTTGTCAGCCAGTTTCTGTTCCGTGATCGCCTGCTTAGCAGCCTCCTCTTCGTAGTTGACAGAGACGTGCTTCTGCCAGCGGAGACTATTGTATTTGCATCCTTCTTTCTCGTACCAGCCTGCCTCTGCCGTGTAGTCCACGTCCGCCCTTGTATGCGGTTCAAACGTCTCTACACGTTGAACAACGAAGAGGCTACAACAACCGAGGTGACCAGCGCCGCTCCACGACGTTTTGCCGCCAAGCTCCTGCTTTTTTCCAGAGAAGAATCTTCCCACTACGGTGGCGTGTACAGTAGTGTCTGGCTCCTTTTTCAACAGGTCAGTGAATCGCTGAAACACAGAGTCGCTCAAGAGTGGAACCTGTATTCCCTCAACCACAAGCGACTCGGGCCGCGATTCTTGGCCAGTTTCTCCGGGACAGCAATAAGCCGTGTTTGACTCGGCTTTTCCGCCGTACATCAGCCACACGGAAAACTGATATGGAAGTGGAGGGCAGTTTGGATCAATGAGCTGGAAGTCCTCGAATCCGTGCGTCACAAACCCGGTTAATCGGATCAGCTCGTGGTTATAAGCAGCGGGATCCCCAGCCAGTTCGCAATAGGCTATCGTGCGGGGTTCCTGACCAAGACCTGAGGAGGACTGCTTTGGATATGCAGAACAGGCTGACGCAAGCATTAACACAGCGAAAACAAAAGCTGGCTTCCTTCGCATATAAACGGTCCGCAACTCAAAGAATAAGTGGAGTGACGTCGAGAATCAGGTGAACGCTCCAAGCCAAATCAGCTCCTTGGGTATTTGAACGACGGGACAACAATCAAGATCAGGACAAAACCCTGGGCCAGCACTGCCCGTCAGAATAAGATCGTCGCGTTTTGAGTGACAGTGAAGCAGCGTAGCCCGTAGCGGTGAAATTCTTCATCACCGCATCGAACGCCGACTGGAACGCTTCCATCTCCGGCAGCGTGCCGACGGTGATGCGCACATGGGTGGGCCATACTGGCCAAGGCCGCCCGATATACACATTGCGCGCGGCCATCGCATCAATCACTTCCTTCGCAGGCCGCTTGGCGTCCAGCATGAAACAGTTCGACTGTGACGGCGTGTACGTATATCCCTGCCGGTCGAGCCAATCAAATGTTTTCTGCCGGATGGCGGCATTCAGTTGTTTGCGCTCGGGAACAAGATGCTCATGCTTGAGGCTTGCCGTTGCCGCGGCCATCGCGGTGATGGGCATCGCGCTCCAACCGCCGTACGTCTCCAGTTTCGCCAACAAATCCGGCCGCGCGATGGCCATTCCACAGCGAATCCCGGCCATCCCGTAGATCTTCGAAAACGTTCGCAGCACGATCACGTCCTGCCCGGCTTTCACCAAGTCAATCGCGCTAACGCCGTCCGAAAAATGGATGTATGCCTCGTCCACGAGCACCACGGAGCCTTTTGGTTTCGCCGCAAGCAGTTGCTCGATGTCCGAGTGCGACGTCATCGTTCCCGTCGGATTGTTCGGCGTACAAACGTAAAAGAGCCCGGCGTCTGGCGCCGCCTCGATCATCGCCTTCACGTCGTGCGCATACGTTTTGGTCAGCGGAGTTTTGGCGATTCGCGCTCCCGTGAATTTCGCCGCGCGCATTCCGGCCTCATAGCCGGGATCAGCAGTGACGTAGCTCTTCGTCGGCGAAGTGAACGCCAGCACAGAAAAGTGCAGCGGCTCGCTCGAGCCGGGAAACACGCGCAGGTATTCCGGTTTCAGATCCTCCATGCCCGTGAACGTCTTGACGAACTCTTCCTTCAGCCAGAACGAATACCGGCCGCCCTGTGGCGCCATGTCCACGATGGCTTTCCGCGCGGCATCGCACGGCCCCAGCGGATTCTCGTTCGCGTCAATCACCACCGCGCCCGGATGAAACGTATTGCGGTCTTCCGCCGCGAGCGTAGCCTCCGTGGCGATCCGGAACGCCATCGCCGCGGTCGCCGCCGCCGACAATTGGAGGAACGTCCTGCGGGAACCCTTTGTAATTGCTTCGCGCTCGCTCATAAGAACCTCCACAAACCGTTCGAACGGCTAAACTATAGCAAAATTTGACGGCCCAGACCGGATAGATTTATTGGCGCGTTCGGATTCATATTTGTGTTTGCGCACCGGCCAGGTGCGGAATGCGAGGATTTGAATGCCTGAAGCAACCCGAAAAATTATCGATACTCCGTCCATAACGCAAAGGATCCAGGCCCTCGATTGGAAAGCAGCGGCAGAATCCCTTTCGCACCGCGGCTACGCCATTACCACTCCGATTCTTTCGCCCGAGGAATGCAATTCGCTCGTCGCGCTTTACCACGACGCAGGCCGTTTTCGCAGCCATATCCTCATGGAGCGCTATCGCTTCGGAATTGGCGACTACAAATACTTTGCCCACCCGTTGCCAGAATTGATCGCGGAACTCCGAAGCAGCGCCTATCCGCACCTCGCCGAAGTCGCCAATCGCTGGGCGGAAGCCCTCAGTGAAAACGATTCTCAATTCCCCCGCGAACATGCAGCTTTCCTGAAAACGTGTCACAAAGCCGGGCAAACAAAGCCCACTCCGCTTATGCTTCATTACGAGGCCGGCGGCTTCAACTGCCTTCATCAGGATCTCTACGGCGACGTCAGCTTTCCTCTGCAAATAGTGTTTCTGCTCGGACAGCATGGCCGCGACTGGGACGGCGGCGAATTTATCCTCGTCGAACAGCAACCCCGCGCCCAATCCAAGCCGCAGGTAGTCCTCGCCAATCAAGGCGAGGCCATCCTCTTCACCACGCGCTACCGCCCCGTGAAAGGCTCGCGCGGCCACTACCGCGTCAATCTCCGCCATGGAGTGAGCCGCGTGCACCGCGGAACGCGTTTCACGTTCGGCATCATCTTCCACGACGCAAAGTAACTTCGAAACATTCCGCTGCTTTGCTTCCTGTTCGAATCCGCACTCCCCGTCCCAATACCGGGCACCAGCCTCGTCTTTCGTATGTAGCTTCCTTGCGTAAGTCGTTTTTGATCAGCAACGTACCCGAGCACCGGATGGTCCGCGACTTGCCATTGCATTCCATTTGTACTTGGAGGATTCACGATGGGCACACTCTTGCAAAACCTGCGCTACGCCATCCGCACACTTCGCAACAACCCCGGCTTCGCTGCCGTCGTCGTCCTCACGCTGGCTCTCGGCGTCGGCGCCAACACCGCTATTTTCTCCGTCGTCTATTCGGCCCTACTGCGCCCGCTTCCCTATCGCGAGCCCGCCACGCTATTCCATGTCGGTGAGTCGCGCACGCAATCCGACAACAGCAACGACGGCGCGCAAGTCTCCTACCCGGACTTTCTGGACTGGACCCGCTCCTCGAAGAGCATCCAATCCTTCGCGGCGTACAGCGGCGACGCCTTCGCGCTTTCCGCCAACGGCGACCCCAAGAACACATTCGCCGCGCAAGTCACCCCCAATTTTTTCGCTACCCTCGGCGTGAAGCCCGTGATGGGCCGCGATTTCCTCGATACCGAAATGCAGTCCGACGGCCCGCACGTCACCATCCTCACCGACGCCTTCTGGCGCACCGAGTTCGGCGCCGATCCGAACATCATCGGCCGCGTCATTCGTCTCGACGGCAAACCCGCCACCATCATCGGCGTTCTCCCGCGCAGCTTCGAGTTCGGGCCCGCCAATTCCGCCCCGCTCTGGGTGCCCATCCACCAGACCGGCGACCTCATCACGCGCCGCAGCTTGCACTGGCTCACCGCCGTCGGCCGTCTTGCCCCAGGCGTCTCTCCCGAACAGGCCCGCGCGGAAATGCTCGGCATCAGCACGCGGCTTTCGCACGAACATCCGAAAGAAAACAGCTCCATCTTTTTCGTCATGGAGAGTCTCCGCGAACAAATCGTCGGCAAGGTTCGCCCTCTCCTGCTGATTCTTCTGGGAGCAGTCGGATTCGTTCTCCTCATCACCTGCGCCAACGTCGCCAACCTTCTGATGACCCGCTCGATCGGCCGGCGCAAGGAATTTGCCGTACGTTCCGCGCTTGGCGCGAGCCGCGCCAGCCTGCTCTCGCAATTACTGACGGAAAGCCTCCTGCTCTCCGCGATCGGCGCCGTCGTTGGACTGGTCGGCGCGTATTGGGGCATCAATCTCCTCATCGCCGCCATCCCCGAATCCTTGTTGCAAGGTTTGCCCTATCTGCGCGATGCGGCAATCAACCTTCCCGTGCTCCTCTTCCTTTGCGACGTCACCGTGCTCACCGGAATTCTCTTCGGGCTAGCACCCGGATTGGAAGCCTCGCGAACCTCTCTGAACGACGTTCTGAAAGACGAATCGCGCGGAGGCACCAGCGCGGGTCACGCTCGCTTGCGCAACACGCTGGTCATCGCAGAAATCTCCATCTCTCTCGTCTTGCTCGTCGGCGCCGGACTCTTGCTCAAGAGCCTACATGCCCTGCTAGGGCAAGACCCGGGCTTCAACCTCCACAACGTCCTGACTTTCTCTGTGAACTTGCCGGACTCTTCCTATCCCAGCGACAAGACCCCTCCTTACTACAGCGCGGCCGCGGTGCGCTTCGATCACGAATTCACAGACCGTCTCCGCAGCGTGCCCGGCGTCCGGGATGTGGGCCAAACTTCCGGAATTCCCGCCAGCGGCGGCGGCGGCACCATCCGATTCGTGATCGAAGGCCGCACCACCGCGCTTGGCCAGGAAGATGAATGCCAAATTATCGGTGTCAGCACCGGCTATTTTTCTTCCTTGAAAATTCCTCTTGCCGAGGGCCGATTTTTCGCTGCAACCGATACGATACAAACGCCAGGAGTTGTCGTGGTAAGCCGCGCGTTCGTGAAGGCCTATCTTCATGGAGAGAATCCCATCGGCAAGCGCATCCGTTTCACCTACAGCGCACAGAACCCTTATCTTCAAATCGTCGGAATAGCCGGCGATACTGCTTCCATCGATCTCGCCGCCGTTCCTCCCGCGATCATCTACACTCCCAACGATCAAGGTCCAAACACTTATCTGAGCTACATCGTCCGCACGGCAGGCGAGCCCGCCGCGTTCGTCGGTGCTGCACGGGCAGCCTTGCAGCAGATGGATCCTCAGTTGCCCCTGATTCAGCCGCAATCGCTGGAAGATGTCGCTAATCAATCGCCGTCTGTTTTCCTACGACGGTATCCCTCTTACCTGATCGGATGTTTCGCCGCGCTGGCCCTGATTCTCGCGATCGTCGGGTTGTACGGCCTGATCTCTCACCTCGTTCTGCAGCGGACTCGCGAAATCGGCATCCGCGTCGCACTCGGAGCCCAGCGGCCCGACATTTTAAAGATGGTTCTTCGTCAGGGAATCCGCGCGACTCTTGCCGGCGTGGCCATCGGCGTGGTCGCCGGGCTTGCGCTTACTCGCCTCATGAGCAGCTTGCTTTTCGGCGTCGGTCCAAATGACGGGCTCACCTTCTTGTCTGTTGCTCTTCTCCTGCTCGCGGTTGCGCTCGCGGCCTGTCTCATTCCTGCGCGCCGCGCTACGCGCGTCGATCCCATCGTCGCTCTGCGGTACGAATAGGAGTAGGCGCACAAATCGGCTTCACCTCTTGATTGGGAAATCAATTTTGTTGGAAAAGCCGAGGGTTAGTGACTATGAAGCGTCATTCGTGCCCGCCGCCGAGTTCGCGCACAATTGAACCGACAAATGATTTCGCGTCTCCGAAAAGCATCAGCGTCTTATCAAGGTAATACAGGGGATTTTCGATTCCCGCAAAACCCGCGCCCATGCTGCGTTTGATCACCATCACCGTGCGCGCCTTGTCCACGTCCAGAATCGGCATGCCAAAAATCGGGCTGCTCGCATCCGTGCGCGCCGCCGGATTGGTCACGTCGTTCGCCCCGATCACCAGCGCCACATCCGTCTGCGGGAAGTCACCGTTGACATCTTCCATGTCCAGCAGCTTGTCGTAGGGAATATCCGCTTCCGCCAACAATACGTTCATGTGGCCCGGCATGCGGCCGGCCACCGGGTGAATCCCGAATTTCACGTCCACGCCGCGCTTCGTCAACGCGTCATACAATTCCCGCACTTTGTGCTGCGCCTGCGCGACCGCCATTCCGTAGCCCGGAACAATGACCACTTTATTCGCGGCGGACAAAATCGCCGCCGCTTCTTCCGGCGTCGCACTGCGCACCGGCCGCGCATCCTTGTGACCGGCTACAGCCGTCTGCTCCTGTCCAAAGGCCCCAAACAGCACATTCGAAAACGAGCGGTTCATCGCTTTCGACATGTTCACGGAAAGAATGAGGCCGGAAGCCCCGTCCAGTGCGCCCGCAATGATCAACAGTTTGCTGTCCAGCACGAATCCCATCGCCGCCGCCGACAACCCCGCATACGAATTCAAAAGCGATATTACCGTCGGCATATCCGCGCCTCCGATCGGAATGATCATCATCACGCCGAACAAAAGCGGAATCCCGACAATCAACGGGAACAGCTGCGTCTTCTCCTGGTGCGCCACCAGAATCCCGGCCACCACGACTGCGATACCCAGAAGTCCGAGGTTGACGATGTTCTGTCCTTTATAAGTGATGGGCCGCTGCGGCAGGATCTCCTGCAATTTTCCCGCAGCCATCAGACTTCCCGTAAACGTCAGCGAGCCGAGAATGACTTCCAACGCAAGCACGCCCATCGTGAACCGCGGAAGATTCGGCGCGCCCAGATAAAAATGCGCAGTGCCCACCAGGGTGACGCACAGCGCGCCAAAGGCATGGCTCAGGGCCGTCCGCTGAGGAACGGCAGTCATCGCCACTTCGCCAAGCGGCACGCCAATAATCGTTCCCAGCACCAGCGCGATGACAATCCATTTGTATTCCACGATGCCGTGGTGCAAAAGCGTCCCGGCAATCGCCAGCAGCATCCCTAATTCGCCTGCAAACACTCCGCGCCGCGCCGTCGTCGGCGAACTCAGCCATTTCAGCGAAAGAATAAAAAGCGCGGTGGCAATTAAATAGGTGATCTCGATAACGGTTTCCACGCCCGGCAGGTTGGTCATGGTTTCTTCGGCCCGCTGGCTTTGAACATTTTGAGCATCCGGTCGGTAATCAAAAATCCACCGACGATGTTACTAGTGGCGGCCACGATCGCGATTGTTCCCAGAATTCTTGCCATCATCGCGCCATGCGCGTGATACTCCCCCGCGAGAATGATCGCGCCCACAACGGCGATCGCATCCAGCGCATTCGTGAGCGACATCAGCGGCGTGTGCAGCAGCGGCGAAACCCGGCGGATCACTTCAAACCCGATGAACGCCGCCAGCATGAAAACATAAAGACTGGTAAGCAGGTCCAGCTTCATGGCTTTGCCACCTCCTTCGCCTGCGCGGGCAAGGCTGGCAGTCCAAAGAACTCCCTCACGCGCGCGTTCGCCACTTCGCCTCCGTGGGTCAGCAGCGTGTCGCGCACGATTTCATCCTCCAAATTCAGCTGCAGTTTCCCATCCTTAATAAGGTAGAGCAGGAACGCCGTCACATTGCGCGCGTACATCTGGCTCGCGTGATACGGCACGGTACTCGCCAGATTAAACCAGCCGATAATCGTCACACCGTGCGCCACCACGATTTCTCCCGGCCGCGTCAGCTCGCAATTCCCTCCGCGCTCACCGGCCAGGTCCACAATCACCGATCCCGGCGCCATGCTTGCCACCATCTCTTTGGTCACCAGGATGGGCGGCTTCTTTCCGGGAATAACCGCCGCGCTGATCACTACGTCGCTCTCGGCCACGACTTTTCCCAGCAGCTCGCGTTGCCGTTTGTAAAACGTTTCATCCTGCGCCCGCGCGTACCCGCGCGCGTCCTCCGCATCCTTGGCCTCGATCGGAAGCTCCACGAATCTTCCACCCAGGCTCTGCACCTGTTCCTTTGCAGCCGGCCGCAGATCGTACGCCGAAGCCACCGCGCCCAGCCGCCGCGCCGTGGCAATCGCCTGCAGCCCCGCCACGCCCGCGCCGATCACAAACACGCGCGCGGGCGTGATCGTTCCCGCGGCCGTCGTCAGCATGGGAAAAATCCGCGGCGAAGTATCCGCCGCAAGCACCACTGCCTTGTATCCGCAGATGGTGGCCATCGACGACAGCACGTCCATGCTCTGCGCGCGCGTCGTCCGCGGCATCAGTTCCACCGAAAACGAAGTCACGCCCTTGGCCGCGATTTCCTGAATCGTTTCGATCGAACCCAGCGGCCTCAAAAAAACCGATCAGCACCTGATCGCGGCGATAGAGCGGAAGATCCGCCTTTCCAGTCTTGTCGTTGGAGCCGTAACAGAGCACCTGCAGCACGATGTCCGCCGCCCCAAAGACTTCCGCGCGCGATGCAACAATCTTGGCCCCCTTCGCCGCGTAGTCCGCGTCCGGGTAACCCGCTCCAATTCCTGCCCCCGCTTCGACAACGACCTGCAATCCCGCTTTACTCAAATTCGGAATCGCCGCGGGCACCAGCGCCACGCGCTTCTCTCCGGGAAAGCTCTCGCGCGGCACACCGACAATCATGAAGCTTCCTCCACTCGCGGAAATAAGATGTCATGCTGAAGATCGGGATTCATAGGCGAGAAACTTCCAAGCAAGTTCAATGCGAGAACCTTCCTAAGAACAGGTCCACCGACCCCAAAGCATACACTCGAAGGAGCCAATTTCGTTAGCGCTGGTACCAGTTTGTTTTTCACTCCGTCGCATCTTTTTTCTTGCTACGCGCAATTAATGGCAAAAAGATTCGTTCACGCTATAATCCCTCATGCGCTTTCAAATCCTCTCCACCCGAAAATTCCTGCTCGCGGTAATCTTCGCCGCCCTTTTTTCAGTCTCCATCTCCGCGCAAGACGCCACATGGCAAAAAGACCTAGCCACATGGCGCACCGACCACACCGCTGATCTTCTCAAGCCCGACGGCTGGCTCTCTCTCACCGGCCTTGAATGGCTCCAGCCCGGCGACAACCCCATCGGCTCTGCTACCGACAACAAAATCCATCTCGCCGCCAGCCCCGCGCACCTCGCCATCCTCCATCTCGAAGGCGAAACCGTCATGCTGAATCCGCCGCCTGGCGGCTTCCCCAAAGATCTTCTCGTCGCCGGCGCCCCAGCAGAACCGCAATCTCTCCGCGCCGAAGCCAACAACGACAAAGTCTCTCCACATCTAACGATCGGCACTCTCAACATGTACGTCATCCGCCGCGAAGCCCGCTTCGCCCTTCGCATCAAGGATTCCCATTCGCCCTCCATCACCGGCTTCCACGGCCTCAAATGGTTCGCGCCCGACTCGAGCTATCGCGTCACCGCCAAATGGATTCCCTATTCCCCCGCCAAAACAATCACTCTCGTTACTCTCGTCGGCACCAACTACGACGAGCCCGTCCCCGGCGCCGCCGAATTCACCCTCGCCGGAAAAACATTCCGCCTCGAACCCGTCGTCGAAGATGCCGCTGTCGCAAAGCTTTTCTTCATCCTTCGCGACACCACCAGCACCACCACCACCTACGGCGCCTGCCGCTTCCTCTACACCGGTTTCCCAACCAACGGCGTCGACAAGCCCGGCGAACTCGTCCTCGACTTCAACCACCTCGAAAATCCCCCCTGCGCCTACACGCCTTTCTCCACGTGCCCGCTCCCCCCGCAAGGCAACCGCCTCCCCATCGCCCTGCCCGTCGGCGAGCAGCGCTACCACGACTAATGTCTTCTCTGTGGTCCCCGCGTCCACTGAGCTCCCTGCTCTCTGCGTAAATTCCTTTCCCCTGCCCCAACCATTTTGAAATTTTTCACCGCCTGTCGCACAATAGACTGACCATCACGACTATGAATTCTCCAAACGCCAATCTTCCCCCTTCGAACAACGATTCTTCGCCCCGCGAAAAACTCATCACCCTCCGCCTGGCGCTCCTGAAACTCCACAAAACCCTCCTCGACATGGAGCGACGCGAATACGAGCGCGAACACGGCTACGTCAATACCGGAGAACTCTTTCGCCTGGTCATTGACCACGCGCAATTCGCATGGCTCCACAACATCTCCGAATTCGTCGTGCGCATTGACGAAACGCTGGCCGCCAAAGAGCCCATCACCGCCGAATACACCAGCACCTCGATCGCCCTCGCCAGGAAAATGTTTGTCCCCACGGAATCCGGCGACGCCTTCCAGAAAAAATACTTCGACGCCATCCAGCGCGATCCCGCCGTGGTCATTGACCACGCCGAGCTCGCCCGCCTCTTCAACAACGAGCCCCTCGATTCCCCAAACCCGTGATTTTCCTGAAATCCCTGATAGACTTTCCCGGTCAAGCGAAAACTCATGAGCCATCCCGAAAAGTTCTACTTCAGCCACAAATATTCCGTGGTCTTCAAATCAGTCAAAGCACCAGGTGCCCCGTGGACCTGAATCTCGATAGCATCGCCGTCGAAAACAACGTCGCCGCGCAGCGCTTCGAAGCCACCGTCGACGGCCGGTGTGCCCTGCTTACCTACCGCCGCTTCCCCCATCACATCAACCTCGATCACACCGAGGTGCCCGAGCCTCTCCAACGCCACGGTCTAGCCGCAAAACTCGCCCGCACCGCCCTCGAATTCGCGCGCGCCAATCATCTCCGCGTCGTTCCGCTCTGCCCCTACGTCTCCCGGTATCTCGCCAAGCACCCTGAATATCAAGACATGCTCTCCGCGGACGATCTCCAGCGTATCCTCTCACTCTGATTCGCTATCCTATGTCCGCCGCGCCCGCCACCGTCAAATCCTCCCCAGCAAAATTCGCAATCCGTCCTTTGCAGCGTTCCGAACTTCCCACCCGCACCATCACGCTCGCGCGCTTCCTCATCGGCAAAGTTATCGTGCACGATCTCCCCGCCGGACGCCTCAGCGGTCGCATCGTCGAAACCGAAGCCTATCCACCCGGCGATCCCGCCGGCCACCATTTCCATGGCCCCACTCCGCGCATCCGCTCCATGTACCTGGCCCAGGGCCACGCCTACATCTTCTTCAACTACGGCGCGCACTTCATGCTCAATGTTGTGAGCGAACCGCCCGGAATCGCCGCCGCCGTTCTCATCCGCGCTCTCGAACCGCTCGACGGCATCGAGCTCATGCAGCATCATCGCAAAACCACTCGCCTGCTCGACCTCACCCGCGGCCCCGGACGCCTCGCCGCCGCTTTTCAAATTGACCGCCGCCACGATGGCATGGACCTCTGCGCCCCCGGCTCGCTCTGGCTCGGCGCCATCGCCGCTCCCGCCGGACCAATCGGCAAATCGGTTCGCATTGGCATTACCCAAGCCGCCGATCGCCCCCTTCGCTTCTACGAACGCGGCAATCCCTTCGTCAGCGGCCCCAAGCGCTTGCTTCTTCCCGCGCCGCGCAAGAAGTCTGCCTCAAGCTTCAAGTAGATGAAATCGGTCTATCCACTCTCACAGGCGACACTGCAGACTCGTCGCAAACGTCGCGTCTCCGTCAGCCCCTATTTCTTGCTAAGCGTAGGCTCCCGCATGGCCGCTCCCTCCGCGCGCTTCGCCAGATAACTCTCCAACACCTCGTCCAGCTCCTGCGGCCGGATCGGCTTTGTAAGATACCCATCCATTCCATTCGCCAGGCATTTCTCGCGATCACCTTTCATCGCGTGCGCCGTCAACGCCACAATCGGCACGCGGTTCCCTGTGCCCTTCTCTTTCGCACGGATCGCTGCAGTGGCCTCCAATCCATCCATCTCCGGCATCTGCACATCCATCAAAATCAAATCCGGCTTCTCCCGTTCGAATGCCGCCACCGCCTCCTGCCCGTTGCTCGCCACCACCACAAAGTGACCACGCTTTTCCAGCAGCCGCGTCGCCAGCCGCTGGTTCACCAGATTGTCCTCCGCCAGCACGATACGCAGTATTGCTGAAGGCTCCCGCGCATCCTGCAATGAGTACCGCGTGATCAGCGGAATCGCCCCTTCCTGTTCCTTGGCGCCGAGTACGCGCGCAACCGCCTCTCGCAATTCCGATTGCCGGATGGGCTTCAGCAGATAGGCGGAAACTCCCAACTCCTGGCACCGCGCCGCATCCCCTCGATGGCCCGCCGAAGTCAGCATCATGATGGTCGCCGTGGAAAGCTTCGGGTTCTCACGGATTCGTTCCACTAGCGCAAATCCATCCATATGCGGCATGTGCATATCCGTCAAGACCAGCCGGTACGGATCCCCCGCGTTTTGTGCGGCGCCTAATTCCTCCAATGCTTCTTCCCCTCCTTCCGCCTGTGTCACTTTCATCGCCCAGCGGTTCAGCATCCCATCCAGAATCCGCCGGTTCGTGCGGTTATCGTCCACCACCAGGACTCTCACGCCTCGCAGGATTTCAGGTGGGGCGATCGTTCCGATTTCAACCGCGTGCGAATCCACAGCTTGCAGTTGCAGGGTGAAGTGGAACTCGCTTCCCCGTCCTACTTCGCTGGTTACCCAAATCGTTCCCCCCATCATCTCCACCAGTCGCGTTGAGATGGTGAGCCCCAAACCGGTTCCTCCGTACTTGCGTGTTGTGGAAGTATCTGCCTGCGTGAACGGCTCGAAGATCGATTCGCGCTTATCTTCGGCGATTCCGATCCCGGTGTCCGCTACCGTGAACTGCAGCAGAATATGGTTGCCCTGGCGGACCTCGCTTTTCACTCGCAGCGCCACCTCGCCATGGTTCGTAAATTTGATGGAGTTTCCTATAAGATTGTTTACCACCTGGCGCAGGCGGTTCGCATCTCCCCGTACCAGGTTCGGCACTTCCGGTGCCACCTCGCACAGCAATTCCAGTCCTTTCTCGTCCGCTCGCAACGCCAGCATCTTCAGCGTCGTCTCCAGGCATTCGCGCAGGTCGAAATCAAGCGCTTCCAGGTCGATTCTCCCCGCCTCAATCTTGGAAAAATCCAGAATGTCGTTGATCACCGTCAGCAGCGAATCTGCCGACATCTTCACCGTCTCCAGATATTCCCGCTGATCCGGGTTGAGCTCCGTATCCAGCGCCAGGTCCGTCATCCCGATGACCCCGTTCAGCGGCGTGCGGATTTCATGGCTCATGTTGGCCAGGAATTCGCTCTTGGCGCGGCTGGCGGCTTCCGCTACTTCCTTGGCCTGGACCAGATTTGTTTCCGCTTCTTTTCGGCTCGTGAATTGCCCGATTTGACTTCCCAGCGCCATGCTCAGGCGAAGCATATCCTGGTCTGGTTTTTGTGCCTTCCTGCTGAACAATTCCAGCAAACCGCCCAATTCCGCGTTTTGAAAAATCGGCACGGCCAGATAGCACCGCAACCCGCTCGCGGCAGCCGCTTCCTTACGCGTGAAATCGCTGTCCTTCGTGAGGTCCTCTATCCATTCAGGTTGCTGGCTCAGCCAAACGCGGCCCGGTATCCCTCCGTTGGAAGGCAGCAAACACTGGCGCGTCGCCTCCAGAAATTCTTCCGCTGATTCCCCAGGCTGCTGCCAGACGTGGGTGCATCGCAGCGTGTTGGCCGTCTCCTCCAGTTTCCAGATGGTCGCCACCTCCTGGCCCATCCCTTTGCAGATGACTTCCAGGATTTCGGGCATGGTTTCTTCCACGGTATCGGATTTCGCAAGCAGGCGCGTTGCATCATACCCGAGGCGCTGCAGCTCTTCGGATCGCTTACGCTCGACGACCTCTCTCTGCAACTCTTCCGTCCGTGCTTGCACGCGAATTTCGAGTCCCTCCTTCGCGCCCTTCAGTGCTCGGTCGCGTTCCTGAATTCGATCCAGCATCTGGTTGAACGATCCCACCAGTTTTCCCAGCTCATCCTTGCCCCCGACGGCCGCCCGCAACGCATAGTCTTCGTTTGTGGAAACTCGCTCCGTCAGCGCAGCCAGCTGCAGGATCGGTTCGCTGATCAACCGTACCAATCGCGAGGACACCAGGAAGGTCGTGAACGCGCATGCCACCAGCACCAGCAGGGATATCTCCCGGTATTTCGCCATTTTGGCGTGAAACTCGGCAAGATCCGAAACGATCGTAATGGCTCCAACCCTCTCGCCGCCTTGAAAAACGCTCCGGTGCAGCGTTAGGTTCTCCGCTCCGAAGACCGCTCCCTCTTCCTTCAGCATAGGTAACTTGAAACTCGGATCCAACCCTGCCCTTCGGTACTCTGCGAAGATCTCACTCTGCTTGTCGTAGAGGGTCACAATCACGATGTTGCGCTCGGCTCGAATCGTCGCCAGCAGTTCCGCTGCGGAGTCTCGATCGTTAAACGTTAGTGCAGCCGCCGTCCCCAAACCCAGAGTGTCGGCGTCCGATGCCAGTGCGCTCACCATCGACGCGCGATAGCTCGCCCTCTCATAGATTTCGAATGCCAGACACGCCGTGGCTAGCCCCAGAATGCTGGTGCTGAAGATTACAAGGAGCAGTTTTCGATGAATCGATGCATTGCTGAATGCCCACATCTTACCCACCCCTCTGCCCCCCGATGACTCGCTTCGCCAGCGCCAGCAGCCGGGAACTCAGCTTCAATTTCGCGTGTTCCGCGGCATCCAAATTGACTTCGAACCGAATCTTGTTTTCTTCGAGCAGGAAGCCAATCATCCCTCCGTCTTGGACAAAGTTTTGCGATTCTCCCACGGTCAAGACAGCATTTCCTTTGAGGCTCGCCAGTACCGCGGGAACGAGCCTCTTCTCTCCCGCCCCGATGAATAGAATCTGACAACCCCGGAGAGCCTGCGGCTGTTGAAAATGCGTCACCTGTAGTGGCCGCGCCCCGATCGCTTTTCCACTAATGCTCGTGTCCAGCGCTCCATGAAACGGATCCTCTCCAACGGTGCAGTAAACAAGCGGGCTGCTCGCATCCTTGAACGTTCCTTCCGGCCAGTCCACAAATTGCGAGAAGTGATACAGAAACGCGGCCTTGACCTGATATTCGCTTGATGGGCTGGTCTGCGCTGAACGCGCGCCGGCGCTCACCAGGCACAACAGCGCGGCTTGCACGAGCGCGGCGAATCTGCGAACGCTACGCCGGATGCCTCGGGCGGGCACTCCGGCTTCGTGTGTTCGCAGGGCCCGGCGGTTTTTGTTCCTCCCGTTCAAGTTCCCTTCCTTTGACTTCAGAAACGCCAAGTCAATTTCGCGTACGCGCTGCGCTTGATGAGCGCCGAATTTACGACCTGCAGGAAATCGTTGAACTCCAGGTGGTGATCCTGGAGCAAGTTCTGCCCCACCGCGCTCAGGGTCACTCTTTCCGAAACCTTCCAGGCCAGTTGTGTGTCCACGCGGGTGTAGGAAGGCACCCCCTGATTCGCAAGTCGTCCCACGAAATAGCCGTTCGCATCCCAGGACAGCCCGTGGAACAGCTCCACGTGCGAGCGCAGTTGCGCTTGATTTGCAGGATTGGAACCTTCTCCATCGGCCACGCTGACCGTATCCAGGCTCGAAGGATCGAGCCGCAGATCCATGTGCAAGAAGGAATACCCGGGGCTGACCGTCCAAACGCGATTCACTTTCCACTTGCCGTAAACTTCTAGGCCATACGTTGTGCCGTTCATTTTGTTGCTCAACTGCATGGGAACAACCATGACAGGTGGATTGAAGTTCGTGTTCGTGAACGGTGGAAGCGGCTCGATGCTCTCCAAATCCGTATAAGTGTTGATGAATGCGGTCGCTCCAAGCGATAGCCGTGGGCTCGGTTGAGCCCGGTAACCCAGCTCGTACGCAACAACGTGTTCGGCCTCGAAGTTCGCGTTGCCTTCCAGCAGGACTTCGGTAGGTCCCGGGAAGGCCGCAAGAGCGGCCTGCACTCCCTCGTCGCGCCGCGCGGGAGTCCGGGCCGCGCGAGAGATGGACGCCCAGAACGTGTGACGCTTGTTCGGGGTCCAGGCCACCCGGATACTCGGCTGCAAATCGAACCCCGTAAAATAACTGTTCTCAAGCTTTGTCCCGATGGATAAGAAAACACGATCGGGCCTTACCGTGATCTGGTCCTGCACGAATGCGCTGAAGAGATCGCCATCCCAGTCCGCGGGTGCAAAGGCTTCGTCGATCGTCCCCAGGGTCTGATCCGCGCTGTGCCGGTATCCGAATCCCCAGATGACATCCTGGCGGTTTCCCCATACCAAGTGATTCTGAAACTCAAAATCGTACGTGTTTCGGGTCTCGCGGACCTCGGGACCCGATCGCGTGTAGCGGTCGAAATAAATCTGCATCGTCATGTCTGCGCGGTCGGAAAAAATGTGATTCCACTTGCCCAGTACGTTGCCGCCCGACAGTGGTGTCAGCCGCTGAACCTCCACGTTCTCCGGCGGATTGAGAATGGTATGAACTATGGTTGACCCCTCGCTTCCGGCGTAGAGGTCACCTTGGGTCGTCAAGGAATCCTTCGCCGAGAGGCGCGTGTCCTCGCGGAATCCGCCGTGCAGCAGATGCCACCCGTCCTCCCCGTTCGTTCCATTCAGATCCGGAAAATGATCGCCGTTGAGGTATTTCGCAAAGATCCGGTAGCTCGTATCCTGTTGGATTTTCCCGCCATACTGCACCGTTCCGAATTCCTGCGCCGCGGTTCCCCCGCCGGTGGTTACCAGGCCGCCCAGCGTATCCTCTGTTTTTTTGGTGATGACGTTGATGACCCCGTTGACCGCATTGGCCCCCCAGATGGTTCCACCCGGTCCGCGAATCACCTCGATCCGGTCAATGTCCTCCAGAGGCACGTCAAATGTGTCCCAATTCGCCCCACCGAATAGCGGGGTATAAACCGTCCGCCCATCAATCAGCACCAATAGCTTGTTGGCAAATTCGGAATTGAAACCGCGGGAAGAAATGGCCCAGGTGTTGGCATTGATTTGCGCGACGTCCAATCCCGGCACCATGCGCAGCAGATCCGGAATATTCGTCGCCCCCGAGTGCCGAATGTCTTCCTGCGTTATGACGTACACCGCCGCCGCCACCTGCGACAGCTTCTGCTCCTTCTTCGAAACCGACGTCACTTCCACGTTCATCAGATTTTCAATACTCACCTGCGTCAGGTCACCCGCTGGCGACTGCGCCGCAGATGGAGCTTGCCCGCGTGCCACCTCGCACCCCACCAGGAGAAACAAGACCGCTGCCTGCACCACCCACAGTTCCATTCGGCCCCCACATCGCTCTCCGCCCATGGCACACACCCTTCCTACACCCCTAAAGATCAATTCGCACGCAATTCACCATGATCGCAGTGGAAATTTCGGCGTAACCTGTTTGTATTCAGCCTGTTTGCTTTAGGTAGCGGCTGGAGAAACGTATGGTCTCAAGCCGTAAAGGAACCCCTGTACCAGTTCGGAACTTACCGCCACCCCTCCGCTGAACCACGCACTTCCCTCGCCGGCCATCCCCCGCCCATATGACCTTCTCAGCCGCATTCGCCGCCTGCCTGCGTTCCTATCAATCACCTCCCACCTTGCCTTTTCTTCTCCTTTTCGTGCGAGAATGAACCCGACGAGCGCCCGGCCCCTGGCGCCTGTGAATCTCTCGACCTAGCATTCCAGCCCTGACACAGTCGCCGCGGTGCACTTTTGCCGGATGGACACCGCGTAAATCGTTACCCTTCGATTTCCCGGCTCGTATCAATTCGCAGTCGGAGGTGCGCGATGAGCGATGTTTGGAAAAAATGGGAAGGCCAGATCGCCGACGATAAATTCCTGCTTCACCAATTCCTCGGCACCACCGACCACAGCGCCGTCTTTCTAACGCAAACGTCCGAGCGCCAGCCCCGCAAAGCCGCCATCAAATTTATTTCCGCCGACGCCGCCACCGCCGATGCCCAACTCTCTCTCTGGAACCGCGCCGCGCAGCTCTCTCATCCCAATCTTCTTCACATCTATAATTCCGGCCGCTGCCGCGTCGCCCACCTCGATCTTCTCTACGCCGTGATGGAATTCGCCGAAGAAGATCTCTCGCAAATTCTTCCTCAGCGCCCGCTCGCCGCCTCCGAAGCGCGCGAAATGCTCGAGCCTCTTCTCGACGCCATCCTCTATCTCCACGCCCAGGGCCTCGCGCACTCGCACATCAAGCCCTCCAACATCCATGCCACCGTCGATCAACTCAAGCTCTCGTGCGACACCATCTTCCCCATCGGTGAATCCCGCACTCCTAGTCGCGATCTCGGCCCCTACGACGCGCCCGAACTCGCCACTTCCCCGCTCGCCGCCTCCACCGACGTCTGGTCCCTCGGCGTCACTCTCGTCGAAACTCTCACGCAACGCGCCCCCGTCGCGCCTGCCGGCACCCAAGCCGATCCATCCATTCCCGACACTCTTCCTCAACCGTTCCTCGACATCGCGCGCCACTCCGTCCTCCGCGACGCCGCCGCTCGCTGGACGACGGCGCAAATCGCCGCTTCCCTCAAGCCCGTAGCCGCTGCTGCTGCCGCCGGCCAATCCACCATCTCTGCGCCGGCCATTCCTCCCACATCCATTCCGCTCTCCCCCGTCTCCGCCATCCCCGCCGCGAAGCTGCCCGCGCCAAGGACGCAGCCTCCTCGCCCACGCGCAACGACTCAGCCCAAACAAACCTTCGTCCTCCCCAACTACGTCGTCCCTCTCTTCGCAGCCTTCTTCATCACTCTAGCCATCTTCGCTCTCCCAAAAATCTTGAGCCATCGCCCGAACTCCTCTTCCTCAACAACATCCGCCGCCTCGCAACCGGCCTCTGAAACAAAACCGGTAGCGCAACCTCCTCGCACCGAATCTCCCAAGCCCGCAAAGCCCGCCGGGCAGACGCAAATCTCCCCGAAATCCGCTGCCGTAAAGTCTCCAGCGGATCAGCCTCGCCCATCGCAAACGGTCGCCACTCCCTCCGCCGCCTCCCTGCGCACCGACTCCTTCCCCTCTGTCAATGCGCCAGCGTCCTCCAACTCTTCCCCCGCCCGCGGCGAAGTCCTTGACCAAGTTCTCCCCGAGGTCTCTGACAAAGCCCGCTCCACCATTCACGGCACTGTCCGCGTCGCCGTCCGCGTCCATGTCGACCCTGCCGGCAACGTCGCCTCCGCCGAACTCGACGCCCCCGGCCCCAGCTCATTTTTTGCCGATCTCGCCTTGAAAGCCGCCCGCCGCTGGGAATTCACCTCGCCCGAAGTCAACGGCCACAGCGTCCCCAGCGAATGGCTCATCCATTTCCACATTACCTCCTCCGGCACCAAAGCCATCCCGACGCAAACCGCCCCGTAGCCGCGTTTTGTAGCGGTTGCGCAACACAAGAACGTTCGCGCAAACACGTCCCGCCCCGCGCACCAATCTCGCGCCACTCCTCAACACGCGTCACCACGCGTTACTGATTGCTCCCTCGCGCCCCAGGTTTTCCCCAGCACTCCCGCATTTCAGCTTATGTTGGATAGACACCGATTCGCGCCATTGTGCGCCGCAACCACGCCTCTGCCCATGCCAGCAGAGTATTTTTGAAAAGGAATTCCGTGGAAACTCTCGAAGACCTTCCTGCCATGGACGTCGTCGCCACCGCTGCGGCGAAAAACTCCCGTCAAATGCCCGCCTTCCTCCTCGGCGTCTTCCTGCTCTCAGGCGCCACGCTTCAATACGAAGTCGTCCTGACCCGCCTGATGAGTGTCGTCTCCTGGTATTACCTAGCCTTCGTTTCCGTCTCCATGGCCATGTTCGGCATGACCGCCGGCGCCCTCGCCGTGCAGCTCCTCGAAAAATTTTTCGCCGAAGACGTTCGCGGTCGCCGCTTAACCCAAGCCGCCCTGGCCATGGCCGTCTCGCTCCCTCTTTCCATGCTCACGATGTTTGCCATCCCGCTCGGCGAAGTCACCTCCGTCCAAGGCATCTACGCCCTGCTCCTCTTCACCGCCGTCATCTCCATCCCGTTTCTCTTCGCGGGGGTAGTAGTCTGCCTGGCGCTCACGCGTTCGCCCTATCCCATCGGTCGCGTTTACGCCATCGATCTGATCGGCGCCGCCGCCGGCTGTCTAGGCGCTATCGGCCTAATGCAGTTGGTCGACGCCCCCAGCGCCGTCCTCGTCGTCTCCGCCCTGGTCTTCGCCAGCGCCGCGCTCTTCGCCTTTTCCGCCCGCGAAAACGCTCTCCTCCGCAAAGCCGCCCTCTTCGCCATCGCCATGCTCATCCTGGCCGCCGTCAACGCCACCTCCGACTCTCCCGTCCGCCCCCTCTGGGTAAAATCCGCCCTCGACAAGCGCGCCAGCATCGAAGTCTGGAATCCCATCTCCCGCGTCCGCGTCTATCCGCCCGTCATTGACCAGCCCTACATGTGGGGAGCCAGCCCGAAAACGCCCAATCTAAAAGTGAAATGGATGTGGCTGGACATTGACAGCGACGCCGCCAGCTCGATCATCGAGTACCGCGGTGATCCCAAGTCCCTCCAATTCCTGAATTACGACGTCACCTCCCTCGCCTACCAATTGCGCCCGGGCGGCAGCGCCGCCGTCATCGGCATCGGCGGCGGACGCGATCTCCTCACCGCCTGGACCAACGGCTTTCATCGCATCGTCGGTGTGGAAATCAATCCCAGCCTCATCGACCTCACCACCCATCGGCTGAAAGATTTCAGCGGCTTCGCCCTCATCCCCCCGCTCGAGATTCACAAGGACGAAGGCCGCAGCTTC
>Ga0207062_1031_pt1 | contig 38795 bp, 30 predicted proteins | sample Alteio_BWMinCont_28_FD_153266 | JGI IMG/M metagenome (GOLD analysis project Ga0207062, IMG submission 153266) | Enriched cells from forest soil in Barre Woods Harvard Forest LTER site, Petersham, Massachusetts, United States -... | ecosystem: Environmental > Terrestrial > Soil > Temperate forest >... | reverse complement strand
CCACGGCTGGCGGCGCAAGCATATTCTCAAAGAAGCGATGCGAGGAGTCCTGCCCCAGGCCGTTATTGACCGCAAGAAAGCGGGGTTCACCGCCCCGATCCGTTCCTGGCTCGTGGGTGATTTAAAAGAAATGACCTACGACCTGCTCTCGCCGGACCGTTTACGCCGGCGCGGCTATTTTGAACCGGCGGCTGTGCAGAAAATTTTGAATGACAACCTCTCGGGCCGGCAGGACAACAACTATAAAATCTGGCTCCTCCTGACGTTCGAGCTCTGGATGCAGAACTTCACGGACACCGAAAAAGGACAGGAACCCCTTGAAACAAGTCTTGCAAGATCTCGATAAAGGCCGGATCTTCGTTGATGAAGTTCCTCCGGGAAAACCCGGCGCGGGAGAGGTGCTGGTGCGCAACGCCTTCTCAACCTTAAGCCCCGGCACCGAAAGAACCAAGGTGGAAGTCGGCCGCAAATCCCTCCTCGGTAAAGCCCTGGAGAGACCCGACCAGGTGAAACTGGTCCTGCAGAAAATTCGCCAGGAAGGTCTCCTTTCGACGTGGAGAAAAGTGAAAGACCGCCTGAACGCCCCCGCCCCCTTGGGGTACAGCTCGAGCGGCATCGTCCTGGAACTGGGGCGCGAGGTCTCGGGCCTCACGGTCGGCGACCGTGTCGCCTGCGCCGGCAATCAATGCGCCTACCACGCGGAAGTGGTCACGGTTCCCGTGAACCTCTGCGCCAAAGTTCCTGATCGGGTTGATTTATCGGACGCCGCCACCGCAACGCTGGGAGCGATCGCTCTTCAAGGCGTCCGGCAATCCGGGGCCGCCCTCGGGGAAAACATCGTCGTGATTGGCCTTGGCCTTCTCGGGCAACTCACGGCGCAGATTCTTAAGACCGCTGGCTGCCGCGTTTTTGGTATCGATCTCGAAGAGAAAAAGGTGGATCTCGCGAAAACCTTGGGCATGACCGAAGGAGGACTTTGGGGCAGCACAGGCCTGCCGGAACGCATCCTTTCATTCTCCAACAACCTGGGAGCCGACGCGATCATCCTCACCGCGGCCACCGAATCAAACGAACCCATCGTCTTCGCGGCCCAATGCGCCCGGGACCGGGCGCGGATCGTCGTGGTGGGACAGGTACCGATCAATCTCCCGCGCTCGCCTTTTTATGAAAAAGAGCTGTCCGTCGTGGGCTCGCGCTCCTACGGACCCGGGCGTTACGATCCGCTCTACGAAGAAGCCGGGGTCGATTACCCCGTGGGCTATGTCCGTTGGACCGAAGGGCGGAACCTCGCTTCGTATCTCGATTTATTGGCGTCGGGCCAGGTTAAAGCGGGGCCGCTTCTGACCCATCGCTTCTCCATCAGCCAGGCTCCCGAAGCGTTTGAAAAGATCGCCTCGCGAACGAGCGGGGAATTAACCCTGGGCGTCCTCTTGGAATATCCCGCTCAAACCCAGGCGCATCCTCCCGTCTTGAAAATCACAGAACGTCCGGCCTCTCTGCCGGGACGCGTCGGAATTGGAATCATCGGGGCGGGGAATTTCGGCTCCTCAACCCTGCTGCCGGTTCTGCGCGAAATGAAAGAAGCGACATTAAAAATCCTCTGCACACGTCACGGCCACACCGCGACCCATCTCGCCCGCAAATTCGGCTGCGCGGATTCCACCTGCAACCCGGAGATCGTTTTAGACGACCCCTCCATCCAGGCCGTTATGATCAGCACCCGGCACGACACCCATGGTCCTCTCGTCCGGGCCGCCCTGGAAAAGGGGAAGGCGGTCTTCGTTGAAAAACCGCTGTGCCTTGAAATCGAGGAACTTGACGCCATCCTGAAAGCCCAAAATGTTTCCCGGACTCCCGTGATGGTGGGGTTCAACCGGCGGTTCTCCCATTTCACGGAAACCCTGCAGGGTTATCTGAAAAATCTTCCGGGGCCCCGGTTGGTCCACTACCGCATCAACGCCGGCGCTTTGCCTCCCGGTCATTGGCTCAACGATCTGCGCGTGGGCGGCGGAAGGATCCGTGGCGAAGTCTGTCACTTTGTGGATCTGGCGGTCCATCTGGCCGGCGCCAAACCCCTGCGGGTCTCCGCGCAAAGCCCCAAAGGACCCGCTTCCGAAAGCGTCTCGATCCAGATTGAGTTCAAGGATGGATCCCTGGCTCAGATTCTCTACGCCGCGACGGGCCACACCGGCCCCGGCAAAGAGCGGATCGAGGTCTTCTCCGGCGGCCACACGATGATCATCGATGATTTCAAAGAATTCCTCATCCAGGGGCCCTCCGTGAAAAAACGCATGAAGAGTTGGGCCCCGGACAAAGGACATAAAAATGAGGTTCAGCAATGGGTCCGTTCCCTCGCCCGGGGGACCGCCTCGCCCGTCCCCTTTGAGGAGGCGGTCCTCGCGACCCGGCTCATTTTCCTCGTTCTTAACTCTCTCGAAACGGGCCGTCCCGTCTCTGTACCGGACGACTTCAACCCATGATGAAAACCCCGCCGACACCGGAGCAAATCCTCAGAAAAACTATCGCGCAAGCGCGGAAGGCTGCCTGGAAAGGCTGGGATCCCTACGACGCGCTCTCAAGCCCTTTGGTCCGGGCCTCTTCGTTCAATCTCCCGGTCTTGCGGACGGCCTGGATACAACTTTTTAAACGTTCTCCGGTAAATCTCCGGCCGCTCACTGCCAACCCGAAACTTGAAAACCCCAAAGCCCTGGCCCTCTTCGCTTCCGCCGCGTGGGAAATCGCCCCTCTCTGGAACCGGGAAGCCGAGACGATCGCTCATGAAATTCTGGACAGAATCCAGCGGCTCGCGATCCGGCAGGGGGGGCAGGTCAGCTGGGGGTACCCGTTTGACTGGCAGTCCCGGGCCTTCTTCGCCCCCCGGAACACCCCCAACGTTATTGTCACCACGTTCTGCGGGCACGCGTTCCTGGACGGCTTCGAAGGCAGTCGCGACGAGCATTACCTGGCGGAAGCCGTCGGGGCCTGCCGGTTCATTATCGGCTCCCTCCAACAAACAACGCGGGGAAATTCTCTCTGTTTCAGCTATACGCCACTGGACCGCTCCCGAATCCACAACGCCAACCTCTTGGCGGCAAGCCTTCTGGAAAGGACCGCCGAAGTGACAGGGCACTCCGAATTCCGGCAGGCCGCGGAACAGGCCCTCCAATACAGCTTGGAGGCGCAAAACGCCGACGGGTCCTGGCCGTACGGCGAAGCTTCCAACCAACGGTGGATCGATGGCTTCCATACGGGGTTTAACCTGATGGCTCTGCACGCCATGGCTCAGGGCCCCTGGCGGAACCGTATTATGAGCGCGCTTTCTTCCGGGTATGCTTATTACAACAACACGTTCTTCCTTGAAGACGGCACGCCTCGATATTTCTCCAACAACACGTACCCAATCGATATTCACAGCGCTGCGGTCGCGATACTGACATTCCATGCTCTTTCGAATGAATTCCCCGGGGCCCGATCCAAAGCCCGCCAGGTCCTTTCCTGGACGCTCGCACATCTCTACAATACGCGGCGCCAAACTTTCATCTACCAAAAGGGGCGCTTCTACGACATCCGCATCTCCTATCTCCGCTGGGCCGATGCCTGGATGGCCCGGGCTCTCTCAACCCATATCACCGCCGAATCTCTCGCGGCAAAGGAACCCCATGGCTCGTACGCATCTTCTCGATTGCCCGATTGATTCGCTGTCACTCCAAGAAACGGTGGATGAGATCATTCACCGAATCCGCCTTGGAAAACCGATGCAGCACTGCGTCGTCAATACCTTTAAGTTTCTTCTGATGCACAAGGACCCCATCCTTAAATCCATCGTCAAAAACTGCGACATCATCAACGCGGACGGTCAATCGGCGGTCTGGGCCCTCAAACTTCTCCGCCGTCCCATCAAAGAGCGCGTCACGGGGATCGACCTCATGGAAGCGCTGATTGAGCGCGCCACGCGTGAAAATCTCAGCGTCTATTTTTTCGGCGCGAAAGCGCCTATCGTCCAGAGCGTTTTCACCCTATACAAAGAGAAATACCCGAATCTCCGGATCGCCGGGTATCATCACGGATATTTTCGCCGCACCGGAGAGGAACCCCTGGCGGTGGAAAAGATTCGCGAGTCCCGGCCTGATATCCTTTTTGTCGCCCTGGACTCGCCCCGGAAAGAGTACTGGCTGGGCAAATACATCAATGAACTCAATGTTCCCTTTTCCATGGGAGTCGGAGGAAGCTTCGACGTTTTAGCGGGGCATTTCCCGCGGGCGCCGCGCTGGATGCAGGACCACGGTTTGGAATGGGCGTGGCGTCTGAAGGAAGATCCGCGCCGGATGTGGAAACGCTATCTGAAAAGTCACACGCTCTTCGGATGGCTGATTTTCAGGGAACTCCTGGGTCTCTCCAAAAACTCTGCCGCATCCCCCGGAAAGCCGCACACCCCGGATATACGACCCGCCCAAGGGCGGCACGGAAAAGACAAGACGACCCTCGCAGGACGTTCCTAGAAGCATGCCCGCGTTCTCCGAGGTTGATGTCGCCAATCCCGATGAAAGCCACCCCTTAAGTGCTACCGGTCTCCCGGCCGCCGGAGAAAACCTTGCCCTGGCCGGACGCTGTGCATTGATGGGCCTCTTTCTCTTAATCTCGCTAGTCCCCTTCAACTTTCTCCAATTCATCAAAATAAAAGCCGGTGGCTCTGAGATACCTTTTTATTATCCAATCCTCGCGGGACTGGCCTTGACGGCCTTTGTGCTGGCCTTGGGCGTTCGTCTTCCCTCCTCCCGGCAAACCGCACTGATGACTTTCCTCCTGGCGCTGGGACCGTTCTTGAGCGCGGCGGCCAAGCACCGGCTGGGAATCAGCCACAGCCTGGCCATGTTCACACTGCTGGGACCGATGACAGTCTTTTCAACAACACGCGTATTCAGGAAAACGAGCCACATCCTCTTTTCCATCGAAGTGCTCGCGGCGGTCGGAGTTCTCATCGCGGGCCTTGGCATTATGGAGGCGCTGATTCACCGGAATATTCTTTACCACACGGTCTTTACTCTGGAAAATTATTACTACAAAGAAGTTCTGACCAACCGGGGGGGGATCTCCAGCACGATCGGCCACGCCCTCCCTCTGGGAGCCTACCTGGTGCTATTGCTGCCCCTGCCATTGGCCCTGCGGGACAAAATGAGCCCGGCCGCCTCTTATCTCTGTTTCAGCGTCATTCTCATCGCGATCCTCATGACCCTGACGCGAAGCTCCCTCATCGCCAGTGTCCTTGTTTTCATGGCCCTCCTCGGCGGGGTGGGAAAGGGATCCCGAGTTTCGGTGCTGATGATCACCGGACTCTCCCTGATTCTCTTCCTTCTGGTTTCCCGGTCTTTGGCCCGCGTCGTCAATCAACAAGGAGAATCCCAGAATGAACCACTGCTCATCCTCTTCGAGCAGCGTCTGAATCCCCTGGACCTTCAACGTGAGATCTTCGACTCCCACCGGGGCGCCTCCTATAAACTGGCCTTTCGCAGCATCCATCTCCATCCGCTCATGGGCGTCGGGTTCGGGAATTACCCCGCCATCTACAAAGAGGTTCACGTTCCAGGCGTCGAATCTGATATCCCGACCCCGGACAATCAATTTTTGAGGTGGGTAGTAGAAAATGGGTTGATCGGCCTCGGACTGTTCGCGGCATTCTGGACGTGGTTTATAGCACGATGGCTGGCTGTCAGAAACCGCGCCGCGGGCTCCGCCGCAAACGCTCTTTTGCCGTTTCTCCTGCTTGGTATGGGGGGGTTTCTGGTCAATCTCATGGCCCTGGACGGCTTTTTCTGGTTGGCCACTAATTACGCCTTCTGGCTGATGACGGGCCTGGCTCTCGCGCTCATTCAAATCGGCGAGACCGAGCCCGCTTAACACACCCCTCCAGATGCCTCGTATCGGGCTGGACGCGAGAATGATTCGGTCGTCGGGGATCGGCACCTACATCCAGGGGCTTCTCTCCGTATGGAAGAATAACGCCGCAAGCCATCCTCTTCAACTCTTCGGAAACCCCGATCAACTTTCCTCGTGGCCTTTCCCGATGATCAAATTCGAGGCCCCTATTTATTCTTTAAGAGAACAATGGGCCGGGCCAACCCTCTTTTCCGGAGCATCCCTGGATCTTCTTCACGTGCCTCACTACAACATCCCGGCGCGTTATAAAGGTCCCCTCGTGGTCACCATTCATGACATCATCCACCTTCTCCATCCGCAGATGGCCCGCAAGGCGGGGGCCTGGCTTTACGCCCGCGTCATGCTGAAGCTAGCAGTCAAAAAAGCGAAACGCATTATTGTCGTCTCGGAAAAGACAAAAGAAGATATCCTGGAACGCCTCGGTGCCGACCCCGAAAAGATCCGCGTCATCCATCCCGGGATCTCATCCGATTTCTCCCCATCATCTCCGAACGACTCAGCGGCCACGCTGGCCCGGCATGGACTCAAAAAAGGGTTTATTCTTTTTGTCGGGGATGTCCGTCCCCATAAAAATGTGGGGGGACTTCTGAGCGCTCACCGCCTCCTTCGAAAAACATGGACGGACTGCCCACAGGTGGTGGTCGTGGGGAAGACAGAACGCGCCAGCCAATCTTTCCTGAATGAAGACAATGTCCGATGGCTCGGTGGGAATCTCCCCAAAGAGGAATTGATTCATCTCTATTCCGCGGCGGGCGTCCTGGCGTTTCCCACACTCTATGAAGGATTTGGACTGCCGCCCCTGGAGGCGATGGCCTGCGGGTGTCCCGTCGTCGTTTCATCGGCCGGGGCCCTCCCTGAATCCGTCGGTGATGCCGGACTCTACATCGAACCGGGAGACCCGGCCTCGATCGCGGAGGGAATCACGAAAGCTTTGCGCGAGAAACCTCTCCGGGAAAGCCTCGTCGCCAAAGGTCTCGCCCGGTCAAAGACCTTCTCCTGGGAGAAAGCCGCCCGGGAAACATGGAAAGTTTACGAGGAAGCGCTTGGCTCAGCCTAAAGTCGCGATCATCCACGATTGGCTCACCGGGATGCGGGGGGGAGAAAAAGTCCTCGAAGCCCTCTGCGGGTTTTTCTCGGGGGCGGACCTTTATACGCTGGTGCATATCCCGGGAAGCGTCTCACCGAAGATCGAAGCGATGAAAATCCACACCTCTTTTCTGCAGGCCCTCCCCGGAATCGATTCGCGCTACCGGCAAAGCCTTCCTTTGATGCCGTGGGCGATCCGGCGGTTCGACCTCTCCGGCTACAACCTCATTGTGAGCTCGAGCCACTGCGTGGCCAAGGGTGTCCGCGTTCCGGAGGGGGCAATCCACATCTCTTACTGCCACACACCCATGCGCTACGTCTGGGACCAATTTGACGACTATTTCTCTCCGGGGAAGAGCTCCGCACCCGTGCGCTGGATTATGCGCGGACTCAGGCCCCTCCTGCAAAGCTGGGACCGCCGTACCGCCCAGAGCGTCACACACTTCATCGCCAACTCGGAGAACGTCCGCCAGCGGATCCAACGGCACTACCATCGGGACTCCACCGTAATCTATCCGCCGGTGGATACCCGCGCGTTCTCGCTCAACGGCCGGCCGCGAAAAGATTTCTTCCTGATGGTTACGGCGTTTGCTCCCTACAAACGAATTGAGGTCGCCATCGAAGCCTTCAACAAACTGGGGCTCCCGCTTTTGATCGCGGGCCGGGGGCAGGAGCACGACAAACTCTCTTCCCTGGCCGGACCTCACGTCAAACTTCTCGGCTGGGTCCCGGATGGCGCCCTGAAAGTCCTCTACCAGGAAGCCCGGGCTCTCATATTTCCCGGCGAGGAAGACTTCGGGATGGTCCCGGTGGAGGCGCAGGCTTGCGGATGTCCCGTGATCGCGCTCGGGAAGGGCGGTGCCCTGGAATCGGTTGTTCAAGGCCAGACGGGCCTCTTCTTTCGCGAACCGACCGCGGAAGCGCTCATCGAATGCGTACAGGGCTTCCACGCCAAGGATTTTGATCCATCCCGGACGCGCGAAAACGCTTTGCGATTTGCCGCGGAAAACTTCCGTCAAAAATTCGTAGACTACTACGCGAACGCCTGTCCGCAGTTCGACAAACTCGTTCCATGAAACACGACACCATCCGCTGGCTCTATCGTCCCGTGACCCTGACCGGAGACGCCCTCGCCGTAACCGGGGCGTTCTTTGGCGCTTATATCGCCCGGTTCGAATGGGACGAGATGAAACACATCTTCCCGGTGACAAAGGGAACACCGCGCCTCCTCGATTACCTTCCGTTCCTACCGGCCATGGTAATCCTCTGGGCCTTCGTTCTCACCTATCAAAAATGTTACCGGCAACTCAATGTCACACTTCTGGACGAGCTCATCCGGCTCTTCAAAGTCGCGACTCTCTCAACCCTCCTCGTCATGGCCTCCACTTTTCTGTATCGCGGGACGGAGCTCTCGCGTCTGACGGTGGGTTTCATGGGGCTTGCCGGAGGATTCTTCCTCTTCCTGTGGCGCGAAACGCTGAAATCCGTCCGGACCGGCCTTGTGGGACGAAAACCCCGCCGGATCCTGATTCTGGGCCAGGGCCGCCTCGCGGCCTCCATTAAGAATTTCCTGGTACGGCAAAAAGACTCCGCCATCCTCAAAAAAACCAAAGCGACCGCGGAAGAACTGGAACGTGCCCTGAACCGTTCCCGGATCGAGGAAGTGCTGATTGCTGACCCCTCAATAGATCACACGGAAGCCGTCGCGTTGGCCATGGCCTGTGAAAAGAGGGGGGTTTCCTGCCGGATCGTCCCGGATATCCTTGAGATCCGGATGGGGGAAGTCCAGATCGACGACTCGCTCGGTGTCCCCACCTTTCAGCTCAAGCCGATCTCACTCCATCAAGGGACATTCATTGAAAAAAGGTTTTTTGACTGTATCGTTGCGACGATCGTCCTTTCCATCCTTTCTATTCCATTCGTTCTCATCTTCATCCTGCTGAAGATTGATTCCCCGGGGCCGGTGCTCTTCCGGCAACCGCGAATGGGCCGCAGTGGAAAGGTGTTCCATTTCTTCAAAATAAGAACGATGGTCGTCAACGCCGAAGAGCTCCTGGAAGAACTCAAAAAGAAAAACCAGCGGGGGGGGCCTGTCTTCAAAATGAAAGACGACCCGCGGATCACCCGCATCGGCAAGTACCTGCGCCGCTACAGTCTTGATGAACTTCCTCAGTTGATCAACGTGCTCCGGGGCGACATGAGCCTGATCGGGCCCCGGCCTCAGGTGCTCTGGGAGGCCAAAGCCTACGACGAATGGGCCAAAAAACGCCTCAACGTGCTTCCGGGGATCACCGGCCTCTGGCAGGTCAGCGGGCGGGCCGACCTCACCTACGAAGAAATGATTGACCTGGACATTTACTACCTTGAGCATTGGTCGCCGGGCCTGGATCTCAAAATCCTCCTGCGGACTCTACCCACGATCATCGGCGGCGACGGTGCCTATTAAGCCGCTCCGGATTCTCGTCACCGGGGGGGCGGGGTTTATCGGCTCCCATATCGTTGATGCTTATATCCAAGAGGGGCACCGCGTCACCGTTCTTGACAACCTTTCCACGGGCAAGAAAAAGAACCTCAACCCCCGCGCCGTCTTTCGCCGTCTGGATATCCGGAATCGCCGGTCGCTTTCCGAGGCGTTCCGGGCCGGACGCTTCGACGCTGTCAACCACCTCGCGGCCCAGATGGATGTGAGAAAATCCGTCGAGGACCCCGTCCATGACGCGGACATCAACATCTTCGGCCTTTTAAATATTCTGGAAGAATGCCGCCTTCAGAAAGTCAAAAAGATCCTCTTTTCCTCCTCCGGAGGAACCATCTACGGCGAATGCAATCCGCGCAAACCGGCAACGGAGAACGCGGCGTCGCGTCCGCTCTCTCCCTACGGCATCGCCAAACTGGCCTCGGAGTTCTACATCAAATCCTACGGCGAACTGCACGGCCTGGAGTACTGCATCCTGCGCTACGCCAACGTGTACGGACCCCGCCAGGATCCATTCGGGGAAGCCGGGGTGGTCGCCATCTTTTCCAATCACATGCTGGCCAATGAACCGCTTGTCATCTTCGGGAATGGCCGCCAATCGCGCGACTTCGTCAACGTCAAGGATGTCGCCGCGGCCAATGTTCTTGCCCTCTCGGGACACGTGAAAAAAGAACTCTTTAATATCGGGACCGGCCGCCTGACAAGCGTTAATGAACTCTTCCACAGTATGACCCGGGGGCTTCCCTACGACCGGAAACCCCACCGCAAACCCGCCCGGGCCGGCGAACTCTTAACAAGCGTCCTCGACATTTCCCGGGCACGCCGCGTCCTCCGGTGGACCCCGCGGGTCCCTCTCCAACAAGGCCTTGAGGCAACGGTCGCATTTTTTCGCGACCGGAAGAACCCCTCATGAACGCCGTTCTGCTCTCCGGCGGGTTCGGGACCCGGCTCCGACCTCTGACCCTCTCGAAGCCCAAGGCCGTCCTCCCCGTCCTCAATAAACCGTTTTGCTTATATCCCCTCGAATGGCTGGCCGGCCACGGCGTGCGGAACGTTGTTTTCGCCACCGGCTATCGCTCCCGGGATCTCTCGGCGCTCCTCCGGAAAAAGACCCCGCGCGGGCTTACCGTCCGATGCGCGGTCGAAAAGAAACCTCTCGGGACCGGGGGAGCCCTCAAGCACGCCGTGGGAAACTCCCGGGAAAGGTATTTCGTGCTGAACGGCGACATCCTCACCGATTTCAATCTCTCGGCGATGCTCGATTTCCACACCCGGAAGAAAGCCCTTCTGACCCTGGCCCTTATTCGCGTTCCGGATGTCTCGCGCTTTGGCTCCGTTTTCCTGGGGACGCAGGGAGACATTCAGAAATTTATCGAGAAACAACCGGGCCGTAAAAAGGGGGGATGGGTCAATGCCGGCGTCTATCTTTTTGAGCCGGAGGCACTCCGGAAAATCCCGTCACGGACCCCGTGCTCCCTGGAAAGGGATGTCTTTCCGCAGCTCGCCAAAGAGCGGAAAGGAGTCTACGGGTATCCTCTTCACGGTTACTGGAACGACGTGGGAACTTTCCCGTCATATCTCCAGGCGCATCACGATCTCCTCGCGGCTTCCCGCAAACCCGCTCTCGTCGGACCGGGCACGCGCCTCGGAAAAGGAGTACGTCTCGAGGGAATGGTCTCGATCGGACGAGACTGCCGGATCGGGGATGGCGCTCGCGTCAAAGACAGCGTAATCCTCGACAAAGTCCGTATCGGACGCGAAGCCACGATTCTGGGAAGTATCCTGGCCGACCATTGCCGGATCGGCGACCATGCCCAGCTTCGTGAAGGAACGGTCTTGGGAGAAAACTCCGAGGTCCCCGATTTCAGCCTATGCTAGAGATTAAATTCGGAACAGACGGATGGCGGGCCGTCATCGGTGACGCCTTCACTCTCCCCAACGTCAAGCGGGTCGCGCAGGCGGTCTCAAGCCTCCTGAAAGACCCGGAAGGCGGAAACGGGAAACGCCGGCCGCTCATTCTCGTCGGCCATGATTGGCGTTTTATGTCCGAACGCTTCGCCGCGGCGGCCGCCGGCGTGATGAGCGCCAACGGCTTTAAAACGCGCCTCCTGACGCATCCGGCCACAAGCCCCATGCTCTCCTTCGCGGTCAAAGAAAGCCAGGCCCGTCTGGGCATCATGATCACGGCCAGCCACAACCCTCCCCACTTCAACGGCTTTAAGCTGAAGGACTCTTATGGCGGCCCGATGGACGATGACTTTATCCGGCGGGTGGAAGAAAGAATCGGACGCGACGCCACCCCTCTTCTGTCCGTTAATCCGGAAGAAACAAACGCCCTTGAATCCTACGCCCGACATCTTTCCCAACAAGTGGATATGGAAAAGATCAAACGCTCCAAAATCCGCCTGGCTGTTGACTGCATGCACGGCCCTTCTGCGGCGGTGATTGATCTCCTTTTCGGCAGGGCCGCCGAACATCTCACAATTTTGAGGAGGGGACGCGATCCTCTCTTCGGTGGGGTCAACCCCGAACCTATCGAGAAGAATCTCGGCGTTCTCAAGGATGCCGTACGGCAAGACCGTCTTGCGGGCGGGATCGCGTTTGACGGAGACGCCGACCGCCTGGGCGCGATCGACGACAAGGGCCGCTATCTCCCACCGCACGTGGTATTCCCGCTTCTGCTCCTGCACGCGATCAAGAACAGGAAATGGAAGGGGAAGATTGTCGAAACGGTCTCTCTCGGCTACCTGCCCGAGCGGATCGCCCGTCATTATGGAATTCCTTTTGAACAGGTCCCCGTTGGGTTCAAATACGTCAGCCGCGTCATGCGCCGGGAACCGGTCATCGCGGGAGGGGAAGAATCGGGAGGGTACGGATTCGGGCGCTGCGGGGCTGAGCGCGATGGAATCCTCTGCGGTCTCCTCCTCGCCGAATACCTGGCGGCGCAGAATAAACCCCTCTCGGAACTGGTGGGGGAATTGGAATCCCGCTTTGGGCGCTCCGAGTTCCTCCGGAGGGATTTCCACGCGGAAAAACCTGTTCTTGACCGGGCCGCCTGGACGGAATCCGTCTTGAAGAAAATTTCTCACTCAAAAACCGGCAAGAAAGCTAAAAACGTCAATCCCATGGACGGTGTTAAAGTGACCTTCGAAGACGACTCGTGGCTGCTCCTGCGACCGAGCGGCACCGAGCCTTTGATCCGGCTTTATTCCGAAACAACGAAGAAATCGCATGCCGAGGAACTCCTTGATTGGGGGGAGGAAATCTGCGGTTTTAAGACGAAAAAATAGTTTCACCAAAACGCCCTTTTTCGTATAATCAGGGCATTCCAAATGCCGATCTGTTTCCCTATTTATAAGTAACTAATCCATTCACAAAAGAGGCTCCTTCATGCGCAGAGATCCATACGTTTTCACGTCCGAATCGGTGACCGAAGGCCATCCCGATAAGGTTTGCGACCAGATTTCAGACGCCGTGCTCGACGCCGTGCTCGGGGACGATCCCACCGGCCGCGTCGCCTGCGAATCCTTTATCAGCGTTGGTCTTGTGATCGTGGGCGGTGAGATCACGACAAAAACTTACGTCGAAGTCGGCGATCTCATTCGGAAAGTCGTGGCTGACATCGGCTACAACGACTCGAAATACGGCTTTAACTACCAGACGTGCTCCGTCTTGAACGCCATTGGGCGGCAGTCCCCCGACATCTCGCAGGGCGTGGACGTGGGGGGGGCCGGAGACCAGGGCCTGATGGTCGGCTTCGCCTGCGACCAGACCGAAGAATTGATGCCGATGCCCATCGCATTGGCCCACAAGTTGACTTTGCGCCTCGCCGAGGTCCGTAAAAAGGGAATCCTCAAATACCTCGGGCCGGACGGAAAATCCCAGGTGACCATCGAATACCGGGATGGAAAACCCTTCCGCCTCGACACGGTCGTCCTCTCAAGCCAGCACACCGAGGACATCCTGGACCGGACCGGCAAGAAAATCACCAACGCGGCCCGGGAAGAAATCATTCAGAAAGTGGCCCTGGCAACGCTCCCTAAGAATATGATCGACAAAAACACCAAGTTTTTCGTGAACCCGACCGGCAAGTTCGTGGTCGGCGGACCGCAGTCCGACACCGGCGTCACCGGGCGCAAGATTATCGTGGATACCTACGGCGGATGGGCCCCTCATGGAGGCGGCGCGTTCTCCGGAAAGGATCCGACAAAAGTGGACCGGTCGGCGACCTACATGGCCCGTCACGTCGCCAAGAATGTGGTGGCGGCGGGTCTTGCCAAAGAGTGCACCGTCCAGCTGGCCTACGCGATCGGCATCGCCGAACCCGTGAGCGTCATGGTCGACACCAAGAACACCGGGCTCATCCCGGACCAGGAACTCGTCCGACTCGTCCGGGAGGTCTTCCCGCTCACTCCCCGCGGGATCATCGACTATCTCGACCTCCGGCGGCCCATTTATTTGAAGACTGCTTCCTACGGCCACTTCGGACGCACGGAACCGACCTTCACCTGGGAAAAGACCAACAAAACCAAAGATCTCCAGAAAGCCGCCGGGGTCAATACCAACGGCTCTTCCCGGACCAAATCTTCCGAAAGACTCGTTCACGCTTAGTTCCGCATTACCATGAAATATCACATCAAGAGCACAACGCTGGCCGCCCGCGGCCAGGCCCGGATGGAATGGGCCGAACGGGAGATGCCGGTCCTCCGTCTCATCCGGCAGCGCTTCCAGAAAACGAAACCCCTCAAAGATATTCGCATCGCCTGCTGCCTGCACGTCACGACGGAAACAGGCAACCTCATGCTGGCGCTCCGGGCGGGCGGGGCCCGTATCACGCTGTGCGCCTCCAACCCACTCTCCACGCAGGATGACGTGGCGGCGGCCCTCGTGGTCCGCCATAAGATCCCCGTCTTCGCCATCAAAGGGGAAGATTCCAAGACCTATTACCGCCACATCCACTCCGCCTTGGACTCCAAACCCCAGATGACGATGGATGACGGGGCCGACGTCGTGAGCCTCCTTCACAAGGAACATCCCGCCGAAGCCGCGCGCCTTATCGGGGGGACTGAAGAAACCACGACCGGGGTTGTCCGTCTGCGGGCCATGGAAAAAGACGGCGTCTTGAAATACCCCATTATCGCGGTGAACGACGCCCTGACAAAACATCTTTTTGATAACCGCTACGGGACCGGTCAATCCACCCTGGACGGGATCCTCCGGTGCACCAACGTCCTCTTCTCGGGAAAAGTTCTTGTGGTCGCGGGCTACGGCTGGTGCGGACGCGGACTGGCTTCTCGCGGACGCGGCCTCGGAGCGCGCGTCGTCGTCACTGAGATCGATCCCTTGCGGGCCCTTGAAGCCGTGATGGATGGCTTTGAAGTCCTTCCTATGGCGCAGGCGGCCCGCGTCGGAGACATCTTTGTCACCGTGACGGGAGACGTCAATGTCATCGATGCCGCCCATTTCAGACTCTTTAAGGATGGGGCCATCCTCGCCAACTCAGGCCACTTTAACTCTGAGATCAACATCCCGGCCCTCCACAAAGTGGCTGTGCGCCACCGCATCGTACGGGATTTTGTGGAAGAATTCACGATGCCCGGTGGGCGGAAGATCTATCTCCTGGGAGAAGGCCGGCTGATCAACCTGGCCGCGGCCGAAGGCCACCCCGCCTCCGTCATGGACATGTCGTTTGCCAACCAGGCCGTCTCGGCGGAATACATGGCCCTCCATGGAAAATCGCTTCAACCCAAAGTGTATCCGGTCCCGGAAATTCTTGATAAAGAAGTGGCCCGGCTTAAACTCAAAGCCATGGGAATTTCCATTGACAAACTGACCCCGGAACAGGAAAAATATCTGACCAGTTGGCAGGAAGGCACTTGAGAATACGTAGAGATTCATCAATACTGGATCATACTCCGAAACAACACACGGGAGGAACAATGACACTTCGCAAAAGTTTAGCCATTCTCTGCGTGATGGCCCTCTTGGGCTCCACCGCCCAGGCCGCGCCTTCTCAGAGCGAGATCAACCAATTCACCTCGCAGTTGTCCGGCGACTCCTCCCAGCTCAGCGGATGGATCACTCAGCAGCTTAAATACGCTGTCCCGTTCAACTCAACATCGGGTAACGTCGTCCCCAATCAGCTTCATCTCCTGGGCTTTACGTTAGGGGTCGAGGGGGTGGTCTCGGGCACAGAACTGGACACCAACGCGCTGCACAGCCTGAACACTCAGGTCATCAACACGCAATCGATCAGCACATTCTCCCGGCTCCCTTTTCCCATGGTGCTGGGCATGGCGAAGATCGGCCTCCCTTTTGGCCTTGATGCTGGGCTGCGCTTCGGCGGCATCCCCAGCACCAACATCAACAGCGGGAGCACCACCAGCTCCATCCGGAACACGGTGGTGGGATTGGATGTCCGGAAAAAAATCATTGAGGAAGGCGTCGGGCTGCCCGGCCTGACGCTGGGCGTTAACTACACCCATGCCAACGGTTCAGTGGATGTCACCAACACCTTCAGCTCACTCACCACAACGATCAATGGCAATCCGGCGACCATCAGCAATGGATCGGCCTCCGAACACGCGGACTGGAAGACGAACAGTTATGGCGTCCAGGCGATTCTGGATAAGAAGATCCTGATCATTACTCCATATATCGGCGCCAGCGCGAACTACAACACCGGTGATATCAACAACTCCATCACGGCGACCGGAACGGCCAATTTCGCCGACGGAAGCCAGGCGGTCACCGCGGCAGGCTCAGCGGCAGCCTCCGCCAATCCTTGGGATCTCCGGGCGCTTTTTGGATTTGACCTCACGATCTTTCCCTTCATGCGGTTAGGTCTTCACGGCGAGTACGCCGGGGATAAGGACCTCGCGGGCTCTGTGGGCTTGCGCCTGCAGTTCTAAGAACCGCCTTTACACCATCGCCCGGCGGCGGAACCATAGAAAAACGCTGAGAATCATACAGGTTCCGTTGGCGAGCCAGGCCCCGGCAAACGGACTGACCCAGCTCTGGGCCAGCGCTTTGCCGAACTGAACCAGCCCCAGATAAAAAAAGCTGAGCCCGAGGGTGTAGACGACGGCTCGCACACGGCTCGTCCGCCGCACGAGCGCCAGAGGAATCCCCAGGCACATCACCACGAAACTCGCGAGCGGCAACGCAAGCTTGGCGTAGAGTTCCACCTCCAGATGACGGGTCGGAAGACCCAACGACTTCATGCGCCGAATGTAGGATTTTAAACCGAGGGCGTTCAACTCCTCCGGATGAATCTCCACGGGCACAAGGTTCTCCGGCGTCTCGGTATACGGAAAAACCTGTTGATCAAATAATTGATTGGACGCGAGATTGGCCCCGCGGTCCTCGTACTCTCGCTGGGCCCCTTTCTCAAACACCCACCCCTCCGAAACACGCCGGGCCGTCATGGCGCTGACCTGTTTTTTCAGCACTCCGCCCTCGTAGCTGTCCACGATGGGTCCGTTGACCTGGCCGGAATCCGTGTTGAGACGAGCGAAATACCAGAAACGCCCCTCATCTCCGGAAACAATTTTGTTGTCAAAATTCACCTGCTTCCACTCCCCGAGATGATCAATCCGGGTATGATAGACGAGACGGGAGTAGTGAGTGGCCTTGGGGATGAAAGTTTCATTGGCGGCCATCCCCAAGAGACTTAAACAGAGGCCCGTCGCAAAGAAAACGCCGAAGCATTTCTCGGGAGGGATACCGCCCGTGGTCATGGCTACGATCTCGTTCGACCTCTGGAGGGAACCCAGAACAAAGAGGATCGCCATCAAGACGGCGATGGGCAAGGCCTCCAGGCACTGCAGCGGCATCATGGTCGCCAGATACCCCAGGACCGCTCCCAGCGTCGCCCGGCCCTGGATGAAGGCGCTCATCCGCTCAAAAATATGCGTGACGAGAATAATGGTGCAGATCCCTCCGTAACTCGCCAAGAAGGGGGAAACAAACTGATCGAAAAGGTAACGGCTCAGGAGAGACATCTTCATTTGGACAGCATCCGGCGAAACAGCATGATCCCGAAAACGACGCACAAAAGATCGGCCATCCACACCGAGGGCACGATCGGGCATTTTCCCCGCTCCGCGAATGACAACCCCAGAACAAGCGCCAGATAATACGCGAAAAGCACCGCGACGGTCGCTCCGAACCCCATGGTTTTTCCGCCGCGTTCAAGCACCATGCCGATCGGAATCCCCAGAATCACGAGTGCCAACGGAGCGAGCGCGATAGCGTGACGGAGCTGAAGCTCGGACTTCAACTCGCGCGCCGTGTTACTGTCCAGACCGCTCACCTGGAGCGCGCTGGACAGCTCCCGCGACGTCATATCGTGCATATCCCAGGACGAATCGTTCTGTCCGGATTCGAGCGGCACGCTGATCGAATAAATCTTGAAGCGGGCGTGCATCAGACGGCCGGGATCCTGGGGTTCGTAGCGCTCAAACTGTCCGTTCTCTAAATCCAGCCGGAAACTCTCCTTCGAACGCTCGTAGACGCCCGTCGCAGCGTAGATCCGGTCGGCCGGAAGGCCGCCCGCCCTCATTCGGTAAACGATCACGTGATAGAGCCGGCGCTCGGCCCGGTTGACGTCCTGGGCATACAGGCGCAGGTCCTGGATCTCGAAAAAACGGCGTGGCTCGACCTGGAGAAGCGGGTCGGACTCCGCCATCTTGGTGAACATTTTTCGGAAATAAACGTGGGCCCGGGGCGTCACGTCGCGGTTGAAAGGAATCAAACCAGCGCTGACGACCACCGCCAAAAGGACGATCGGCCAGCTGATCTTCCAAAGGGAAATGCCGGCCGCCCTCACGGCGGTGACCTCGTTGTCCTGCGCCATGCGCCCGTACGTCACAAGGGCCGCGAGGAGAAAAGCCATGGGGATCGTCAGGGGAAGAATGGTGGGAATGAAAATTACGAACATCTTCAGTACCATCAGCGTCGAGGCCCCGCGGTTCAGCACGAGGTCGGCCATATCAAACAGCTTGTCCAACACCAGAATGAATGAAAAAACGGCGATTCCAAATGTCAACGGCTGAAAAAAAGAGAAGAGAACATAGCTCTCCAGAATCATGGGGGAATTATATCACATCAGACCGAAACTCAGGCGGAAGGGAATAAGTAAACATGAAGTTAACTTCACTATATTTGCATTAAAAAAACATATTGAAAATTATTTGAAGGGGTAGTACGCTTGAGGTGGCAAACATTAATCAAAGAGCTTCAAGGCGAGGGTTAATATTCAAGACTCTATTGATGGCGCCAAAGCGCTGGCGGGCGCGAGGCGCGGGAATGAGCCGCATGGACTTTTCCTGGTCCTGCGGCTGGTTCTTGCGTTATTGATTCTCACCCCTCCAATCCCTGTCCGCGCCGACGACGATCTTACTCTTTCGAGCGAATCTCCCGAAGCGCTCCTCGGGCACCCGGAAGATATCCCCGGAGAAAAACCGGTCGGTCTTCGCTTCACCCAGGAAGACTGGAACCAGATGCGGCGCGATCTGGAAGCCGGGCGCCAACCGGGACAGCTCCCGACGTTTCCGACGGAAATCCTCACCAGCACCACCACCGCCACGGCCCCGCCCCTGCCTCCTCCGGGACGCCTCGAAGTGGAACTTCCGTTTGAATCCACCCTGTCCATCACGGGACGAAAACTCATTGAGTTCGACATCCAGGAAACACGGATCTCGGCGGAGCAGGCCCAGGCCCTCGGCGTCCCGCAGAACACCCAGACGGTGGAAATGAAGCAGGCCCTGCAAACCCGCATCCAGGGAACCGTCGGCCGCAAAACGACCGTGAACGTCAACTATGACGACACGAAAGAAAACACCCAGGATTTCTCGGTCGTGTACAAAGGCGATCCCGACGAACTGATTCAGGAAGCAGCCTTTGGAGACATCAACCTTTCACTTCCCTCAACGGCCTTCGTCAATTACGACAAACAACTCTTCGGAGTGAAGGCCCACCTGCAATATAAAAAGGCCGAGGTCTACGCCATCGGCTCGCGCACCAAAGGTACGACGGAGACCAAACGCTTTACGGGAGGCACCACACAGACCCAACAAAACATTAATGATACGTCCTATGTGCGGCGAAGCTTCTACGACCTGACCTTCGGCGGCACCGTCTTTACGACCGGCCACACCACGCTGCCGATCGCGCAGGGCTCGGAACTGGTGTTTATGGATGACCAGAACCCCTTTGACAACACCGTCAACACCCAGACATTCAACGTGGAATCGAGTACGGGAGGCGTGGTCTCAGGCCAGTTCGATCAAATGTTCCCGGGCCGCGACTACATCATCGATTACAACCGCGGGGTCATCAACTTTCTCCGGCCCCTCGCGTCCAACGTCCTGGTCGCCGTCGATTACACGCTCCGAGACGGCACCCGACTTTCCAACACGGGAGCACAACCCGGTTTGAAAAAGGTCTTGAAGGACATCAACGAGACGCCCGGCATCGACCAGGAGCTGAAAACCTATTACAACATTGGGCAGCCCCGGATCGTCCGGGACAACGGATCGGGCAATTTCATTCTGAACGTGGTCGATCTCAACAACAATATCGTCGGGCCCTCCATCGGGGTCACCTACCCCGCCCAGGTCACGGTCAACTTCGAACAGGGAACGTTCTACCTGAACCAACCCATCCCGAACCACCCCGAGATTTACAACCCGACGCCGACGCATGATTTCACCTTCTTCCTGCAATACCAATCCCAGGTCAAGACGTACACCCTGCGGCCGAATATCGTCCTGCAATCTGAAAAAGTCTCCCTGGACGGCCGCCTGCTCATCCGGGACCAGGACTACATCATCGATTACGACCTGGGCCAGGTGACATTTCTCCATCCCGAGCAAATCACGAATACGACGGTGATCGAGATCACCTACGAGTTCGCCCCTTTCGGAGGCCAGCTGGGAGATACGCTGATCGGGACGCGCGGCGTCCTGCACCTCACGCCGAACTGGTATGTCGGTTCCACCGTGCTCTATGATTTCGGGGCCAAACCCCTGACCCCGCCGGACGTGCGCGACATGCCCCAGAGCGATCTTGTCGTGGACAGCGACACCCAGTTGAAGAACGTCAAAATCCCCTATCTCCCCATCCTTTCCACATTCAAAGGCGAAGTGGCCCAGTCCCGCTTGAATCCCGACCTCTACGACAAAGCGATCATTGAAAACTTTGAGGGGATGAAACAGGAGGACCTGGCGAGCCCCCTCGTCGTCAACTGGCAGATCGCCTCCAACCCTGACGGGTCGGCCCCGCACCTTCCGGATGCCGTCTTGAGCAATATCACGAGCAACGTCTCCAGCCGGAACCCTAATGTGAACGGAACCAGCAACACCAGCGAACAACTGCTGCAGGTCGCTTACAACCTCCAGGGAACCAGCCCCAACGGCACCGGCGAGGCGGTTTCCTACGACCAGGTCTTTTCCCCGCTCGGACGCGACTTTTCCCAGAAACAAACCTTTGAGATCTGGGTCTTCGGGGCGGGATCTAACGGCGCCGGCGTGGACCTCATCGCGGACCTGGGCCTCCCAAAGGAAGACGTGGAAAACACCGGGGTGCTGGAAACCGAGGATGCCAATCATACCGGGTTCCTCCAAGGCGGGGAGGATATCGGCTGGACCTATCACGACCCGGGTCCGGGCCTCGTCTCCGGATGGTCGTGCTCGAGCCTCAACAACTGCTCAACGACCATCTCGGGCAACCAAACCTTTCAGATCGGGGCCAGCAATGGGAAACTGGATTCCGAAGACTTGAACAAAAACGGCCGTCTGGACCCCGAACAAATGGTCCGCCCGGGAGACCCTGTCTTCCAGCTGTCGCGAGGCGTGATCGCGACCGACCCGATCACCCATCAGCAATCGACCATCAACGATCTTAGTTTTACGGGCTGGAAAGTCATTGACGTCACGCTGAACATCCAACCCGGCGAAATTCCGAACTGGCAGGCCGTCGTGGCCCTCCGCCTCACGATTAAGAACGCCACCCAGCAACTGCAAGGAAGCGCCGCCGCGCGGGCCGGAACCATCAACCTGGGACCGATCGACGTGGTGGGAGCTTCCTTCTTGCCGGCCGTCTCCACGGAGGCCAACGGCAGCGTCGGGATCTCCACGGGATCGGTGGAAGGCTACAACAACATCGACAACGCCGATTACCAACCTCTCTACAACAGCACTCTCTATAACAATCTCTATACCGCCCAAACGGCGCTCACCGGGCAGAGAGAACAGGCTCTGCAATTCAGCTTTACGCTGGACCCCGGGGCCACGAGTATTACCCAGGAAAACTTCTCCGCGCCCCGGGACCTTTCGAAATTTAAACAGTTTAAGTTCTTCGCTCAACTACCGCCCGGGAGCCCCGCTCCCTTCACCCTCTTTCTTCAGTTAGGGTCTTCCACGCAATACCTGGAGTACGACGTCAATGTCAGCAGCACCGATCCCAATTGGTTGGGCGGATGGCGTCTCCTGACCGCCAATCTTGTCGACACCTCGGGCGGCCAGAACCCCAACACCTGGTCGACCTCCGACCCCGGCGCGACCACCATCATCGGACCCGGAGGGCCGCCCGCACTCACTCAGATCGGCCAGATCACGATCGGGATCCGGAACAACGGCCCCAACACCATCACGAGTCGCATCTGGGTGGATGACATCTGGGAAGACCAGGCACAAACCCGCACAGGTCTCGCCCAGAAGTTTTCACTCGACAACACCATCCCGGGATGGGGGAGTTTCGGAGGAGATCTGCTGATCGTTGACCGCAATTTCCAGACGCCGACCACCACCGTCACCAATCAGGACAATAAAACCGAGAACGGGTACGTCAAATTTACGCGCCTGAGCTATCTGCCAATCTCCTACACGACAGGCCGGACCACCACGGTCACGCCCAACGCCACCTCGGCGCAGACGGGCTCCTCTCAGCTCGTGTCGATCCTCTCGCAAGGCACGGTCAATACCCTGACACAAAATCTCAAAACACAACTCCTCGTGCCAAAAATGCCGATCCTGGGCTTTACGTACGCCCGCACAAAAACAGACACCGATCTCCTCGTGCGGACCGACGACACCCAGCTTATGACGGCCTCGCTCGACTACGTCGTCCCCTGGAAACCCAACATGCTCTCCAGCCCGCTGACGTTACGACCGATCCCCACGAATATTTCCGTATCGGGAAGCCACCAACTCTATTTCCTCACGCTGGGCACCGAGAACGCCCTCGCGTCGCAGGGCCTCTCCACCCTGCCGTTCGCCAACACGAGTTCGGTGGAAACCACCAATAGCTACACCACCAAACTTGGCTTCGTTCCCTGGGATGGCTTTCGCCTGAATCCCAGCTATTACATCAAGACCATCAGCCAGGAAGACCGTTTCCGCGACGACGAATACGCAACCGCCAACGCCAACGGGATCGACCTGGGACCCGCCCAAAACTTCCCGAAAGGCCGCGAATACACCGCGGGACTGGGAGGATCTGTTCGGATCGCCAAATGGTTTGAACCGCAGTTCTCCTACAACATGGACACCACGGAAACAAACCTGCTCCCCAGCTTCTCGACCGCCACGGCCACCTCAGGCATCGGGACCAGCACCGCCACGATCGTGGGACCCAACGCCTGGCAGTTCAAAGAGATTGACCGGACCGGCACCGCCAACTTCAACTGGGCCTTCCTGACCCGCCAGGCGTTCCCGAACGCGAAACTCTTCCGGTCTTTCAGCGCATCGACAAGCTACCTGATTGAAAACGGCGATTCCTACCAGAATGTCAGTAACGATTTCAGCACGTTCAATAAATTGTGGGTGGGCTCTCCGCTCTCACCCTCAAACCCCGAAGCCGTCCTGGAGCAGGCCACCCGCCGCGACACGCTCCGGCTCCTCACCAACTGGTCGCCTTTCGAAGCCTACCCGATGCCCTACCGGCTTGAGCCGCTCCGAACCATGAATATCACGAACAGCTATACCGACACACAGCAACACACGGAGACCACGGGCACCATTACCAACGCCGACACCGTGATCCTTCCCGACATCATCATCACCATGCGCGACACGGAAAAATTCATCGGGATGGAGCGCTATCTCTCCAACAGCCGCCTGACCCTGCGCGGCACCATGCACGACACCAACACAATCGGCGTCGACGACGCGAAGAGCGACACGTACGGCTTTGAATACCTCGTCACCCTTCTGAAGAAACTCGACATCAGCACCAACTATACTCTCACAACCACGAGTGACTACGATGAGGTGGCCGATGACATCGCCTCCACGGGAAAGACATCGGTTTTCTCGACCCAGCTCGGCTGGACGCTGGGTATCTGGCGCTACACGCCGCGCTTTGAATACGACGTCAACCAGGCCGCCAACGCCTCCGGGGTACTCACAACCGACATCACGCACCGGATCTATTCCCTGCAGATGTATGGGGACATCGCGCGCCCCTTAAGCCTCAAACTACCTTTCCTGAGAAATCCTCTCGGACTGGCCAACCGGCTGCTCCTCACCACCACCGTCAAACTCGACCAGCAGCGCACGAGCCTGGACGTCGCCGACAACTACACCGACACCTATTCCTTCAACATCTCGGCGGATTACTCGATCTCGCAGAATTTTAAATACACACTCGGAGGGGGGTATTCGGAAATCGTCCACCAGGCCGATTTCTCGGAACTGAACGTGGAAACGTTGACCCTGACGACCGCTTTGACGATTCAGTTTTAGACGTTTTGGGAAATGGTGGGCTGCGGCTGGCTGGTTAACCCTCGCCTCCGCCGCGCGCCGAAGGCCGTCGGCTTGCGCCGACGACCCCCATCCGCCGGACGGTCCGAGGGGGGAGTGCTCCGCCAAGCCTCCCCCCAGGATCCCGGCGGTCCGTTTTCTTCCGGATTATGGGTCGAGTTTTTAACGCCGTCATCGCGCTCGTTTCCGGCCGTTGCCTCGCCTGCCGGGGCCGCGGCTATCTCACCTTGCGTCCCGGCTTCTGCGGACGCTGCTGGGATTCCGTCAAAAGAATCCAACCACCGTTATGCCGGCACTGTGGCCTGCCTCTCCCGGACCCCGCGGCCCGCTGCGACTTCTGCCGGGGCCCCGACCGCGGGACACTGAAGAAAATCCGTTCGGTCGGCCTCTACGAAGGATCGCTCCGAACCGCCATCCAGCAATTCAAATACCGCGGGAAAAAGCGCTTGGCCCCGGCGTTGGCGGAACTTCTGATCGAGACGGCCCGCGAAGACAGGAACTTTAAAAACTGCCGTTACGTCGTCCCCGTCCCCATGCATCCCCGGCAAGAACGACAGCGCGGCTACAACCCGCCCGAAGTCCTCGCCCGGAAACTCTGTGCGACGACGGGTCAGACCCTGGAAACGCGCTGGCTCAAGGCCGCCCCTGGCCGGCGCTCCCAGATGGGACTCTCCCGCAAAGAGCGCTTCCAGAATGCGGCGGGGGCGTTCCGGACCAAGGCTTCCCGGAGGGCACCTCCGGGAAGCGTCCTTCTGATCGATGATGTCTGCACGACCGGCGCCACCCTTGAAGAATGTGCGAAAGCCCTCGCGGCCTTCGGTTGCCGCCGAATCTTCGCCTTGACGGTTGCGCGGGACACCACGACCCGATGGACTTGACGAGAACGCTCATTTCAAACTATAATAACGGCACGTTTTCATTGCAGGGAACGGTCCTTACAGACAGCTTCCTTCCGCTTTATTCAAAGAACATTAATTAAGGAGATCACCTCATGGCTATTCGTGTTGGCATCAATGGTTTTGGACGGATCGGACGGGTCGTTTTGAAAGCGGCTCTGGCGAAAAAGAACCCGAATCTGGAGTTTGTTGCGGTGAACGATCTCACCGACCCCCAGACTCTGGCCCACCTCTTCAAACATGACTCAACGTTCGGTAATTATCCGGGCGAGGTGGTGGCCACCGCGACGGGCCTGAAAATCGATGGGAAAGACGTCCGGGTCGTCAGCGAGAAAGAACCGGCCAAGCTTCCCTGGAAAGACCTGAATGTGGATATCGTCATTGAATCCACCGGTCGGTTCACGGAGGCGGACAAAGCCAAGGGGCACATCGCCGGAGGCGCCCGCAAAGTCATTATCTCGGCCCCCGCCAAGGGCGAGGATGCCACCATCTGCATGGGCATCAACGAATCCATCTACGATCCCGCCAAGCACAACGTCATCTCCAACGCCTCCTGCACCACCAACTGCCTGGCGCCGCTGGCCAAGGTTCTCCATGAGAATCTTACGATCAAGCGCGGGCTCATGACGACGATCCATTCCTACACCAATGACCAGGTGATCCTCGACTTCGCCCACAAGGACTTGAGAAGGGCGCGGGCGGGCGCTGTCAACATCATCCCCTCGAGCACCGGCGCGGCCAAAGCCATCGGGCTCGTCCTTCCGGAACTCAAAGGTAAACTGAACGGCCTGGCGCTGCGCGTGCCGACGCCGAACGTTTCCATTGTTGACCTGACCATTGAAGTGGAAAAGCCGACGACTAAGGAAGCGGTCAATCAACTCTTCCAGGCCGCCGCCAAAGGCAAGCTCTCCAAGTATCTCGTCTACACCGAGGAACCGCTCGTCTCCAGAGATTTCAACGGCAACCCGGCCTCTTGCGTCTTCGACGCCACCCTGACCGACGTCATCGATGGAACCTTCGTCAAAGTCTTCGGCTGGTACGACAACGAGTGGGGTTATTCCAACCGCGTGGTGGATCTAACCGCTCTCGTCGCCGAAAAACTGGGCAACGCGGTCGCTGCCCGCTAACCACTTCCTTGGCCACAATGACCCAACAGCCCGACACCGCCCTGCGGCGGTCCGTGAAAGCCCTTTCGGTCGCGGGAAAAAGGGTGCTGGTCCGGGTCGACTACAATGTCCCGATGGAATCCGGTCGCGTGACCGATGACAATCGGGTCCGGGCCAGCCTGCCGACGATCCAATATCTGCTGGAGGCCGGGGCCCGGGTTATCCTGATTTCCCACCTCGGAAGACCCAAGGGGAAAAAAGATCCCTCCCAGAGCCTTGGTCCGGTCGCGGAGGTGCTGGCAAAACTCCTGAAGAAACCGGTGAAGTTCTTCCCGGACTGCATCGGGCCCGAAGCGGTCCAGGCCACGAAAGATTTAAAAGCCGGGGAAGTCCTTCTCCTGGAAAACCTCCGCTTCTACCCGCAGGAAGAGAAAAATGATGCGGCCTTTGCCGCGGAACTTTCCAAACTGGGCGATGTCTTTGTCCAGGAGGCCTTCGGCGCGGTCCACCGGGCCCACGCCTCCACCGAAGCTCTTGCAAAACTTCTTCCGTCCGCGGCGGGTTTTCTCGTGGAAAAGGAACTGACCTATCTCTCTAAAATCCGTTTGAACCCCGTCCGGCCTTACATCGCCATCCTCGGGGGGGCCAAGGTCTCGGATAAAATCGCCGTCCTGGAAGCCCTTTTGGATGTGGTGGACGGCCTCGTGATCGGCGGGGCGATGGCCTACACATTCCTCGTCAGCCAGGGAAAAGAAGTCGGCAACTCCCGTGTTGAAAAAGACCATATTTCTACCGCACAGAGGATCCTCGCCAAAGCGAAGGAAAAGAACATCCCTGTGATTCTGCCGAAAGACCACCGCACCGTAACGGCCATCGATCAGCCCGATACGCTCCAGATTTCCGCCGAGATCCCCGCGGGACGGCTTGGCGTGGACATCGGTCCGGCCACCGCTTCCGAAATTGAAGGTTTCCTTTCCAAGGCAAAAACGGTATTCTGGAATGGTCCCATGGGAATTTTTGAAAGGCCGGAATACGCCGAAGGAACCAACCGCGTCGCGAAGATCCTCGCCCAGATCACCGATCGGGGCGCAACGACGGTCGTGGGGGGAGGAGACTCCGCCGCCGCGATCAAGCTCTTGGGTCTTGAATCCCGCGTGAGCCATGTCTCCACTGGTGGCGGGGCCTCGCTCGAATTCGTGGAAGGACGGGACCTTCCCGGAATCTCCGTGCTTCCGGCGGCCTGACATGCTCCACTCGATCCTGCTTGTCCTTCACTGCATTGTCTGCGCGCTTCTCGTCTTTGTCGTGCTCATCCAGAGCAGCAAGGGGGGCGGGCTCGGCAACATGTTTGGCGGGGGGAGCGGCGATGCGCTGTTCTCAGCGCCATCCGGCTCTTCTTTCATCCGGAAACTGACCGGAGGACTGGCGACAGCTTTCATTCTCACATCCATGTCGTTGACGTACCTGTCGGCGCATCGGAGATTGAGCACCGTGACGCGCGGCTATCCGTATCCCATGCCGGCGACTACCGCTCCAATAACTCCACCCGCGCCGGCGGCTTCACCAACGACACCGACGAAATAATCACGTTTTAACCTTATCACGTGGACGGACACCGTGAAGAGAGAGATTTTGCCATCCTCCATGCTGATTTTTCTGGCAAGATCTCGCCCAGGTGGCGGAATGGCAGACGCGTACGCTTGAGGTGCGTATGGGGAAACCTGTGCGGGTTCGACTCCCGCCCTGGGCAGTTTTCATCTTCGAAGGCTCCGTGAATGCGGGTGTGGTTCAATGGTAGAATGCGACCTTGCCAAGGTCGAGACGAGGGTTCGATTCCCTTCACCCGCTAATAAGTTTTTTAAGACCCTGCCGCTATCCCTGGAACCCCTGCCAGTCCTTCAAATCTTTATCGAGATGCTCCTTATCAAGGTCTTTCGGATTCTGCTGTTCAATCTTCCAGAGTCTGTCCTTCATCGGCCCGTATTTTTCCGCCTGGGCCGGAGTCAACACACGAATGATTTTCCGGTCGGTATCGGCCCGGATCTCCTGAATGCCTGCGGCCGGCCCCTCGCGGGATACCTCGATACGCGCGGCCTGATCTTCTAAATCTTCTTTAATAGCCTTCAACTGATCCGCGGAAAGATCCAGATTGCCACGCATCGTATTCAACGCTTTGTCGATTCTCTGCTCCTGGGACTTTTTTGTGTCCTCGGAGGACAGGCTGGAAAGGCCGGTGGGTTCCCCGCCGTCTACCCGCAGAGGGGAGAAAATCGGGAGAAGGAATAACAACAAAACCACAGCAGGGTAAATCCGTTTCATGGGACTGGGAAAAGTTCCTATATTTTTTAGACGAAGGAAAGACGGAAAAGTGTAGCCGCTGTCTCCAGCCGGCCGCCTTGTCAAACCCTTAAAAACCTTATAAAGTTTGTTGAATAAGGTCGAGACGAATCGCCTGCGGATTTTTTTCTCCTCCCTCCAAAACCTTATGAATACGGCCTCTCCTTTAAAGCGATCCGGCTCGCCGGAATCGGTGCATGACTTCCTCGGCCAGAAGAATTCCGGTCTGGACGTCTTCTTCAGGCCGCGCTCGGTCGCGGTGATCGGTGCGACCGAAACCCCGGGAAGCGTGGGCCGCACCATTCTGAAGAACCTGATCTCAAACCCCTTCGGGGGCACCGTCTACCCCGTGAACCCCAAGCGCCCCAATGTTCTCGGCATCAAAGCCTACACCAAAGTCGGCGAGATCCCCGAACCCGTGGACCTCGCTGTCATCGTAACCCCGGCGCCGGTCGTCCCCGCCGTGGTCCGCGAATGCGCGGAGGCAAAGATCCCGGGCGCCATCATCATCTCCGCCGGCTTCAAAGAAACAGGGGCCGCCGGGGCCGCTCTGGAACAACAAGTGATAACCCAGGCGCGGCAGAGCCGCATGCGGATCGTGGGACCCAACTGCCTGGGTGTAATGAACCCCCAGAACGGCTTCAACGCCACGTTCGCCGCCTCCCTGGCCCGGCCGGGACACGTCGGCTTTATCAGCCAGAGCGGGGCCCTCCTGACGGCCATCCTGGACTGGAGCCTGAGGGAAAAAGTGGGTTTCAGCGCGTTTGTTTCCATGGGCTCCATGATGGACGTGGGCTGGGGCGACATGATCGATTACCTGGGCGACGACCCCCAAACCAAAAGCATTTTGATTTACATGGAGACGATCGGGGACGCCCGCTCGTTCCTCTCTGCAGCCCGGGAAGTGGCTTTGACGAAACCCATCATCGTTATCAAAGCGGGGCGCACCGAAGGGGCGGCGAAAGCCGCTGCTTCGCACACCGGGTCCCTGGCCGGGAGCGACGAAGCGATGGACGCGGCGTTCCGGCGCTGCGGTGTCCTGCGCGTCGAACGCATCTCGGATCTTTTCTACATGGCCGAAGTCCTGGACAAACAGCCCCGGCCGAAAGGCCCCCGCCTCACCATCATCACCAATGCCGGGGGACCGGGCGTGCTAGCCACGGACACCCTGCTCCAGACGGGCGGCCAACTCTCCGCCCTGACGAAAGACACGGTTCAAACGCTCAATACTTTCCTGCCGGCCGCCTGGAGTCACAACAACCCGATCGATGTCCTCGGGGACGCCGACCCGGACCGCTACGCCAAGACACTCGAAACCGCCGGACGCGATCCGGCGAGCGACGGACTCCTCGTGATTCTCACGCCCCAGGCCATGACGGACGCCACCCGCACGGCGGAGGCCCTCCGGCCCCTGGCCCAGACGGAAGGAAAACCCGTCCTCGCCAGCTGGATGGGCGGCGATACGGTGCAGGCCGGCATTGAGAAACTGCGCGCCGCCAACATTCCCGTGTTCGGCTACCCCGACACGGCCGCCCGCATGTTCACGTACATGTGGGAGTACACGCACAATCTCCAGGGGCTTTATGAAACGCCGATGCCGGCCGCGATCGCCGAAGAAGGGGGCGCGTCCCGGGAACGGGCCTCGGACCTGATTGAACGCGTGAGAAACTCGGGGCGCGAACTCTTGACGGAAGCCGAGTCCAAAGAACTGCTCGGAATCTACGGCATCCCCACGACGCCGATCCGCATCGCCGGCACCGAAGCCGCCGCGGTCAAAGCGGCCCAGGCCCTCGGATACCCGGTGGTCGTAAAGCTCCATTCGGAAACGCTGACGCACAAAACAGACGTCGGCGGCGTCCAGCTGAACCTGGGAAAACCGGAAGAGGTCCGTAAAGCCTTCCGGACGATCCGGTCCAACGTCACGCGTAAAGCCGGGCTCAAGGCCTTCCAGGGCGTGACCGTTCAACCCATGGTCCGTCTGAAGGATTCGCATGAACTCATCATCGGAAGTAGCGTGGACCCGCAATTGGGGCCCGTGCTCCTCTTCGGCTCAGGAGGCCAATTCGTCGAGATCTACAAAGATAAATCGCTGGGGTTGCCGCCCTTGAATACCACGCTCGCCCGGCGCCTCATGGAGCCGACGCGGGTCTACAAAGCCCTCGGAGGCGTGCGAGGCGGGAAACCCGTGGACTTAAAAGCGCTCGATCAACTCCTTGTGCGCTTCAGCCAGATGGTCTCCGACCACCCGCGCATCAAGGAAATCGATATCAACCCGTTGCTCGCTTCTCCGGAAGGCCTCATCGCCCTCGACGCGCGGATCGTCCTCCATGAATCCGTGATCCCGGACGAGCAACTCCCTGTGCAGGCCATCCGGCCCTACCCGGCCCAATATGTGTCCTCTTTCACGCTGGCCGACGGCGCCCGCGTACGGATCCGGCCCATTCGCCACCAGGACGAACCCCTCGTCGTAAAGTTCCATCAAGCTCTTTCGGAGCGAAGCGTCTACTTGCGCTACCTGCAGACCCTTCAGTTAAACCAGCGCATCACACACGAACGGCTTCTGCGCCGCTGTTTCATTGATTACGACCGGGAAATGGCCCTCGTCGTGGAGGCCCGGCGCGGCTCCAAAACAGAACTCATCGGGATCGCCCGGCTCATCAAGCTGCAGGACGGCCGTCAAGCCGAGTTCGCGATCCTCGTCAGTGACCAGACCCAGCGGCAGGGGCTCGGCGCGGAACTGCTGAAGCGCCTGATCCAGATCGCTCGGGACGAAAAGATCCAGGAGCTCACGGCGGATGTCCTCCAGGAAAACCACGGAATGCGCCGTCTCCTCGATCAATTTCACTTCCAGATCCAGGACAATCCGCAGGACCCGGTCATCAAGGCCGTTTTGGTATTATCTTGATATGAAGACCGCCGCGCCGGAATCACTCAAAGAGGAAATCCTCAAACTCAAAAAGGAGCGGAACGCCGTCATCCTGGCCCACAACTACGAGATCGGCGAGGTCCAAGATGTCGCCGACGTGGTGGGGGATTCGCTCGGACTCTCGCGCGTCGCCGCCCAACACCCGGCCCAAGTGATCGTGTTCTGCGGCGTCCACTTCATGGCGGAAACAGCGTCCATCCTCTCGCCGGACAAAACCGTCCTGATCCCCGACCTCGAAGCCGGCTGCTCGCTCTCGGCCACCATCACGGCCGAGACCTTGCGGCACTGGAAAGCAGAACACCCCGGAGCGATCGTGGTCACTTACGTCAACACCAGCGCCGAAGTCAAAGCGGAATCCGATTACTGCTGCACCTCCTCGAACGCCGTCAAGGTCGTGGAAGCGATCCCGGCCGATAAAGAAATCCTCTTCGCGCCGGACATGTACCTGGGCCAGTACGTCAAGATAAAGACGGGGCGCAACATCCACCTCTGGCCCGGCTCCTGCCACGTCCATTACAAGATTAAACCCGAGGAGATCGAGAACCTGAGAAAAGAGCATCCCCAGGCCGAGTTCCTTATGCATCCAGAATGCGGCTGCCTTTCGAAATCGCTGCCGCTCGCCGACCGGGTCCTTTCCACCGAAGGCATGATCCGGCGGGCCCAGGAATCCCCGGCACAGGAGTTCATCGTCGCCACTGAGACCGGGATCCTCTACAAAATGCAAAAGGACAACCCCGGGAAGAAGTTCTTTCCCGCGAACCGGGGGGCCGTCTGCGAATTTATGAAAATGATTACCCTCGAAAAGGTTTTCTGGTCTCTCCGGGACATGCGCTACGAAGTCAAAGTTCCCCGGGAAACCGCCGACAGGGCTCGACAGGCGATCGAGCGCATGATCGCCATTGGCTAACCCTCCCGCGATCCAGATCCAGAACCTGCGGAAAACCTACGCCCGCAAAGGGCGGCCGCCCTTGAACGCCCTGGACGGCCTGAGCTTCGACGTGGGACGGGGGGAATTCATCGGGCTCCTGGGTCCCAACGGCGCGGGCAAGACGACGCTCGTCAAATGCCTGACCACCCTCCTTATCCCCGATGGCGGCAGCGCTTGCGTTTTGGGGCACGACGTGAGCCGAAGCCCCCAAGCCGTGCGGTCCCTTATTGGCTGGATGAACGGAGGGGAACGCACACTCTACTGGAAGCTCTCGAGCGTCGACAATCTGCGGTATTTTGGGGCGCTGTACGGCATTCCCGGCAAGGAAACCGACCGCCGCATCCGGGAGCTCCTGGATATCATGGGACTCTGGGACCGCCGTCACGAAGCCCTGGAGAAATTCTCCACAGGCCTGCGCCAGAAAATCTCTATCGCGCGGGCCCTTCTGCACGACCCCCAGGTCCTTTTCCTGGATGAGCCCACGCTCGGTCTGGACCCCACGTTCTCCCGCTTTATCCGGAGCTTCCTCAAGGAAAAAATCAACCGGGCGGCCGGGAAAACGGTTCTCCTCACCACGCACAACATGATCGAAGCGGAGGAGCTCTGCGACCGGATTCTCCTCATTAACCACGGGCGCATCCTCGCCCAGGGGACGCCGGCCGAACTGAAGAAACAAGTTCCCGTGGAACAGGCGGTGGAAGTGCACTCCAGCGGAGACATCGAAAAGTCCTGGCTCGAGGCCCTCCCGGGCGCGGACAAAGTCTCGGTGTCTAAAAACGATGGCGTCACCGTCGTCCGGCTCCACGGACGCGAACCTCAGAAGCTCCTCACCCATCTCTTGCGGTCCCTGCCCGCCAGCGCCCAGATCCAGAAGGCCTTCCTGAGTGAACCGAGCCTGGAAGACGTGTTTATCCACCTGACCGGACAGCGCCTGGACACCGATGAAAACTAACCTCCGGGTCCTTTGGGCCGAGCTCAAGAAAAGCATCAAAATCTTTTTGATGTACCCGGTTGAGCTCTTCGGTTTCTCCGTCTTTCCGATCCTGTGGGTGATCCCGCTCGTGTTCCAGGGAAAGGCCCTGGTAGGCAGCGGGCGGAGCGCCGGGTTTGCGGCCCTCACCGGAACAGACCACTACCTCGGCTACATCATGATCGGGGCCTTTGTGAGCACCTTCGTTTTTTCCTCCCTGTACGGCATGGGCGGGAGTATCCGCGAGGAATCGTATTATGGCACCCTGGAGATCCTCTTGAGCTCCCCCGCCAACAAGCTCGCGATCCTCCTCGGGAAGGGCCTTTCGGACACCGTCATTTCCACCTGCATGGTCACCGTCCAGCTCATCCTCTGCTCGCTCTTCTTTCATTTCCGGATGCATTGGGTCCTTGTTCTCCCGGTCGTCCTCGCGATGGGGTCGCTCGTCATCGGGCTCTACGGGCTTGGCATCGGGCTCGCCGGCTTGACGCTCCGCTACAAGGAAACCCGCGGCCTCACCCAAACCATCAATCAAATGATGTTTCTTTTCACGCCGCTCCGTTACCCGGTCGAGGTCAACTCCTTCGCACGAAGCGTCAGCGTCTGGATCCCCGTCACCTACGCCCTTGTCGTCATCCGCGGGGCAGGACTCCTGGGGAAAACCGCGGGAGATCTCGTGTCGCCGCTCCTTCACCTCGTGGGAGTCGATGTTCTTTTCCTTGCGGTCGGCCTGGGTCTTTTCTTCTTTCTGGAATCGCGCACGCGCAAGGCCGGGACGCTCGGACAATACTGAGGATGAATATCCTTCGCGTCCTCTGGGCCGAGAACATCAAGCAGTGGAAGATCAAGCTGGCCTATCCCGCCGATTTCTTGAGAACGCTGCTCGAACCCGTCCTTTACATTCTTCCTTTCGTCTTCTACGGGGTCGCCGTCGCGGGGGGGAGAACGTCCCACTCCCTCCTCGTGAGCGCCGGAACCTCGGATGTCGTGACCTTCACGGTCCTCGGATACGTGTTCATGGGATTTATCAGCGTTTCGCTGTGGGGAATGGGATTCTCGCTCCGGAAGGAACAGTACTGGGGGACCCTCGAAACAATCTTTGTCTCGCCGACGCCGCGCTGGGTCTATGTGATGGGCCAAGCGCTCCATTCCGTCGTCAACCAGGGGCTGATCCTTCTCATCCAGGCCGGGTTTATCGGCTTTGTGTTCGGTCTCTCGATCAACAACCGGGGACTTCTTCCGGCGCTCTTCGTGCTCGCCCTCATGCTGTTTGGTCTTTTTGGACTTGGTATCATGGTGGCGGCGATCATTCTCGTGGCCAAAGAAGGCTGGATGGTCGCCGAGGGGATCGACAGCCTTATCTCCATGATCACGCCGATTGCCTACCCGCTCTCGGTGATCCCGGCGGTGATGCGGCCCTTCTCCATGCTGATGCCCACGACCTATGGGGTCGCCGCGGCGCGGCATTTCCTGATCGGCGAAGAACTGCCGCTCGGACTCCCCGGAACGCTCGCGGGACTCGTCCTCATGGGAGCGCTTTGGATCGGCCTCGGGATTTTTGTTTTCAACCGGACGGACCGGAAAGTCCGCCGGAACGGAACGCTCGGAGAGTACTAGGAGGTCATATGCTCACAGATGGGGACAAAGCACCGGAATTCTCGCTCCAGGATGACAACGGAAACACCGTCACGCTGTCCGGCCTCAAGGGCCGGCGGATCATTCTTTATTTCTACCCCAAAGACGACACGCCGGGATGCACCAAGGAAGCTTGCGACTTGAAGGACCGTTCTAAAGAAGTAAAAAAACTGAACGCGGTCGTCCTCGGGGTGAGCCCGGACTCCGTCGAATCCCACCAGAAATTCAAGACCAAGTTCGGCCTCCCCTTCCAGCTTCTGGCCGACCCGGGTTCGAAAGTCTGCCAGCTCTACGGTGTCTGGAAGGAAAAATCCATGTACGGCCGGACCTACATGGGTGTGGAACGCACGACATTCCTGATCGATGAAAAGGGGAAGATCGCCCGGATATTTCCCAAGGTCAAGGTGGAGGGCCACGCCGATGAACTACTGGCCCAACTGAGCTCGATCCCGGCCTGATGTTCCGCCGTTTACTGGCCGCTGATCAGTCGGTCTTCTATCTGATCAACGGCGCACACTGCCGCTTCCTCGACGGCTTCATGGTCGTGGTCACATATCTGGGTGAGACCTGGGTGCTGATCCCCCTCATGGCGATCCTCTTCATCCTCACGTTTAAAAAGCGCACCTGGCCACTCTTCCTGCTCGTTGTAGTAACCCTGCTCACGAGCGACGCCGCCGCCCATTGGATCAAGCCCCACGCGGCGCGCCTGCGTCCCTCGCACGCCCTGCCGAACGTCCACATTCTGATGAATTACACGGGGGGCCAGTACGGATTCCCTTCCAGCCACGCGACCAACTCCTTCGCGCTGGCGGTCCTCCTCGGCTGGGCCTGGCCGCGCCGGCGGTGGGCCTTTATCGGCCTGGCCCTTCTCATCAGCTACTCCCGGATCTACCTCGGAGTGCACTACCCCGGCGACATCCTGGGGGGAGCGGCGCTGGGGTCTCTCATCGCGGGACTCCTCTTGATATCCTACAGGGAATTGTCCAGACTATATCCATCGCTGGCGTGGAGGCCCGCGTCAAAGGAGGAATGTCCCAGTGAGCGAGGAAGCACCGGCATCTAAAGACGGGATTATCGGCAGCTTCGAAAACGGGAAACGCTTTACCATCATGGTCCGGAGAGGGATCTACAAAGGAAAATCGTACGTCGACATCCGGACCTATTTCACGGATCCTTCCGGAGAACTCCGCCCCACCTCCCGCGGCGTCCGGGTCGACCATGCTCTTTTCCCCGAACTCAAGAAACTCATCAACCAGGTCCCGGCCGAAGAACTGAAGGAACCGGAATAAACACGCCGAAGGCAGGACGAGGGGCCTTGTGATTGGGTCGTATCGGTGGTATCCTTGAATGAAAGGGCAACAATCATGAAAAAGACATTTCGGTTTATCGCCGCATGCGGATTCGGACTGAGCCTCATTCTGGGGCCCCTCTCCGTACAGGCCTTCGAACTCCAAGCCCTTTCCAAACCTTGTTGCTGCTGCCCTGCCGGCCACCGGTCCGACAAACCCTGCTGCCGGCTGAAGAACGGGCCCTCCTGGAATCTTCTCGCCAACACACACGAAACGATCCGGACGGTCTTTGTTCCGTCCGCCGGGCCGACCTCTTTCGAACCGCAACAGACAGAACCGGCAAGCCGTAGAATCCTGGCCTGCGAATCTCCACCGGGACCGGCTCCAAACTTCCGCTCCACCCACTCCGACAGGTCTCCTCCCACCGCCTAACCCCCCGTCCTGCGTCCAGGGCTGTTCCTGGAACACGCCTTCTCGCACGTCCATCCATCGTCGCTGAACATTAAAAAGGAAGCTTCCGTTCTATGAAACGATACGCCGTCGCATTCATCGCCGTCGCCGCCTTCGCCGGTGCCCTGCGCGCCGGGGAACCCCCTCTTGCTCTCAGTGACATCTTAAAACGGGTCCAAGACGCCAACCCGGAGATTATTGCCGCCCGGCAAACTTGGCGGGTCAAACGCTCGGAGATTACGCCCGCCGGAACTTGGGAGAACCCCACATTTTCCTACGCCGATGAGAACTTCCCTTCCGGGGCTGCGGGAGTTCCCGCCGAGAAGATCAAACACTACCGGATCGAACAGATGATCCCGTTTCCAGGAAAACTCTCCGGAGACGCCAAGATGAAGTATCACGAAGCGTTGATCGCCGAAGCCAATTTCCAGGCCAAGATGCTGGAAATCTTGATGGACGCCCGCATGCGCTACTACCAGCTTTATCTGACGGACCAGAAAATTATCCTGGCCCATCAAAGCCTGGACCTCCTGAAAGACGCCTTAAAGACCGCCCAAGCCCGCGTGGGGTCCAACCAATCCTCCGCCTCGGACGTTTTTATGGCCCAAACGGAATTAGGAAAGATGAAAAATGAACTCCTCGAACAGGAGCAGGAACACATCATGATTCAGATTGAACTGAATACGTTATTGAATCAACCGACGGAGACGGTCCTGGGAACGACTCAACCTCCTGAATTAGCGGATCTGCCCTTGCCCGTGGCGGACATCGACGCTCTCGCGCGAGAAAATGATCCTGACTACCTCTCTGCGATGCACGAGATCAACCACGCCAAAGCTATGCTGAGCCGCAACCGCCTGGAATTTGCGCCCGACTTCGGGTTTATGTACGAGCAAGAGGAAACCCCGGACGGTCCCGCCGGACGCCAGATCGGATTCTCCGTGAGCTTTCCCCTGTGGTTCCAGCGGCCTTGGAAAGAATACCAGGGCGCCAAAGAACATGTGCTTGAAGCCCAGGCCATGTCTCAGCGAATGGAGAATGAAGTCGTGAGGACGGTCCACGTGGAATACACGGAAACAAACATGCACCTGCAGCTGGCACGCAATTACCTTTCAGAAATCCTCCCGGCCGCCTTGAGCAACGTCAAGATTGCCCGTGAGCAATACGCCAGCGGTGACGGTGATTTCGTCCGTCTACTGGAAGCTTTCCGCACCTGGATTGATGTGCATAACGCTTATCAGGAACAGCTCTATCAATACGGTGAGCACTGGTCGGAACTGGAGCGGTGGGTGGGCGTGGATTTATCGCAGCCCAAAGCGACGTTGGAGCAGGAAAAATCCATACCGCAGGAAAATCATCACCATTAGGGAGCTTCTATGAAAAATTACTATTTTGCTTGGGGGTTATTTCTTCTCGTGGCGGGTGGCATCACCGCCTGCTCTCCTTCTTCCTCTTCGCAAAGCTCCGTGCCGTCAAAGAAGCAACTCTACCATTGCGCCATGCATCCCCAGATTGTCTCGGACAAACCCGGGGAATGCCCCATTTGCCATATGCGCCTGACGCTGGTTGACGCGGGAGTTCCAGACACCGGCGGGCAAAATTCTTCCGGGAAGATTCTTTATTACCGCAATCCCATGGACCCCTCCGTCACATCGCCTGTTCCCATGAAGGACGGGATGGGAATGGATTATATCCCTGTTTATGCCGACCAGAATCCGGGCGGTGCCACCATCCCCGGCCAGGCGACGATTCACATGAGCCCCGGCATTGAACAAGAAATTGGGGTCACCCTCGCGCAAGCCGAACAACGCGACTTGACGATGCCCATCCGGGCGGCGGCCCGTGTCGCCTACGATCCCCAACTCTACAACGCGAGCCTTGAGCACCAGGAGGCTGCATCATTCCTGAGAAAAGCCCGACAGCAAAACTCGCCCGACCTTCTGGAACAGGCCGAGTCCACCGTTCGCTCCTCCGAGCTGCGCCTCCGGCAAATGGGC
>Ga0207062_1030_pt1 | contig 39125 bp, 28 predicted proteins | sample Alteio_BWMinCont_28_FD_153266 | JGI IMG/M metagenome (GOLD analysis project Ga0207062, IMG submission 153266) | Enriched cells from forest soil in Barre Woods Harvard Forest LTER site, Petersham, Massachusetts, United States -... | ecosystem: Environmental > Terrestrial > Soil > Temperate forest >... | reverse complement strand
ATGATGACTCTCGCCTATTTCATCGTGTGCCCATGGGAGGCCGTGGCCGTCGGCCGCATCGCCGGCTACATAATTCCCCGCCTGGATGCGATAGAGCTCTATCGCATCGCGGGTCGCCCCGTATTCCTGCCGCACCTGGTCATTGGTCTGGCGCTCACCGGGCTGCTTACGCTGCTGAATTATCGCGGTATCCGCTTTAGCGCCACCTTTCAGAATTGGACCAGCTTCGGCACGCTGGCTCTGTTTATCGTCTTTGTGGCTCTCGGCGCCAGCCGGGGCTCGCCCGCCAATATCCGGCCGCTGTTTACCCATACACCGTGGATTTCGATTCTGCTGGTGATTCAGATCGTGCCTTATTTCATGACGGGCTTCGAGTCGGTGGGCAAGGCGGCGGAGGAGGCCAGTCCGGATTTCCGCACCCCAGGGTTCTTCCGCGCCATCTGGATGGCAATCTTTAGTGGAATTGTTTTCTACGCCAGCATCGTTGCGGCGGTCGCATTTGTGGCGCCCTGGCGGCAATTGACCGGGGAAAAATTCATGACGGCAGTGGCCTTCCAGCGGGCCCTCGGTTCCAGATGGATTGTGCAAATCATTCTGGCTGCCGCTTTGCTATCGCTGTGCAAATGTTTCAACGGAAATTTTGTGGCCGCCAGCCGCTTGCTCTTTGCCCTGGGACGCCGTGGCATGGTCGACGCGCGCGCCGGAGCGATCCACGCGCGCTATCAGACCCCGTCGGCCGCAGTTCTGTGCGTGGGGCTGGCGACCGCCGCTTGTATGCTGCTGGGAGACTCCATCCTGGTTCCGGTCACCGAAGTTGGATCGGTGGCCTGCGCCGTCGGATGGTCGGCCACCTGTGCCTCGTGCCTGGCGCTGACCCGAGTCCGGCCGGATGTGATGATGCTGTCGGCCGTCGAACGAGGGGTGGCGTGGTTCGGGTTGGCGGTCGGAATCGCAATGACCCTGATGAAAATCATCCCCTTCGTCCCCGGCCATTTCACCGTCAACGAATGGATGGCCCTGGGAATTTGGATTGCAATGGGTGTGGCGGCCGGAATGGCCGGTAGAGTCGGGGAGAGTGATTCGCTCGCGGGAAACTTACTCGGTACGACGGCAGCTCGATGGCCAACCGGAACTCCTCAACAGCGACTGGATCTGGGTGACCACCGCGCCGGCTGCCCAGCTTCCGACCGAGCGCGCCGTTAGGTTCGGCCACCAGCGCTGGGATATCGAGAATTACGCTTTCAACGAACTGGCCAATGAATGGCATTCCGATCACGTCTTTCGCCATGACCCCAATGCCATTGAATGTTTCTTACTGCTTACCTTTCTGGCCTACAACCTCTTCCATGCCTTCTTCGCTCTCAACCTGAAAGCAGCTGCTCGCCACGACAAAAGCCAACTTCTCTGGGCCCGTTTGATGACGGCTGAGTTCCTCCAAGAAATGCCTTCCCTCAACCGCTCTCCCTGATCCCCCCTTGCCGTCTTCGGTCGGCCCTCCGCTCGTCCTTCCGCCTGACCTTCCTTTTCCCTTCAGGCGAGCATCGGCATGCCTGCTTGCCACATCTGGACCCTCTGAACCTCACGCGAATCTCCCTCGCCTTCTCCTCTACACCCAAATCCATCACAACACTCGGGTTCCCGCCTTCGCAGCCTCTCGGTTGCGGAATCGCTGATCGAGCCCGGCTTGCCGCGCAAAATGGAGTTTTCGCGTGTTAAGATCCAAATCAGCCCTGCATGACACTTCAACCTCCGATCCGAACCGGCAGCTGTATGTCTTCCCGCCGGGTTCCGGGCATCGTCGATCAATGACGCTCTTTACCAAATCTCGCAAACGCGTGCTCAGCGGCATGCGCTCGACCGGCAAGCTGCACCTGGGCAACTACGTAGGCGCGCTCGAAAACTGGGTTCGCATGCAGGACGAATATCAATGTTTTTTCTGTGTAGCGGACTGGCATGCGCTGACCACGGATTACGCCGACACCTCTCGGGTAAAGGAAAACTCTCTCGAGGTGGTGCTCGATTGGCTGGCCGCGGGACTTGATCCGGAAAAGTCGGTAATCTTCATCCAGTCGCACGTTCCGGCGCACGCGGAGTTGCACCTGCTGTTCTCCATGATCACGCCGCTCCGTTGGCTGGAGCGCGTGCCTACCTATAAGGAACAGCGCGAAAATATCAAGGACAAGGATCTCGGCACTTATGGATTTTTGGGATATCCCGTGCTGCAGTCGGCGGATATTCTCATCTATAAGGCCGACTGCGTTCCCGTGGGGGAAGATCAGGTAGCGCACGTGGAACTGACGCGAGAGATTGCGCGGCGGTTTAACGGGTTCTATGGCGACGTGAAAGCAGTGTTTCCCGAGCCTCAGGCGCTGCTCACTCCCGCCGCGAAGTTGCCCGGCACCGACGGCCGCAAAATGTCAAAATCATACGGAAACACAGTGCTGCTCACGGATCCGGAGCCGGTTGTGCGGCAGAAGTTGAAGACCATGGTGACCGATCCGGCGCGGGTGCGGCGATCCGATCCCGGCAATCCGGACGTGTGCCCGGTGGGCGATCTGCACAAGATTTTCAGCGACCAAGCGACCATGGCCAAGGTGAACGAAGGCTGCCGCTCGGCCCGCATCGGCTGCATCGAGTGCAAAAGCTGGGCCGCCGATGCGCTGCTGAATCTGCTGAATCCAATGCAGCAACGGCGCAAGAAATTCGAGGAGAATCCGCGCCTCGCCTGGGATATTCTGGAAGCGGGCAGCGAGCGGGCTCGCCAGGCCGCGGGAGAAACCATGGAGGATGTGCGGGCGGCGATGGGCATGTCGCTCGGCTACGAGGGGACAAGCGAAGGAAAATAAAAATAAACGATGCCGGCATCGTATCCAGGTCCTTCGCCTCGCCCCGGGTGACAAGTCGAATCCATGTCGAATCAATGATGACGGAAAACGCAAAACTCGGTTCCGCGGATGATTCACCACAGACTGCGTCTGCGGCGATCGTTGCGGGCGCGTCGGCGACGACATTAAGCCAAGCTGCGCCGAAGCAAGCTGCGCAGAAGAAAGATGCAGCCAAGAAGGACGAAAGCGATTCGCCTTTCGCGGTCTCGGTGAGCGACGTTTACGAAGGACCGCTCGACTTGCTGCTGGACCTGATTCGCAAGCAGGATATCGATATTTATGACATTCCGATAGCGCGTATCACGGCGCAGTATCTGGCGTACGTGGAAAAGATCCGCGAACTCGATGTGAACGTGGCGGCCGAATTTATTTACATGGCTGCGGTGCTGATTCACATCAAGTCGAAGATGCTGCTGCCCCGCGATCCCGATGCCCCCGCGGAGGAACAGGGAGATCCGCGCAACGAATTGGTCAACCGGCTGCTGGAGCATGAGAAATTCAAGTCGGCGGCGCAGATGCTGTTGCAGAAGCAGCAAATCGAAGATGCGGTTCTGTCCAATCCTTCGCTGAAAGAATTCATGGAGGCGGAAGGCGCCGAGCCGGAAATGGCCGCGGACGTGATCGACCTGGTCAAGACGTTTCAGCAAGTGCTGGAGCGACTGCGAACGCGTCCGGTACTCAACGTCGACGAAGAAACGGTAACCGTGGGCCAGATGATCGATTACCTGCGGCGACGCCTCTCGCTCGAAGACCGTCCGCTTCGCCTGAAGCACCTGCTTATGCGGGTTCCGTCACGGCAGGCCTTGGTGTGCATGTTTCTCGCGTTGCTGGAAATGGTGCGCCTGCAGGCCATCCAGGTGCGTCAGGAAAAAATGTTCGGAGAGATTGCGATTCGCAAACATACGCACTTCGATGAAATTATGAATGAGCAGTCTGCGGTGCGCGACGACTGGAGATGAACTACCGTTGGCCGCAGTCCGTCGCCAGTGGTCCGCAAGAGCCGGCCAGGCTGGCGGCAATTGGTAGCCGGTGACTGACAACTGATTCCTATGTCCCTCAAAGCTCAACTCGAAGCCATCATCTACGCGGCGGAGACGCCAATCACTCTCGAGCAAATGATCCAACTGGTAAAGGCGACGGTCATCGCGGAGGGAGCAAGCAAAGAGGCAGGGGACGAGGCGGAGATGAAGTCGGTTGTGCGCTCCTGTCTGGAAGAACTTGTCGGAGAATACGGCGCACCCGACCACGGCATTGAGATCCGCCAAGTAGCGGGTGGATATCGCATGTCGACCAAGCCGGAGCAGCACGAGGTAGTCCGCGCCTTCGCCAAAAGCCTGAAGCCGCCCATCCGGCTTTCGCTGCCGGCGCTTGAAACCTTGGCGGTGATTGCTTACAAGCAGCCGGTGACCGTGCCCGAGATCAACGACATTCGCGGCGTCGATTCTGGCGGCGTGATTGGAACTTTGCTCGATCGCAAGCTGATCACGACTGCGGGACGCAAGCAGGTCATCGGGCGTCCCATCCTCTACAAGACGACGAAGGAATTTCTCATGCGCTTTGGTCTCAGGGATGTCAACGAACTCCCCAGCATGGAGGAGTTCGAGAAACTGGTCGCCGAATCGTTTCAGGCGGAGCTGATTCCGGCAGAGAGCGCGACGTTGGCAGCAGAGATGGAACGGTCGGGAACAAGGGAAGCTACCGACGTCGAGCCGGTCAGCGAGAACCTGTCCGAGACAGAGAAGGCGGGCTGACCGTGCCGGTTTCTTTGCTGGGGGAATCGGAAATTTTATGCCGCAGAAACGCCTGCAGAAAATAATCGCCGCTGCCGGAGTTGCTTCCCGCCGCAAGGCTGAGGAACTGATCTCGTCGGGACACGTGCAGGTCAACGGCACCGTCGTGACCGAATTAGGCAGCAAGGCTGATCCGGAAACGGACCACGTGCGAGTAAACGGAAAACTTCTGCACGGGGCGCAGCGCCAGGTGTATCTGCTGCTCAACAAGCCCCGGGGTTACGTAACCACAATGAGCGATCCCGAAAAGCGCCCGACCGTCATGGATCTCATCCGCGGGGTCAGAGGCCGCGTCTATCCCGTGGGCCGTCTGGACTACGCTAGCGAAGGTCTGTTGCTGCTGACCAACGATGGCGAACTCGCACATCGCCTGATGAAAGCGGCCTCGCACGTAGCCAAGACTTACGTCGTCAAAGTCGCAGGCACACCCAAGGAAGAAGCCATTGCCAAGCTGCGCGCTGGAGTTTCCATAGCCACCGACGACGGCAAGCGCGTGAAGACCGGTCCGGCTCTGGTGCGGGTGGTGAAAGAAGCGGCGAATCCGTGGTATGAGATCACGCTGATCGAGGGACGCAATCGCCAGATTCGGCGCATGTTCGAAGCGGTTGGCCATCACGTGGAAAAGATCAAGCGGGTAAAGTACGGACCGCTGACGCTGGATGTTCCGCCGGGGAAATTTCGATCGCTCACCTTGAAGGAAGTGGAACGTTTGAAATCCGCCAGCAAAACCAGCGCGACGGTCAGTGCTAAATCCACGTCATAGTGTGCATTGTGCGGCGAGCATGAGCCGATTTTTTGCTGTGGTTTCGAAACCGGCGCGCGACATGGCCGCTCATTTTCCGGTTCCGGCCGCCTCCCCGAAGCCAACCCCGACCGCTGCGCAAACCCAGTTGATCAGGCTCGACTCCAACGAAAATCCTTTTGGACCGTCGCCGCGCGCGATTGAAGCCATGCGGTCCGCGCTGGCTACTCAGAACTTCTATCCCGACGACGACAGTACTGAGTTGCGCCGCCGACTTGCCCTCCACCACCAGGTGTCGCAGGAGCAAATTTTGGTGACGGCGGGCTCGACCGAGATGTTGGCGCTGCTATGTCAGACGATGCTTGCCCCTGGCCTGAATGCGGTGACCAGCGAACGGTCATTCATCATTTACTCGATGGCCGTGCATGCTACGGGCGCGCAATTGGTCCAGAGTCCGATGCGCGGAGAGGTTTTCGCTCTAGACGCGATCCGGGCTGCGATCAATCAGAATACCCGCATCGTGTTCCTGGCGAATCCCAACAATCCCACCGGAACCATGCTGGAGGCCACAGCCATCGACGAGTTCCTGGCCAACATTCCCGCGCACGTGGTGGTTGTTCTCGACGAGGCGTACTACGAGTTCGCGGTGCACTTCGCGGCGCTGCGCCAGCTTGAGTATTCACGCTCGCTCGAATACCTGCAGCGGGGCGCCAACGTGATCGTGCTGCGGACGTTTTCCAAAGCGCATGGCCTGGCCGGCCTGCGTGTGGGATATGGTTTGGGCCCCGCAGACCTGCTGACGTATTGCGCGCGCATGCGCAACCCATTCTCGGTTTCTTCCATCGCCCAGGCTGCGGCCATTGCTGCGCTCGACGACCACGACCATATCGCACGAGTCGTTTCGAGCAACGCGTCGCAGGCACAAATTCTCACCCGCGGTCTGTCCGAGATGGGTCATCGCGTAGTCCCCACTTCCGCGAACTTTCTATACTGCGACCTAAGGGAAGAGGCTTCCCGAATTGCGGCTTGCCTCGGCGACGAAGGCGTCAGCGTGCGACCGTTACGTGCCTGGGGCTCGCCGAACTCGATCCGTGTAAGCATCGGGACGCCCGAACAAAACGAGTTTTTTCTAAGCGCGATGCGCAAGATCGGTGGTCGATCGCAGCGCACCCAACGCTAGGTGCCCGGCGTCCCAATCGTTGGTAACTTCCCGGGGATGACTTTCCCGGCTCGGGCCCGTTTATGTGGCTGCCGCAGCGGCCTTTCCATGAACGCGTGCCGGCTGATGTGCTGAAAATAAATCACTTATCGCCGGGAACTCTAGCCACACCGCCGGAGTCTATGTAGGGTGAGGGTCATCGGACCGCTCACAGTTCGCCGGATTTGGCCAGGAAGCAGTTTTTAGGGGCGCGGTAGGGTGGAAAATCCTATAATCAGGGGACGCCAATATGGCGGGAGCAACCACCTTGGGTGATCTGGCAAGTGCAATCGGAGTGCGTTCGCAGGAAGAAGCGGCGATCGTCGCGGAGCTGAAGTCCGGCTCGGAGACGGCTTATGCCTGGCTTATTGGCGAGTTTCAGCAGCCGGTGTATGGGCTGGTCTACCGCATCGTGAACGATCCGGCGGACGCGGCCGATACCACGCAAGACGTCTTTCTGAAAGTGTTTCGTGGCATGAAGCATTTTCACGGCGGGTCGAGCCTGAAGACGTGGATTTACCGCATTGCGCTGCATGAGGCAGCGAACCGGCGTCGCTGGTGGTTCCGGCACAAGGCGCGAGAGACATCGATTGAGCCGGCGGAATCGAACGGGCCGAGCGCGGGCGAAAACGCGATGCAGGTGGCGCTTACCGACCGGGCGGATTCTCCTTTTGAAAGTGTCGCGCATCACGAAGTGCAGCACCGAGTGGAAGAAGAGTTGAGACACGTGCCGGAACCCTATCGCACGACGCTCATTCTGCGCGATCTGGAAGAGATGTCGTACGAAGAGATTGCCGAAGTCTTGGAGATTTCGCTGGGGACGGTGAAATCACGGCTGACGCGGGGCAGAGACGCACTGCGGCAACGGTTGGTGCCCTACGTGCGCGAAGTTGGGAATGAACTGGGATTGACCGCTCCCCTGTCGGACAGCAAAGGACATCATCACGAACATCATCGCGAACATCGGAGTGTGGATTCGCAGGTGGCTGGAGGGGGTAGAAGGGTCGAGGTGATGCCATGAAGGGCACAGGGAAAATTCTGGGACTGCGGTGCCCCGAGGCGAAGCGGTTATTCTCGCCATATTTGGATGGAGCGGTGACGGGCACGGAGATGCTTCGGCTGCAGCAGCATTTGTCGGATTGCGCGGCTTGCAACGACCACTACCAAAGCTTGCGGCGGACGCAGCAATTGCTGGCGAGCGTGCGACGTCGGAAGGTTCCGCCGGATCTAGGGCTTAAGTTGCGGCTGGCAATCTCGCGGGAAGTGGCTCAGGCGAAACAGGCCCCGTTTGAGGGACTGAGGGCGCGGCTGGAAGATACTTTCCAGGCGTTCATGGTTCCGGCGACGGCTGGATTCTTGAGTGCGCTGATTATTTTCGGAATTGCCATGGTTTATTTCGTGGCGCCGTCCTCGCTGCAGGCGGGCATTGATGTTCCTCTGGTCATGGTCAATACCGCGCCGCAGTTAGAGCAGAGCGCGTTTGGCATGACTCTGGATACGATCGATGCGGATTCGCTGGTCATTGAGGCTTATGTGGACGCGAACGGCCGGGTGCAGGACTACCGCATTCTCTCCGACACCGAAGATTCGAAAGAAGTATTGCCGCAAGTCAAGCGTATGCTGATCTTCACCACGTTCCGTCCGGCGCTTTCGATGGGCCGTCCCACCCCGAGCCGCGCAGTCCTATCGTTTTCCAAAATAAGCGTGCGGGGTTAGTTTCGTAATCACTCTTTCGTAGTAGAGACGTTGCCGGCAACGTCTCTACTTGCCTACGAAATGTAGCAAGCACTTCGATCCTGCTTTCGAGCCCGTCATTCAGTTCAACTTTCCGTCTTCTGCTGGCCTCGATACTTCACCGCCAAAATCAATGTCGTCGGACAGAACACCCGAGAGCCATCCGCTTCGGTCCAACGCGCCCCGCTCCGGCAACAAGACCCGTGCTCTTGGCCTGCTTTCGTCGGCTGGCCGGCATGGGGTTGAGGCGTGGGCAGTTCCTGACTGGGGGATTGCTGAAACGCGTAAACCTCGAGCCCGAACGAAGACCTTCCATCACCCACGGGAGAGACTTTGTGCCATCCATCGGCGAGCAGAACTTCTGAAATCTTTTCCACGTCAATTTCAAGACTCAAGGGGGACACTCCTCTGTGGACATCGGGCCTGGCGGAGAATTCCGCACTCCTCATCAGTCCGATTCTAGGATGCATTTCCGCAGAAGAGAGTCACTCGGATTCACTTGGTGACCCATTATCGTTTATCGTGGCGCCAGCCGAGGCTGGAGGTAGGGATCACGGCCCAGCGTAAAGGATCAGCGCGCCATACCCAGGAGCCGCGACTAGCGAATATTGGGGGCCGGCTTTTCAGCGGACGGAGTCGGAGGCTAGCTCGGAACCTCCAGTTTCCATGTCCGCACCATGCGTCCGTACAATGCGTCCGCACAATGCGCGCCCGGCGCAAGCCTTTCGCTGGTTTTCGAGGTCTTCGGGATTGCTAATGTTACCAAGGCGGGGCGGAATGAGTTGGTGCCGTGCCTGCGCAGGGAAGCCACGGCTTGCCACGAGGCACTCAAAGTCCCGACGGCTACGCGGAAAATTTGCTGCGCTCGCGCAGCAAACTCTCTTTCAACCCCAAGTTGCGGATTAGCCGGTGCAGATAATTAGGATGCACCCCTAAGATTCCCGCGGCTTCCACGTAGTTTCCCCGCGTCTGCTCGACCGCGTCGACAATCAACTGTTTCTTCAATTCCTTCACGCTGGCATGATACTTTCCCTGGTGCGTCTCGGCCGGCGATTCCTGCTCCAGCAACGATTCCGGCAAATCCTCCAGCAGCACCGCATCCGATGATCCCATCACCAGCGCACGCTCGATGGCGTTTTCCAATTCGCGCACGTTGCCCGGCCACTCGTAGTTCACCAGAGCTGCCATCGCTTCGCGCGACACCGGCTTCGCCTTCACCTTGCTCCGCTTGGCATACTTCTGCACGAAATGCCGCGTCAGCATTGGAATGTCTTCCCTGTGTTCGCGCAATGGAGGCATGGTCAGCTTGACGACCGCCAGCCGATAATAAAGATCCGGGCGAAACTCGGCGTTGCGCACCGCTTCGCTCAAGTCGCGATTGGTGGCGGCAATCAATCGGATATCGATCTTGATGGGGTGGGTTCCGCCCACACGTTCGAATTCGCGTTCCTGCAACACCCTCAGCAGCTTCACCTGCAGTGCCGGGGCGAGTTCCCCGATCTCGTCGAGAAACACCACTCCACCCTCGGCGATTTCCAGCCGTCCCTTCTTCTGCCCGGACGCACCCGTGAACGCGCCGCGCTCATGCCCGAACAGATCGCTCTCCAGCAAAGACTCGGGAATCGCCGCGCAGTTGATGGCCACAAAGGGCTTGCCAGCGCGGTGGCTGTTGCGATGCAACGCCCGAGCCACCAACTCCTTGCCCGTGCCGCTTTCGCCCTCGATCAATACCGTCGATTCGGTGGGCGCGACCCTGGCCAGAAACTGAAAAATCTCCTTGATCCGCGCCCCTTCCCCCACCAGACTTTGTTCCTGCCTGACTTCGGTGGTGAGCCGCTGGTTTTCCTGCTCCAACCATTGCACTCGACGCGCATTGTCCAACGCCACAGCGGAAACCCCGGCGATCGCGGTCAACAATTGCAAATGATCTTCCTGAAACCGGTCTGCGGCGTTTGTGCTGTCCAGGTAAATGCATCCAATCACCCGCTGAAAAACGGTCAGCGGCACGCACAATAAGGTCCGCACATCCGACGCGACCAGACTTTCCACGTCGCGCAGGTGATCCGTGGCGGGAACATCCATTCCCAGAATCGCGACATTGTCCTTCATTACCCGGCGCACAATCGTGCGACTCACCCTCACCAGTTGTGGCTGCCCCGCGTGCCGGGTTCGCGCATACAGACCGTTGAACTCCTTTCCTGCTCCTTCGGCCAAAAGAATCGCACCTCTCCCGGCTGGCATCACTTCAAAAATCAGATCCAGCAACTGCGCCTGCAATTCCGCCAGATCACGGATGGCGTGCACCGCCCGGCTGATCTTGAGCAGCGCGCTCAAGTTGCGCGCCACCTGCGACATCGCCGGCAGTTCGCGCTGTAACCGGTCGGGCTGCAGGTAGAGCGCTTCTCGGGGATGAATCAGCTTGGTCTCGGCTGCGGAGTCATTGTCGTCGAACTCAACGCAGCTGGCGGGAACCGCTTGGTCCGGCTCTTCGAGCAGAAACAAGAACACGGAGTCGCCGGTTGCAATTTCGTCTCCGTGTCGCAGCCATTGCTCCTTTACCGCCCGGCCATTCACCAAAGTCCCGTTGCGGCTGTCTAAATCCTTGATCTGAAAGCGGCCGTCTTCTTCTCTCCGCAGTAAGCAATGTTTTCGCGAAACCGACGCGTCGGCCAGGGCAACCGCATTGGCGGGATCGCGGCCCAATGTGGCTTCCCCTTCGGGTAACGGAATGGTCGATTCTTTCGCGGGTCCGGCAATCACCAACAGTCGAGGGCGCAATCAGGGTCTCCCATCCATGCAGAACTTCTTATCACAGCGCGGGACGAAATGCATGTCCGGCGTGAACCATTTCCAATATCCGAACGGTTAGTCCGACTATCGATTCGGATAGTTCGGATGGGTCGCCCGGCTCGGTTGCGGTCGGTTTCTTGGGGGGCTGAATAATGCGTAACAAATTGTAAACACGAGGATTACGCCAGAATGGTTGAACTGAACCAACCCGCCCAAGGAATTGGAATTCGGCATGCAGTGTAGGAAAACGCGGATTCTTGGCAAAAGCGACGGGGGAAGCGCTTTCAAGCATTACTAGCCGAGATCGCTGGCCAGAAGCTCGGGGGACCCCCTCATCGAGCTTCTGACCTTTTTCTGCTTCCAGCCTGTCTTGTTCCGCAGCGCACTCGGCCAGTGCGAAAAGGCGCGGCCGCACGGCCTGCCGAAAAAATGGCGCTCCCTCGAAAACAGCGGCCCCTCGAAAAGGGCAGCACCTCGGGGAAGACTACGTTAGCTGGCCGCAGCCTCGCCCGCAGCGCCCGAATTCGAAGTAATCTGCTCCAAACCAGCGTCCGCCATGCCATCCCGATAGCTGATGGTCCTGCCGGAAATCGCCGGCACTCTGTCTCCGGGCACCAGAATTCCGATTAAATTCAGCGGATCGGCCGCTGCGAGCGTCGTGGTCTCTCCGCTCAAGGGCAGGCCCCGCATCCCCCGCACCGATTCGACCGCAACCGGCAAGGCAAACTGCTCGCCCAGAAATCCATCGACGAACCGCCCTCCGCGAATCTCCCCGCGATCTTCGAGGCGGCGGAAGGCCATCAGCAATTCGCGCCAAGGCGGCAAGTTCGACTCCCGCGCCAGCAGATCGCGAATCACAATCCCATAACGCCGCAGCAGCATCCAACACGCCGCCTCAACCGCCCGGTTCCTCTCCGCCGCCACATCCGCATGCAGCAACGCCCACCGTCCCGAACTGTGCCGGGGACGCGTACTGCGCCCACTGCCATGTCCCGCGCGCCGTTTGGGATCAATCAGCGCCCGCAGATTGTCGAACCCGTCGGCAGTGACCAGGCCCGCCGCCACTAATTCCCAAAGTCCAGTCTCGATTTCCGCCTTGAGCTTGACCGTACCGCGCACAATGTCGGCAAAGAACGAAGCGCCACGCTGCCGCAGAAATTCGAGCACCAGCTGCGCCCCGTGGCTCAAACCGCGCGCCTCGGCCTCATCCCCGGCGGGGTGTCGCGGAATCATCCAGTCCGCCTCCTCGCGCACAAAAAAAGTAATCGGCGCAACGCTGGTCGGGATCACACGTCGCTGCCGCGGCATCGGCGCATCTCCCGCGGACGCATTCCCATTGGCCGCACCGCCCGAATCCACGGTCGCCGGATGCGGCGACAATCTTCCCCACCCCACCGCGCCGGTCAGGCAAAGCTGATCGAGCCACTGCGGATCGTAGTCGGCAATCCTCCGCGCCAGCACCTGCCGCTCCCATGCATTCGCAGGAATTTCGAATCCCTGCAACTGCTCGAGCACTTCGAGCGTCCCGCGTTCTCCCGTGACTTGCGTTCCGGGAGTCACATGCTGCCAGCGCAGCAACCAGCGCATAAACGCGGCTGCGGTAACGGGCTCAATCTGCTTGCGCAACATCCCCACAGTCAGCCGATGAATCCGCGCCAGTAATCGCCGCTCGCACCACTCCAGTTCGGGTGCCGGTGTGGGTGGTGGTTGTGGGACGGCTGCCGTCGGCTGTGCAACCGAGCGCCGATCGACCGGCTCTGGTAAGCGCGGGCGGCTCGTCCGCGAAGCAGCGCCACCAAAGTTTCCCCGCAGAACCGTCCCGCTGGCCTCCATCCGGAGCAAAGCTTTCTCAACATCAGAAGCAGCCAGCCCCACCCGACTCCCCAGTTGCGATGCGGTCGCTGGACCCAGATGCGACATCCACCCAGTCACTAGCGTGAGCAAAGCGTCATCTCGAGATCGATCCCCGCTCTCTACGTCAGCCAGCGCCGGCTGCCATACGGCCCCAGGAAACAGCGTCGAGAAACTGCGAGCCCGCTCCGCCGCCACCCAATAGCGCCGTCCCTCCGCCCAAGCGACACTGGCCCGTCCTTGGTTTACCAGTCGCTCGAAATATCCTGGCCACCTGCCCTGAGCAAGGCCGATGTGGGGACAGCCGGCCCCGGCAATCCCACTCAGCCCAACTGAGCCGCTCTCCTGCCCGGCTAAGGAGACACCCGAAACAAGGGCAGATCGAGCTTCGCTTGACGGGACAGCCGAAGGCGGCTGGCCCCCCCTAGCCACCTCCTCCGGCAGCGCCACCAGCGTATGCAGTACATCATGCAACTCGTCCGCATCCCGCACGTCCGGCCAGGCCTCTTCCCGCACCTGCGCAATCGCTCCCGGATCCAGTCCCCCAACTTCTTCCAGCACCGATTCCGGCAGCACTCGCCGCATGTTGACCGCCCGCGCTCGCCGCTCCTCCAGCGGGGCATCGTCGAGATAGGCATAGGGATTCGCATTCAAAATCTCGTGGGAAAACTGCGACGGCACCGGCGTATCCACCGCGATTACGCGAATCTGTCCCGAAGCCATTCCCCGCAGCAACGACTTCAACCCTTCCACGTCCATGGCTTCGGTGAGCACGTCTTTCATCACTTCGCCCACCAGGGGATGCTCCGGAATCTTTCTATCGCCCTCGATGTTTTCGAAACACGCGGCCGCATCGGGAAACACCGACGCCAGCAAATCCTCTGACCGCATGCGCTGAATTTGCGGCGGCACTTTCTTGCCGTTTTGAAAGCGCAGCAACGCCAGCGCCCGGTTCGCGTCCCACCGCCAGCGCGTAGCAAAGATCGGAGAATCGAGAGCCGCCTGCTCCAGAATCGGCTGCACCGTCTCCGCCTGCAAGAAATGAAAAACATCGCCCAGCGGAAAACTGTGCTGCTCAGCCAGCGCAATGTTCAGTCCGTTATCGGTCGCTGCCGCCTGCAACTCAAAATTAAATCCCACACAGAACCGTTTTCGCAGCGACAATCCCCAGGCTTTGTTGATCCGCCCGCCAAACGGAGCGTGGATCACCAACTGCATCCCGCCGCCCTCATCAAAGAATCGCTCTGCGATCACCGTCGTCTGCGTTGGCACCGCTCCCAGCACCGCGCGCCCCTGTAGTACGTACTCAATCATCTGCTCGGCGCCCGAATCATCCAGGCCGCATTCTGCCTTCAGCCAACTCACCGCCAGGGCGACGTCGGGTTGGGTCGCGGAAAATCCAACCGGCGAAGTGCTGGGTAACATCTCGCTGATTTTTTGCCGCAGTTCGCCCACCTGGGCCGACAATTCCTGCGTCCGCGACGGAGCCTCGCCGCGCCAGAACGGAACACTCGGCGGAGCGCCATGCGCATCCTGCACCAGCATTCGCCCCGCATGGGTCTCAATGCGCCGGATCATCCATGAGGTGTTGCCCAGCAGCATGATGTCACCGCGATTGCTCTCCACCGCAAAATCTTCATCCACAGTCCCTACCACCACGCCGTCCGGCTCGGCAACCACGGTGTAGAGAGAATTGTCGGGAATTGCACCGCCGCTGGTGATCGCCGCCAGTCGTGCTCCACGCCGCGCCCGCAACTTGCGGTTCACGCGGTCCCGATGCACATACGCCCCATAGCGCCCGCGCCGCGCGGCGATCCCCTCGGCCAGCATTTCCAGAATCGAGTCGAAGGTTTCGCGCTTCAGATCGCGATAGGGATAAGCCCGCCGCACCAGCGCGAACAGATCATCCTCATCCCACCCATCACTGGAAGGTCCGCCATCTTCCGCCACGCCGGGGTCGGAACCGGCAGCGCGGTTCGACGTAGCGCCGGCGTCCTCGCCGGCTGCCGCCAAACCATCCTGGCCTGGCTTCTGCCTGCCCGGCGAACCGGGCTGATTTTTCCCCGCTGCACAAATCGCTACAATCTGCTGCGCCAGAATATCCAGCGGAGATTCCGGAATCATGAGCCGGTCCAGATCTCCCTGCCGAATCGCCCGCACCAGCGCGGCACACTCCAGCAAATCATCCCGGGTCGTAGCAAAGAACCGTCCCTTCGGCACCGCGCCCCGCCAGTGCCCCGACCGCCCCACCCGCTGCAGCGCCACCGCAATCGCCCGCGGCGAATTGATCTGCACCGCCAGGTCCACCGTGCCCACATCAATTCCCAATTCGAGCGAGGCCGTTGCCACCAGCACCCGCACCTGTCCCTCTTTCAGTTTCTTCTCCGCCGCCAGTCGCAGCTTGCGCGACAAGCTGCCATGGTGCGCCGCCACATTTTCTTCGCCGATGCGCTCCCCCAGCTCATGGCACAATCGCTCCGCCATCCGTCGCGTATTCACAAACACCAGCGTAGAGCGATGCTCGGCCACGAGCGCCACCAGCCGGTCGTAAACCGTGTCCCACAGCTCATTCGACGCCACCGGCCCCAGTGGCATCGGCGATACTTCGATCCCCAGATCCAGCTTCCGCTTGTGCCCGACGTCGACGATCACCGGATCGGTCCGCCCGCTGCCCGTCAAGAAATGCGCAACTTCCTCAATCGGCTTCTGCGTCGCCGACAGTCCAATGCGAACCGGGGGCCTGTGCGATAACGCCTCCAACCGCTCCAGCGAGAGCGTCAAATGCGCCCCGCGCTTGTCATCCGCGACCGCATGAATCTCGTCGACAATCACGGTCTCGACATCGCGCAGAATCGCGCGGCTCTTGTCCGCACTCAGAAGAATGTAGAGCGACTCCGGCGTGGTCACCAGAATGTGCGGAGGCCGCTTCAGCATGCTCCTCCGCTCGGCAGCGAGAGTGTCTCCGGTGCGCACCGCCGTGCGAATCTCCGGCATCAGCAGCCCGCGCTCGCCCGCCAGCGCGAGAATCTCGCCCAGAGGCCCTTCCAGATTTTTTTGGATGTCGTTGCCCAGCGCCTTGAGCGGCGAAACATAGAGCACTTCCGTGCGGTCGGTGAGCTCTCCCCCCAGTGCTTTGCGCACCAGTCGGTCGATACAAGCCAGAAATGCCGCTAGAGTTTTCCCCGACCCAGTGGGCGCCGAGATCAGCGTGGTCCGCCCGGCAAGAATGTGCGGCCACCCCTGTTCCTGCGGCTCCGTCGGCGTGCCAAACTTACCGACAAACCACTCCGCTACGAGAGGATGGGCCCAGGCCAGGGAGCAAGGAAGGGACGACATTTGGGTATTGTAGACCGAAGCGTCGGTTTCGCCAACCCTTCGCCTGAGACCAAGTTACTTGAGCTTGCCGCTTCAATCCGCTCCAATGTGTCGGGGTCCAGCCGACCGTAATAGCTGACCAATCGGGAGATCTGAATCGCCCGAATCTGTTCTGCCTTGGCGACGCTGTCCATCGTTAGCCCACCCCTCCCTTTGAGAAGGTGAGCATGGCTGGGATACAAACGCTTAACATTGGCCGCGTCGGTGAGGGGTATTATGACTACGACCGGGCTATTAGCGTTGATGGAATCGCGAGTAACGACAACCACAGGCCGCGTTCCCACCTGCTCACTGCCTTCGGCAGGGTCAAGGCGTGCGCTGAACACGTCACCGCGAACGGGTTTTGGCAGCGCGGGAATGAGCATCGGCCTTCGTGGAACTTGACTTCTTCAGATTCTTCATCAGGTCGACCGTAGAAGTGGGTTCCGCACGACCTGATTCGAGGGCCTCCCAGTCGCTCATCTCGAAGCTCTGGGCGAGAGCCACCGAATCGCGCTGATAGTCCAGATCTTGGGCCATCTGGGCAAAAGCAGTATCAATTTCAGTCTCCGTTACCTTCTGCACTTTCTCCTCAATGGCCTGCACCACAAATTCATTGAAGCTCGATACCCGGTTGCGTTCAATCACGTCCTTCGCTTTCTGATATACGTGCTTTGGCACCCGCACCGTAGTGCTCTGATATTGCTTCCGGATCGCAACAGGCATAGAACCTCATCGATCTTTCAATAAGCATAGCGTATCTGTAATCAAGACTGCTGTCATTTTTGCAATCAAATAGTAATGGTGCTTTGTAACCATCGCGATGCGAGCCGCGTCCTCGGGGGAGACCGTCATACGCGCTTCCGATTTGCAGACGCAGGCCTCTGCTTTCTACCGACGGTCGCGACCCGTTGACACAGCGAATCTCGCGAACGGCGAAGCCGCTCCAGCCTCCTCGGCAAAGGCTGCTAGAATTCCGCCGATGCCCAAACCGCTCTCCGCCCAATCCCGCGCCCGCAAGATAAAGCTCCTTCTCTTCGACGTCGATGGAGTGCTCACCGACGGCAAGCTCTTCATCTTCCCCGTTCCTGCTGGAACCGAGCACAGCCATCTCGATCCAGGAACGCGAGAGCAGTCCGCGAAACACGCAGACCAGAGCGGATTCGGGTTCCGTAATACGCCCTCCCAAGGGCAACGCCTGATCGAAGCCAAAGGCTTCCACGCTCACGACGGCGTTTCCATTTCCCTAGCGCGCTTGGGCGGCATCAAGACCGGTCTCATCACCAAGCGTATCTCGGAAACGGTCGCGCTCCGCGCCCGCGACTTGAAACTCGAATACGTCCGCCAGGGAATTCAGCACAAGCGAACCGCCTTCGACGAAATCGTCCACGAGGAGGGTCTCAAGCCCGAACAAGCCGCCTTCGTCGGCGACGACGTCATCGATCTTCCCGCCATGCGCGCCGGAGGCCTCGCTATCGCCGTGAAAAACGCCCGCGCCGAAGTGAAACGGGAAGCGCACTACATCACGCCCCACGCTGGCGGCGACGGCGCCCTCCGTGACGCGGTTGAGTTCATTCTCAAGGCGCAAGGCAAATGGAAGAAGGTTGTGGAGGACTATGTCGGTGAGATAGGTCCGAAATGAAGGTCTTGGCTCTTGGCTAACGCCACACCAGAATGGGACGCCCTTCGCGCCGGCCAGCGGACATCCGGTTAAAGTCCTGAGTTTTTCGCTTTTGTGCCAAGCCCAAAGCCACAAACAAAAACCCACCGGATGCTTGCTTGGGGCGTGCTCGGGTCAGCATCCGATGGGCTACCGTTTCTCCTTACTCACCCTGTTGTTTTCAGGAGTTGTAGAAAAATTAAACACTAGAACCGCTCTGAGTTTCGTCTAATTTTGTAAACCTTTGTAAAATATCCGGCGCTTTTCATTTCATCGCGCGAACTCAGTCACAAAAGTTTTCTACCTCAGCGCCTACAAATTTCCATCCGCGCTTCCCACCTAGACAACGTTCCCGGCGACCAAGGGAGATGAAATGATCGCGCTCAAACTCATCAGCCCGTCGATCCCGGCGACCATATCATCATCATCATAAAAATCGGAGCGGTAAATGGCATTCCCGTTCGGTGTGCCATCCCATTTCGTAGATGCAGTTCCATGATTCTTCATGCCTTCGGTTGCAAAACTCCAGGCAGGCTTGAAATCGGAGACATCCACTGCGAGCAGCTATCCCGGTGTGGATCCGAACTACAGCACGCTCCCCGCCATGGCCGGCGAGGAATACAAATACCAATGGTTAAATCCAACCGAGTCGATCACCGCGCCCGAGGCGACAATAGAGGGCGTACGACAAGCTGCAGTCGGGGGTGACCAAATAAACTCTCCACGGGAGAAACCGATCAGCATAACCGCGTATGAAACTTCCATATCATCGCGTTAAATTTTGCCAGTCGTGCCGCGTCGTATACTCCACGGGTGCTGCGGGTTTCCCCGAAACCTAAGCGCGTCTTCGCTGAGCGAGGGCAGAGCAATGAGCAACGAGCAACGAGCAATGAGCAATGAGCAACGAGCAAAACAGACAAGAAGCAGGCAATGCCGGGGAGACGGGGCTAAGCCACATGGTCGGGTCGCACCTCTCCCTTGAGACGATCCCCGGAAGATTCACTGAGAGTTGGGCAGTGGATTAGCGCGGGCAATGGTTCGGCCACGCGGGCACGGCACAATTTATTCCGGCAGCGAAACCGGTTTCGCCGTCACCAGTTCCACAAAACGTTTATCTTTTCGCAAGCCAGCGAACTCCACGTCCTTATACACGTTGTTAAAATCTTTGTATCCCTCTTCCATCGCCTTCCTTAGATATTCGAGCGAACGGTCGGAGTAGCCCATCTTGGCGTAAAGTTTCGCCACCGTGTAATCGTAGCGAGCGCGATCCCCGGGGCTGGGCAGTTGCGCCTGCACTCCGCCGCGCGAAGTCCGCTCAAACACATCGGGATCGAGATGCACGGCCTGTTCATAGGCGACGACCGCAGGTTCGAACTCTTTCTTGGCGAAAAGCGCCGCGCCCAGATTGCTGAAGAACGACGCCGAGGTGCCGTCCAGTGCAATGGCCCGCCTGTAATCCTTGATCGCTGCGCCGAATTTCTTTTCTTCGTAAAACACCACGCCCCGATTGTTGTAGGCATCGGCAAACTGGCGGTTGGCCCTGATCGATTGATCGAACGATTTTCTGGCCTCGCGATAGCGCTGCATCATCAATTCGGTGATACCGATCTTGTTCAGCAAGCTGGCAGAGCTTGGCTGCTTGGCCAGGGCGGCGCGATAGTAATCGAGCGCGTCCAAGTAAAGTTTCACGGCACGTAACTGCTCGGCGCGGGCCTCCAGAGCGGACGCAGAGGCGTCCGGCGCTGGAGGATCGATTGTGCGCAGCAGCGGCGGCTTGATTTGAACCTGTTCGGAGTGAGAAGACTGTCCCTGCGACCAACTGGTCAGGGCACAGACGCAAAGGACAAAAAACGAGACGGGAACCAGCGGAACTCGCGGGCAGGACGACATAGGCCACCCCCAGCTAGTGCCCTCATTCTGCCACAGTTTTCGTCAGTCGGCGAAGAAATTTCGTCTAGCCGTCGGATTTGAACTCTCAGCCCTCGAAACCTCCGAGGCCCACTTCTAGGCCAATCTTAGAGATGACTACTCCTATAGTCGTGAAATTGGCTGTACCATGGGCTGACGACTAGCAGGGGTGAGCGTTACCGGTAGTGTCAATCAGCACCCATAAATGGGTGATCTTTAAATGGGCGATCTTTAGTCTGTCACTCAGTTTTGGGCGAGTAATTCTGACCATCATGTTGACCCTATCCCCAGACCTGACACCGTTCAATGCGGTCCGCTCTGCCCGCTATCGGCTGGTTTCGGCGCGGGGGCCGAACTTTTGTCATCCTTAAAGATTCCCGCTATCTTGCCAAAAAATCCCTTCTTTTTCTTAGCGTCCTGATTCTTAGCGTCCTGAGGATTATTGGGGTCCTCCTGAATCGACGCTTCGCTCGGGCCCTGGGCAGGAAGCGGTTTGTTCCCTCCAAAAATGCGAGAGAAGAATCCTTTCATCCCTTCTTGGGCGTCACAGGTCTCGCGCGGCTCGGTTCCCGCCACGAAAGCGGAAACATAGTCATCCGGGCAGGTCGGAGTCGCCAGGCGGTTGGTAATCTTATCCAGCTGCACATCCACCACTCCCGTCGGCTGCTGGAACCCTTTCATATCGGAATATTGCGGCAGCGCGGCCGCTTTCTTCATGAACTCCGTCCAGATGGGCGCAGCCGTCACTCCGCCAGTTAATCTAAGGTCGCTGTAGTCGTCATACCCCACCCAAACAATACAGAGCAAATTCGAGGTGTATCCCGCGAACCAGCCATCGTGTGAACTGCCGGTCTTGCCCGCCGCTGGCGCCGTAAAGCCTCGCCCGCGAACCGCCGAAAAACCCAGCCCGTTGTTGATGACGCCTTCCATCATGTTCGTCATGATGTAGGCAATCCGGGGGTCGAGCACCTGCCGCTGGTCGGTGCTATAGTTTGCGATCACATCGCCCTTGCCATTACGCACCGAGCGCAGCAGAATTGGCGACAGGCGCACCCCGTTGTTCCCGAAGGTCGTGTAGGCGCCCGCCATGTCCAGCGGCGAAGCATCGTAGGAGCCCAGGGCCATCGCCGGAGTCGCTTTCACCGAAGTTATTCCCGCCGACTTGGCCAGGTTTGCCACCTTGTCGTAGCCGACCTCTTCGGCCACTTTCACCGTCGCATTGTTCAGCGACATGGCCAGCGCGTAGCGCAACGATATGTCGCCGTGATACTCCTCTTTGTAGTTGCGCGGCTCATAAATCTGGTCGCCGTAGGCGAAGCTCGAGGGCGCATCGGTCACCGTCGACGCCGGAGTCAGCACGGTTGGCGAACCGTCCAGGGCGCTGTTCATGGCCGCGGCATACACAAACGGCTTGAAGATCGATCCCGTGGGCCGCTTGGCGACGGCGTGATTGAACTGGCTCCAGCCGTAATCCCGTCCTCCCACCAGAGCCAGCACCGCGCCGGTATGGGGATCGAGCACGATCAGCGCCACTTGCGCCTGCGGACCGGGCATCACCTTGGTTTCGGTTTTCTTTCCTACTTTCACCTTCTTGGTGCGCAACTTCTTGACCTGCTCATCCACCAGCTTGATGCCCGACTCCACCGCCTGCGCGGCGGCTTTCTGCAGATCAGGATCGAGCGTCGTATAAATGCGGTACGACTGGTCATTCAACTCACTCTCATTGAACTTGCTGATCAATGTGTCCCGCACCATGTCTACGTAATACGGCGCGTCGCTGGCCTCCACGTTCGGCGGCGCCAGTTTCAGGGGAGCAGCCTTGGCTTTGTCCGCCTGCTCGCGGGTAATGGCGTGCGTCTCCACCATCGATTCCAGCACCAGATTCCTGCGGTCCATGGCGCGCTCCGGATGACGGTAGGGCGAAAGATAGCTGGGACGCTGAATCACTCCCGCCAGGAGAGCGGCCTCGGGCAGGGTGATGTCTTTCAGTTCCTTGTTAAAGTATGCCTTCGACGCCTCGGCGAATCCGCTGATCGAGAACGACCCTCTCTGCCCCAAATCCACCCAGTTCGCATAGAACTCAAAAATCTGTTTCTTGCTGAACTTCTGTTCCAACTCCTCGGCAATCAGCATTTCCGTCAGTTTGCGCTTGATGGTCTTTTCCGGGGTCAGGAAAAATCCGCGCGAAAGCTGCATGGTGAGCGTCGACCCACCCTGGTCGTGCCGGCCGCGCACTACGTCAATCCAAGCCGCTTCTGCCATGCGCAGAAAATTCACGCCACTGTGTTCAAAGAAACGCCGGTCTTCAATGGCCAGCACCGCCTGCACCATCATCGGGGGAATGTCGTTATATTTCACGACTTGGCGTTTCGACCGCTGCTCTGCGTCGAACAGCGCGGTTACCAGTTGCGGCTCCAGTTCGTAGGCCGAAAGGTCGTTGCCGTTGCTGGTGATCTGGTCAACCTTTCCGTCGTGAATGGTGATGCGCGCCGGTTCCGGGCTGTGGTAGGACTCCGGCCCGGGATTAATCTCGATTCCATCTTTCAGCAATTGAAAACTGCCCAGGCTGGACTGTCCTTCCTCCTCCCTATAGCCGGCATGCTGCAGGTCGGATGCAATCTCCCGCGCTGCGATCTTTTCGCCATCCCGCACGGTGCGGGGCAAGGCGTAAATCTTGGCGGAATTGGCGAACACAGGGGAACGGAACCGCTTCTCAATGATCCGATCGTACTTGATGTAAAGGTAAGAGAATAGAACCGTAAACGATACTGCCAGAATCAGAAACGCCACCAGCGCCGCGCGCAGCACCGGGTCGCGGGGCAGCCGGCGGAATATTTTCCCCCTGCCTTCCCGAGGTCCCTTCGGAATTCTTATCTTGATGGTCACAGTTTTCGAGAGCTTTCAATGGCGTGAACGGGTATTACGGGTGGAACTTTGTCCTCACTCTGTCAGACGTCGGGATGGGCAAAAAGGTTTGTATCGCTTCCTGCCCCCCCCAATTTTGATCCTTTGTGGTGACGGTATGTACCGCGGCAACCAGACCAGGAATGTCCTTATTGTACCGCTACTACAAAAATGAAAAGAGACCCGCAGTACATGCGAGTCTCCAAGGGGTTAACAAGGGTGGTCAGCCACCTGAGTGCCGGGCTCTAAGGTACGTCAGAGGCCGCAAAATAGCCGCCCGTCACCAGAGTTGCCGCAGGCAATGTCTCGGTTAGAGCCCCTGAACTGGCAACATTGACCACGCCTAAGTGAACATTCGAAGCCGGGCTGGAATAAACGAACAGATAGCTTCCGCTCTGGTCGAACTGTCCGAAGGCTGTGGGCGTCGTAATGTTGAACGGGGAACCTGCCACCAGGCTCAGCGCCCCGGTGGTCGGATCCAGCTTATAGCCCTCGATGGGGTTGGTGGCAGTGCCGGTAGCATTGAGACTGAAGGAGTAAACGAACTCTCCGTTGACAGATCTGGGCTGCATGGCGATGTTGAATGGTGCGTAAACCGTTGCAGTCGGCGATCCGGCTGCCGCGGTTAGCGCCCCGGTCGTCTGGTTGATTTTGTAAACATATAGACTTTTGTCGTCCGAGCCGTACAGGAACTCTACCCTTCCGCTGATGCCAATCAGATAATTTCCGCTCGGATCACCCTGCATCTCCCAGAGGGGAATGTTGAAAGGGCTGCCCGGAATCAGGGTGAGCGCACCCGCGTTTGCACCCGTGCTTGACACCGAATAACCCGCCACCTCGGTTCCCGAGTGAGTGGACGAGACTTGGGACACATAAAGGAATCTACCCAGCCCATCCATCCCCATATTCTGCGGAGAAAGCGACACTAAACTGGTGGAAAAAGGCGAACCCGTTACCGCCGTCAGCGCGCCCGTGTTGCTGATCTGGTAAACAAGAATCGCTTCACCGACAGCGTCCGAGATAAACATCAGTGTTCCCGCGGGATTGGTGATAACGACTTGCTGGTTGAAGCTAAGATCGCTTATGCCGCTGAGGGACGGCAACGAAAGAGGAAAACCTGTAGTCAACGCAGTAAGATTTCCGCTGCTATCGATCGACCATCCATAGATTTGCTGGACATCCTGAAGCACCGCATAGAGATATTTTCCCTGCGCTACGACCACTCCGACTCCGCCCTTGTTGGTGGCAATCTTGGGGGCGACGTAAGTTGACACAGGTCCAAAAGTTGCCGCCGTCGTATTTAGAGCGTACCCATCCATCGTGCCGTTCTGGTCCACCGCGTAGGCAAATGCATTTGCGTTACCGGAAGAAGGGGGGGGAGTTGTTCCCGTCGAACAAGAGCCTCCAAACGTCGTGCCACAATGATAGTGGCCGCCGCAGCCTGCCAGCCACGTCATGCTCAGCATTAACACGGAACAAAGGAGCACTTTAACTTTCATCGCCATGACTTCTCCCCGGGAGACTTACGGATTCCGCTTCGCAGAATAACGCAAAAAAATTCACGTTCAACCCCGATGGTAGGTCGGGCGTAACCGGGGGACAAGTTACGAACGTCATTAGTCCGCTTAGCGTCGACTTACACTCGCCCGGCGCCGGTAGGATTCGTGAATGAATGACTAGTGCCGAACCGTGATGAGGGATGGAAGCGATGTAACGCGGAATCAATTCGCAGAATCAATTCCCCATTCAAGCAGCGGCCTTTCGTTTTGCCCGCCACTTTCCCACGCCCACAACCTGCGCGGCATAGGAAAATTGCGCTTACCGGCCAAAGCCGGGCTCCGAGCGCTGCTTAGAAGCCCCTGTTTCCGCTGGAAGGAGTGAAATGCAGAGTGAAGGAATAACCGGGCAAACTGACGGGAACGCTGTAATCGGCCGCCACATATACCGCCAGCACCCCCGGCGTTCCGATCCGCTGCACGGTAACGTTTTCCGGGGCCAGCGTTATTTGATGCTCCTGGGCTTTTTTAATGACGGCGTCGATCAATTCCGGGTCCGTAAGGCGGGGATTCGCTCCACCCGCCATCGCCACGGTCCGCAAGTCGTCCTGAAATGAATAATTGCTCAGTTCCGGTGGAATAATCTGAAACGCGGCATAGAGCGCGCCGACGATGACCAGAAACCCGACAATCGCTTTCGTTGTTCCCATGTCCCACGATCTGCTCTGCCTGGGAACACAACCACTTCATCCCGCCCGGCGGAGCAACTCCTCGAAAGTCTCCACGATCGCGGTGATCCTAACATCGCGCACTTCGCGAGTCGAGCGCAGAACAAGTTCTACGGTACCTTCGGTAACCTTCTTTCCCACTGTGATTCTAAAGGGGATGCCGACGAGATCGGCATCTTTGAACTTGACTCCCGGCCGTTCGTCGCGGTCGTCCAGAAGCACGTCATATCCGGCTGCTTCCAACCGCTGCGCAAGGTCTTCTGCGGCCGCCCGCACGCTCTCATCTTTTACATTGACGGGCGCAACCACAATCTCAAACGGAGCAATCGTGGGCGGCAGCCAGAAGCCATTTTCGTCGTTGCCCTGCTCCACCGCGGCCGTCAGGATGCGCTCAATTCCAATGCCATAACTGCCCATGATCGGCGTTACTTCCTTACCGTTTTTGTCCAGCACCCGCGCCCCCATCGATTCCGAATACCGGTATCCCAGCTTGAAGATGTGTCCCACCTCGACCGCCGTATCGATGCGCAGCGCCTTCCCGCAATTCGGGCAAGCCTCGCCCGCCGTCACCGCCCGCAGATCGGCATACGCCGTGGGATGAAAGTCTGTCCCCGGCGTCAGATTCTTCAGGTGATAATTCTCTTTATTCGCGCCGGCAATCAGGTTGGTGCGTCCTTCAATCGCTTGGTCGGCGAGCAATACAGGTTTTCCTGCGTCTTTCTTTGCGTCCTTGTTCCAGTCTTTCTCCCAGTCAATCCCAGTCGGCCCCAAATATCCTGCCGGCGAGTTGAACAGCGCCTTGATCTCGCTCTCCTCCATGGGGCGGGTTGCGGTTCCGACTGCGCCGTTTAGTTTTGCCTCGTTGAGCTGATGATCCCCCCGCATCAGCACGACGATCGCGCGCGCTTTCCTTTTGCCGGAGGCATCCATTTCTTCGCCCATCAGCGCCAGAGTTTTGATCTTGTTCTGCGGCGACACCCCCAGAAACCTCGCTACGTCTTCAATGGTCTTCTGCCCCGGCGTATGCACTTCCAGCGGCCTTCCATCGCCCTCCGCGGCCAGATCCGCAACCGCTTCCAGCCTCGAATTGGCCTTTTCCCTGTTCGCCGCGTAATTACAGCCATCGCAGCTCACAATCTGGTCTTCACCCGCCGGAGTCCGCACCATGAACTCATGAGACTCCTTTCCCCCCATCGCCCCCGAATCCGCCTCCACCACCATGTATTTCAGTCCGCACCGGTCAAAGATGCGGCAGTAGGTGGCATAGTGCTTCTTATAGGAAAGGTCGAGTCCGGCCGCATCCAGGTCGAACGAGTACGCGTCCTTCATCATGAACTGGCGCACCCGCAGCAGCCCCGATTTGGGCCGCAGCTCGTCACGAAACTTCGGCGCAATCTGATACCAGATCTGCGGCAACTGCTTGTAACTCCGCAGTTCCTTCAGCGCAATCGAGGTCATGACTTCTTCTTCGGTCATGCCCAGCGCCAAGTCGGCGCCCTTGCGGTCTTTCAAGCGAAACAAGTTGTCGCCCATCAACCCCCAGCGCCCGCTAGCCTCCCAAATTTCCCGCGGATGCAGCGCCGGCAAATAGAACTCCTGCCCGATCCGGTCCATCTCCTGGCGGACAATTCCGATGATCTTGTTGAAGGACCGGGTTCCCAGAAAAAGATATGAATAAATTCCCGCCCCCAGCTGACGGATATACCCCGCCCGTACCAGAAACTTATGGCTCGCCACCTCGGCATCCGAGGGCGCTTCGCGCAATGTAGGAATAAAGAGTTCAGACCATCGATGCATAAAATTTGCGTACCGTTTTTCCAGCGCCGAGTGATGTCACCCGCGGATGGGGGAATTCGTCATTGTAAAGGACGGCCGCCGCGCACCCGGCATCCGCCCGGAGCGTTTCGTTTTCCTGCGCTCCCCGGGCCGAGTGCCCATCGCAGCTGCCAGCCTACCCGGCCAGCTGTTTCAATATTTCTTTTCCCAGCTTCTGCGCCTCGCCGAAAAATTTCTGATACTCCACGAATAGCCGATTCAACTCCAGCGACTTGTCCGCCGACAAGCGTTGCCGCAGAATCATGTCGCGCACATGCACCGGGTTCGGCAGGGTGGCATCTTCGGTCAGTTCTTCAAGCGCCGTCTTAGGATCGTAGTGATACATAGGAGTCTCTCGATTCATTGAACCTCCCCGCCCTGAAGGGCGGAGATTCCTAGACTACGCACAGCGCTACTCCGCTCACGTTAGCGTCTAGCGGCTCATTCCGAGCCGATATGTTGACTGCTACGTTGTGGTCTGCATTGTCCTGATGTCCACAGGACAGGCACGTAAAATCTGCCTGGGTCTTGCGGTTATCGGGATGCTTGAATCCACACTGCGAGCAAATTCGACTTGTATCCGATTCCACACTTCAAACCAGTTCGGTGGTCCACAGATCGTGCAGATGCACAATTCCCGCGAGCCTTCCACTTCCGTCGACCACCATCAGCGACGTAATCTTCTTTTCTTCCATTAAGGCCAGCGCGGTGGCGGCGAATTCTCCTCCGCCAATCGTCTTCGGGGTCCCCGTCATCGCCTCACCCGCGGTCAAATCCATCACATCTTTTCCCCGCTTCTCCAGCAGACGCCGCAAATCCCCGTCGCTGATAATTCCCACCAGCCGCTCGCCCTCTAGCACCGCCGTGACCCCCAGTTTCTTGCGCGACATCTCATAAATCACATCCGGCATTTTCGTCTGCCGCGTCACGCACGGCAGCGCCTCGCCCGTATGCATCAACGATTCGACCCGCGCCAACCGTTTTCCCAGCTTTCCGCCCGGATGCAAGTTGGCGAAGTCTTCTTCTTTAAACCCCCGCCGCTCGCTCAGCGTAACCGCCAACGCATCCCCCAGCGCCAGCATGGTAGTCGTCGAAGCCGTCGGAGCCAGCCCCAGCGCGCAAGCCTCCTGCGCGATCGAACAATCCAGCGCCACATCCGCGGCTGCCGCCAAAGTGGAAATCTCCAGCGTGGACGATTGGCCCGCGCTTTTTCCGCCAATCTCATCCCCGGTCATCGCAATCAGCGGCACCCGCAGTCGCTTGATGGTTGCCAGCAGCTGCAGAATCTCTTCCGTCTCACCGCTTGCCGAGAGCGCCAGCACCACATCCCCGCGCACCACCATGCCCAGGTCCCCATGCATCGCATCCACCGGGTGCAAATACAACGCCGGTGTCCCGGTGGAACTGAACGTGGCTGCAATCTTGCGCGCAATCAGCCCGCTCTTGCCCATGCCGGTCACCACCACCCGCCCGGCGCAACCAAACAGCAGATCCACGGCGCGTTGAAACGCCTCCGCCATCGGGCCCCCAATCCGGTCCGCCAGCGCGCGCAAGGCCTCGGCCTCAATGCGGACCACGTTCTCGCCGATATGTTTCATGGAGGAGAATCCGGAAGGTAGGATGTTAGCACGCAGCCAGATTGTCGTAGAGGCGCTGCTTGTAACCTCTGCACTGACCACAAGCAAGAAAGCCAGCCCAACTGCGCCCGCATCTGCGGCGATGCTCAGAAGTGGTCCTCACCGGCCGGCACCTGCCCCTGCACGCGCGGGCCCGCTGCCAGCGTCCCCAACCCCCGCGCCTGGATGAGCCGATCCCACGGACCCGCCTGCCAGTTGTCGCGGGTCTTCGGCTCGTGCCTCCACGAGGGCAGCGTCAGCATCAGGTTGCGCGCCGTCGAATGGACATACGGTTCATACATCGAGCGCAGCTTCGCCAGCTTGTCCCGGCCGTATTCGTCGCTGCGCAGCCGCAATCCCGCGGCCGAAAGCGCCTCGCGCAGCGCCATCAGATCGGCCTCGCTCAAGCGCTCCGCCGCCGCGGAATCGTATCTCGCATTCACCACCTGGGCCAGATCCACGGCCGCGTGTCGCGCCATGGCAAAGGTAAGTTTGGCCTGCCCCGGATGCACTCCCTCAATCCCAGTCAGCACCAGAGAAGTCACGTCGAGCATCGTGGTCAGCGCGCCCAGCCAAGATTGATTACTGTGCTGCGAACGGAAAAAACTGAGCACCGGATACGAAATGTGACTCTCCAGCAACTCCCCCGCCCAGCGCTCCCAGTCCCGCAGAACTTCATCCAGAACTTTCTGCTCCACTCCCGGATCGTCCGACCTCCCCGCCAGTCGCAGCAGCAACTCGACCGCCGACGGTGGCGATCCCGCGCGCGCATCCAACATGGAAATCTGAATCTCCCGCCGCGAAAACGAGGCGTACACCACGGGAATGTATCCAATCACCACGCCCAGAAATGCGAAGCCCATTCCGGCTTCGATCACGGAAAGCGCTCGCGCCCCGCCCGAAGTCGGCACAATGTCGCCGTATCCCAGAGTGAAAAAAGTCTCCCCGCTGTGATAAATAATCTTGCCAAACGTCAGCGGTTCTTGATTCAGCTGTTCGTGTCCCCCAATACCGTACTGAACCAGTCCAAATCCAAAGATCAGCCCCGTGGCCCAAAACCCCAACAGCAGGATCAGCGACAGCGGCCCGAAATATCCCAGGAAATTCTGCTGCCGCGAAGTGGTTTTGATGCGCCGCGCGATGTTTCGCCACGGAATCCACGTCCGCCGGTAGAACCACGCGGTCAGCTTGAAATGCCGCGTCACCCGGCGCGGCAACACGACCGTCTCAAACGCGTCCAGCAGCACCACCCAGATGATGATGAGCCCGAACCCCGTCCCCACAATGCTGCCGTGCGAATTCATAAGTGCCGGACTTCGACTTCAGCCGTCAGACCTCGAACGAAGGCAAACCTGAGAATGAAATGTAGATGGCAGGAAGAGTAACAGATTCGGAGCGCAGCAGAGATTCGAGGTGAGGCTGATAGGGCTGATAGGGGTGAAGGAACAGAGGCTCGGAGTGCGAGGGAAAGGATTCGGATAAAGATGAAAGATTCGACTGGCCGCTCCAGCCCCGTCCTTTGCGGAGAGGGTGGAATTTTGATCTTCCTGCTGTCCCAAGCTCACCCCACAACGGTCAGCTACTGAGGCTTGGCTGGCGTCTGTGGGGGCGGCGTCTGCCCCGCCGGCGCCGTGGTTGGGGATGGGGTCGCCGGTTTCGCCGCTGGCTTCTTCTTCACCACCGGCTTCTTCGGCGGCTCGTTATCGTCCACCACAATCTTCTTCGCCGGAGCCGCCGGAATCGCCGCTTGCGCCGTCCTCAAGTCGGTCCGCAGCCGCACGATCTCGGCCTCCTTGGCCGACGACAAATTCTCAAGGCGTTCCGCCAACTGCTTGCGCGTACTTTCAAACCCGCTCAGATCATTCGCGAGCGACTGGAAATCGTCTTTTGATCCGAAGGCTCCCGTCCCATCCACCACATTTCCCACCACGTCATACAAGGCATCGAGATTGCGGTAGAGTTTGAAAGTGGTCGGCAGATCTTCGGGCTGCCCGCGCAACTGAGCGATGATCTCCGGCAGCGCCCCCTCCAGGTTGCGCTGAATCGAATCGATGTTCGCCAGCATCTGCTTCTTCGAATTGGCGTCCGTCTTCCAGCGCTCGATCCGCAACTTCGCCAGATCGGCCTGCGCGCTCTTTGAACTGGCTTCCAGTTGCGAGAGTATTCCGTTCAACTGCGACACCGAAGCGTAGGAAACCGGCTGCGCGCTCTGGGCTGGAGCCGGCCTGCCCTGGGCGGAATACAGCCCGCTCAGGGAAGACGCATCCGGCGCTGGACCCGATTGCCCCGATGCAGCGGCCATGCATAGTAAGACGAGAGATAAAACTCGAGAACAGAAACTCGGCAAAAGAAAAGTACGTTTCATTTTCCAGGAGCGGTGGCGTTCGCGAGCAACAGCATACTACATTGACAGCCCAGCCGGGGATCAGCAGGTTCCCGGAGAACGATTCGACTCTTGCTACCCAGGGAGACGATAATTAGGCAGTCATGTTTTCGCAGCTTCTATACCATGTAAGCCGGGCCCTAGAGCGAAAGCAACGCTCGGAGGTTCTCATACTCTTGCTCCTGCTCGCACTGCCTGCGGGCTCCCCCGCGCAGGACCTCGCCCGCCGCCTTATCCTCAAAGACGGCTCTTATCAACTGGTCACGAAATATGAAACGAAGGGCGATCGCGTGCGTTATCTGAGCGCCGAACGCAATGAGTGGGAAGAACTCCCAGAGTCGCTGGTCGATTGGCCGGCCACCGAAAAGTACGAGAAAGAGCGGGTTGCGGGAGCGTCCGTCCCCGAAGCCGTGCAACTCGACAAAGAAATCGAAGAAGACCGCGCTCGCGAGGAAACGCTACTCCCGCAAGTCGCTCCCGGACTACGCCTGCCCCAGGATTCAGGAGTATTTCTGCTCGACAGTTTTCAAGGCGAGCCCCAAATCGTAGAAATTCAACAGACCGCCGGAGACCTAGACCGCAACACCAAAGGCAACATTTTCCGCGGCGCCATCAATCCCGTGGCCGGCCTCAAACAAATCATCGAACTCGACGGCGCCCACGCCCCGGTGCAGTCCCACGTCGATGTGCCTTCACTCTACATCCGCCCCGACGCCGCTCCCGATCAGGCGAATCCAAACGCAACCAGAGCTTCCACTCCCGGCGCTCAAGCTTCCCAGCCGCCGCCAGCACAGCCGCCCAGCGTTTCCTCGGATGACCGTTTTCGCATCGTCCGCACCGAGGTCAAAAATGGCAAGCGCATCCTCGGGGAGGTGAAGCGCCAGGTCACCGGTAAAATCAGCCAGCAGCAAAACCTAGTCAAAACCACCAGCACCCGCGTGAGCGGAGGCTGGCTGAAACTCACCCCCACCGAAAGTCTGTCGCCCGGAGAATATGTCCTGGTCGAAAGGATGCCGCCGCTCGAAGGAGCATCGGGCAAAGAAGGCATGAACCTCTACGTTTGGGATTTCGGTGTCAATCCCAAAGCTCCCGCCAACGCCAACCCATGGAAGCCCTCCGCCCCGGAACCGAAACTGGACCCCACCTCAAAGCCAAATTGAATCGGCAGAATACGTGGATTCCGCAGCCTGTGAACGCGCGCCCCCGTACTGGACTCAGTCCGTAGAGCAGGGCAACCGTTTGTCCGGGGTTGTAGCCCTGGGTAGGTTAGGAAGCGGAGAACAATTCTCGGAGGAACGAAGCAAGATTCGCATTGCAGGAAACTTTGAGCTAAGTATGAAACATTTCGCATGGGGCAGCACTTCTCGACGACGTTGGTCGCTGCGAAGCGACAGAGGTGAGCGTCCTAGGTTCGGTTACAGCAAGCGCCCTTTCCCGGCCCGACTCCAGGAACAATCGACCTCGATCTTTCATGTTTGCCATCTTTCATGTTTGCCATCACTCACTGCCGTGAACCCGGCGCGTTAGGGGGCGATCTCGTCTGACAAGACTCGGCCACCTGCAAGGGAACTCACGCCAGCCGAAAAATGACGAACCATGCCCTTCAAACCAGACAAAATGGGGAATAGGCACAGTTTGGGATGCGGGCACGACCGCCGGAATTCTGATGGGAAGCTTGCCAGGTCGGAAGTCTAAAGTCCTAGGTCCATCACTCCTTCAACGTTCCGCGTTGCGCGATCCCAATATTATCCCGGCTGGAGTTCTTCACCACATACATCATGCCGTCCGCCTGCCGGATCACATCGTGCGCCGTGCGCGCATCGTGCGGATAGGTTGCCAGTCCAATCGATGCCCGCACATTCAAATTCAAGCCTTCTTCGCGGCAAAAACTGCTGGCCCGCAAACCATCGCGTAACCGCCTGGCCACCACCAGAGCCTGATCTTTACCGGTCTGCGGCAGCAGCACCACAAACTCATCCCCGCCGTAGCGAAATGCAAAGTCAATCAGCCGCAACTGCGCCTTGATCAAATACCCAATCTCTGCCAGCAGTTTGCTTCCAATCAAATGCCCGTGCGTGTCGTTGACCGACTTGAAGTGATCCAGATCGATAAACAAAATGCTGAATTCGTAACCAAATCGCGACGAGCGGTAAACCTCGGTTTCCAGTGTCTTATACAAATGCCGCGCGTTATACAGACCGGTGCAGTCGTCGGTGATCGTCAGTTCCTGAATCTTCTCTACCCAACGCGCGTTTTCAATGGCAATCGCCGCGTAGTCGCACAGCGACTGCAGAAAGAACAGTTCCGCATCCTTGAACCGCTCCATGTCCACATTGACGAGTTGGATCACGCCCAGCACGCGCAGCTTCGATCGTAGGGGCACGCAAATCACCGACCGCGTCTCCCACTGGGTGGTCTGATCCACGCGATTCGCAAAAATCGGGTCCGCCTGTGCATCCGGCACCACCCGCGATTCCCCGTGCTTTGCCACCCACCCGGCAATACCCTCGCCCATTTTCAGCCGCACACTTTTCAGTGCCTCAGCTTTGTCCCCCACCGCGATCGCAAAGTAGAGTTCGTCGCGCCCTTCGTCCACCATCAACAATGACCACGTATCCGGACGAAAATATTCGGCCATCTTGTCCATGATGGTCTGCAGAATCGAGTCGAGATCCAGCGACGACGTGAGCGCCTTGGCCACGTCGTGAAAGATCGTCAGTTCCTGATTCTGCCGCGTCAATTGAGTGCCGGCCTCGGGCATGCGGAAATACCGTTGTTCCTCGCTAGTTCAGGATGGTGTTCAAAAATTATATGCGTCACTTTCAGGCACCCGCAATGACCGTTGGTAACTAGTACCCGCAAAGCTAATGCCATGAGCCGGTTCTGGGCCCTTAGTTTGGTGTGGTTAGCCTCCAGCAAAGGTTTTTTAGTTCCACCTCGGCATAGTCTTAAAATGGTGATTATGAAGACGAACAAACTCAGAACCCTCGTCCTGCGGCTCACTCTCTTCGCGGTGGTGCTATCGATCCCCGCCTTTTCGCAAACTACCAGCGCGCCCGCCGCCGCTTCCAAGTCGATTCCCGTGGTCGATGGCGGAATCGGTCCCTGCTCCGCCGAGTTCACCGTTACCGACGCTGCCGGCGCCCCGGTCTACGCCGCCAGCATCAAGGTCCACATTGCCTACCGATTCATGAGCGCCCACAAACTCGACCTGGAGGTTGGCACCAACTCCGACGGCAAAGCCCGCTTCACCGGCCTCCCCAACCGGCTCAAGCGCGGCCTCTTTTTCGAGGCTTCCGAAGGCGACCGCAGCGCCGAAGCATTCGACGATCCCGCGACCTCTTGCAAAGCGCAATTCACCGTTGCCCTGCGCCAGAAACCCTGAAGGTGCGCAGAACAAAATCCTGCGCGGAAATCGATGGATCGCAATCCGGCAAACTCTGACCGCGAGGCCTGCCCGGAGCGAAGTCCAAGGGCGGCGCCCGTGATAGCCCGGTACGGGAGTGCCGGCGGCTAGCGCTAGCGAAAAATCAACCACTCCCGAAGGCATGCCGCTTCCAGTGGCCGAGCCCTGCGCAATCTGGGAGTCCCGGCTTTATCAGGAATTGTACTTTCCGGAGATGAATTCCTCTTGGGCTGCGCGGCCCGGTGGTTACCTCGTCCTTGCCCTCTTGGCGGTGGCGCACGCCTCCAGCTTGCCCTATGATGTTCCCGTCATTATTATTCGGGCGAAAGATGCTTCCGCTGGCAGGGACACCGTGGGCGAATTCGGAGATAAATTCCGCAAGGCGCGCGAGAAGAAGGACATCTCGCTCGATGATGTTTCCAATGTCACCAAGATCGGTTCACGCATGCTTCGGGCCATCGAAGAGGAACACTTTGACCAACTCCCGGGAGGCGTGTTCAATAAGGGATTTATTCGCGCTTACGCCAAGCATCTCGGATTGAACGACGAAGAAGCCGTCACCGACTATCTAGCCTGCCTTCGCCAGGCGCAGATCGACGCGCATGAGGTCTGGGAGCCAGAAAAGCCGGTGAAGCCGAGCTCCGGACAACGGCTTGCGGCGCCGGACGGGCGGCGCCTGGTGGAACCCAACCGGGTGGAACCCAATCCGTTGCACCGCAGCCGGGTCGAACCCAGCCGGGTCGAACCCAGCAAGGTCGGGCCCAACTTGATCGGCCCCGCCAAGTCCTCGGTGAAATCGCAATCTCCCGTCCAAGTCGAGGAACCTGCCGGCCCGCAACTTCCCCGCGACGGGGGTGACCGTTCTTCCCCCAGCAGGTTCGCCACGAAGTCTGACCGCGAAATTCCCTGGAGCATTCTTGGTATCGCTGCCCTAGTCGTCGTTCTGGCAGTCATCCTATGGATACGCCGCTCCAACAGCACCCACATCGCAGCCGCCGACGCATTGCCCGCAACGCAGCCGTCCCATCCGCAGTCGGTCCATCCTCAGCCGGTCCATCCTGCACCGGCCGACAGCGCGCTAACTCATCCGCTTCCAGGATCTCTGTCTTCCGCAACACCCATGCGCTCCTCTGCCGTGGCGCCGGCGACTCCGTCCACCGCCAATTCCAAAGGCGATCCCGAACCAACGGAAGGGAACGAAACCAACGAAAAGAATGATGTGACCACTCGCAGCTTCCACCGTGCCGTTCCGCCAAGGTCGGCAAGAGCCATCGTTCCCATGAAGCTCGTGATCCGCGCCACCGAAACTTCGTGGATCTCCATTCAGGCCGACGGTGAAACCGTCAGCCAGGAAACCCTTATTGCTCCCGCCCATGCCTCGGTTCGCGCCACCCGTGAAATCGTGGCCAGAATCGGCAACGCTGCCGGAATCACTTTCCTCTGGAATGGCCGGGAAATTCCCGCGGGCGGCGGCGAAGCCGAAGCAAAAACATTCGTCTTCGATGCCAACGGTATGCGAGCCGTGGCCTCAACTCCATCCCCTGCGCAGAACCAGTAGGCTCTTGATTTTGACAGTCTCGGTATCCGATGAGAGTCATTCTGAACATAGCCGTTTTCCCGGCGGAGGGAAGGATTTTGGGCGCAGATCTCTGCCCGCTTTAGCCGCGAAGCAGCGTAAGAATGCAGCCCCAGGGCAAGCCGTGGGTAGAAAAGCAAGAGGCAAGTGGGAGGATGCCCCAACGGGGCGAAAAAAGATCACTCACGTCGGCAGCACGCTGCCCGCCCTAACCCTGCTTCTCACCCAATCGGCTTTTCGCATGCTGCGCCGCAGTTTGGCAGAGACAACCTTCAAACTGTTTGGCGATTGTGTCGTAGCGTTCCCCGGGCGGGAATGGAAAGCTGAGGCGACATGTCACGCACTCCAGGTAACGTCCAGTCTGCGACATAAGGACACCAATATGATGCGTCACAGTCGGGGAACTGCAGGGTGGTATCGCGTTTTCCATTTCCTCCTGCCTGCGAACAAACCGAAAATCGCTCCGGCCAGGAGTTGAATTCTTATACACCGTATCGGCAAAAACTGTCAGTACGCTGACGCACACATCGGAAACCACACTGGGGGGCAGCCTTTGATCCCAGGAGCAGAACCTACGCAGCACGAAACCGGCGGCAGCCCCAGCGGCCACTGAACCGGCTAGGCACGCCGTCCACCTTGGAAATTCCGCTATTGAATTCATTTCCCGTCATTTACGGTCAAAACCGTTGCGCCTTGGAGGGCGCTCTGATAGCCTTTTAGAGGATCTCTTCTCGATGCATCGCCCCGCAGCGACCGCGTGGATTTCCGGTCCCCCAGACAGCGAATCGCAGTTTTCTGCACGAGATGTGCACTAAGGAGACACAACCACTTGGCATCAAAGAACCGTTATTTGTTCACTTCCGAATCCGTGACGGAAGGCCATCCCGATAAGATTGCCGACCAGATTTCGGATGCTATCCTCGACGCCTGCCTGACAGAAGATTCCTTTAGCCGCGTGGCCTGCGAGACTCTCACCGCGACCGGACTGGTGGTCATCGCCGGCGAAATCACCACCAAAGCTTACGTTGATTTCCAATCCGTAGTCCGCGGCACCGTCCAGACCATCGGATATGATAACGCTCTCCACGGCTTCGACTGCAACACCTGCGCCGTTATCTCCAGCATCAATAAACAATCGGGTGACATCGCCATGGGCGTCGACACCGGCGGCGCCGGCGACCAGGGGATGATGTTTGGCTACGCGGTCGATGAGAACGATGAGTTGATGCCGACTCCCATCTCCTTGGCCCACAAGCTGACCATGCGGCTCTCGCAGGTTCGCAAGAACGGAACTCTCCCTTTCCTTCGTCCCGATGGAAAATCCCAAGTTACGGTTGAATATGATGCGAAGGGCGCCGTCCTTCGCGTGGATGCAGTGGTGATTTCGACGCAGCACTCCGAGACGGTTGCCAATGAAGAATTGCGCGCGGGGATTTTAAAGCACGTGATTCAGGCTGTCATTCCGGCTCACTTGCTGGATGAGGATACCAAGTACCACATCAATCCTACCGGACGGTTCGTGATTGGTGGTCCCATGGGCGACACCGGACTGACCGGGCGCAAGATTATTGTTGACACCTACGGTGGAATGGGACGCCACGGAGGCGGGGCCTTCAGCGGAAAAGACCCGACGAAGGTAGACCGCTCGGCAGCCTACATGGCGCGTCACATTGCCAAGAACGTGGTCGCTGGCGGACTTGCTGGACGCTGCGAAGTACAACTGGCCTATGCCATTGGAGTGGCCGATCCGGTGAGTGTGCTGGTTGAAACCTTTGGTACGGCGAAGGTCGACCCGGAGATCATCCCGGATTTGATTCGCTCGCACTTCAAGCTGACTCCGCGCGGCATCATCGAGTCACTGAATCTGCGGCGGCCGATTTACAAAAAGACCGCGGCTTACGGTCATTTCGGACGCAATGACGCCGACTTCACTTGGGAAGCGACGGGCAAAGCGGCGAAACTGGCAAGCGATGCCGGCGGGAGCCTGTGGGTCAGGCAGTTCGTAAGTAGGATTTCGAAGATCCCACTGCTCGCAACGGATGCGAGCCCGGCCTGAATCCTGTGTAGAGACGTTGCTTGCAGCGTCTTCGTGCGACGAAAAATAGAGACGTAGCAAGCTGCCTCTCTACGAAACATTCATCGTAAACCGAATTCATTTTTCTGCGCTTTTTGCGCGCGCCCCATATAGGAGAACCATGTCAACCGCAGCAGTGAATTGCGATATCAAGAACGTAGAACTGGCAGACTTGGGCAAGAAGCGCATTGAGTGGGCAAACCAGTCCATGAAAGTGCTGCAGATTATCCGCAAAGAGTTCATCAAGAACCAGCCCTTGAAGGGCATTCGGGTATCGGCCTGTCTGCACATCACGGCCGAGACGGCGAATCTGGGCATCTGCCTGCGCGACGGCGGAGCCGACGTCGTTCTGTGCGCCTCAAATCCCCTGTCTACGCAGGATGATGTGGCCGCCAGCCTGGTTCGTGATCACGGCATTCCCGTGTTCGCCATCAAGGGCGAGGACAACGATACTTACTATAACCACATTCTCGCCGCCATCGACCATAAGCCGCACATCACCATGGACGATGGCGCCGACCTGGTCACGATTCTCCATACTAAGCGTACCGACGCGCTCGAAGACGTGATCGGCGGAACCGAAGAGACCACCACGGGAGTGATCCGGTTGCGCGCCATGGCTAAGGAAGGCGTGCTCAAGTTTCCCATCGTCGCGGTCAACGACGCCGACACCAAGCACCTGTTCGACAATCGCTACGGTACCGGACAGTCGACCATTGACGGCATTATCCGCGCTACGAATTTCCTGTTGGCGGGGTCGAAGTTTGTGGTGGCCGGCTACGGCTGGTGCGGCCGCGGACTGGCCAGCCGCGCCCGCGGCAACGGCGCGGAAGTGATAATCACCGAAGTCGATCCCACCAAAGCGCTCGAGGCCGTAATGGATGGCTTCCGCGTGATGTCGATGAACGAAGCGGCCAAACTCGGCGACGTCTTCTGCACCGTGACCGGCAACAAGAGCGTGCTCACCAAGGAACACTTCGACCTGATGAAAGACGGCGCAATCATTTCGAATTCCGGCCACTTCAACGTGGAGATCGACATCACCGCCCTGGAGAAGTTGTCGTCTTCCAAGCGCACCACGCGCACCTTCGTCGAAGAATATTCGTTGAAAGACGGCCGCAAAATCAATTTGCTCGGCGAAGGCCGCCTCATCAACCTGGCCGCCGCCGAAGGCCACCCCGCGTCGGTGATGGATATGAGCTTCGCCGACCAGGC
>Ga0207062_1027_pt1 | contig 39482 bp, 39 predicted proteins | sample Alteio_BWMinCont_28_FD_153266 | JGI IMG/M metagenome (GOLD analysis project Ga0207062, IMG submission 153266) | Enriched cells from forest soil in Barre Woods Harvard Forest LTER site, Petersham, Massachusetts, United States -... | ecosystem: Environmental > Terrestrial > Soil > Temperate forest >... | reverse complement strand
GACCGATGCTTTCCTGGGTGGCTGGCAACTTGCGGGAGTGTGGCGCTGGTCCAGCGGCTTCCCGTTCCTCATCGGCAACGGAGGTACCTTCCCGACCAACTTCCAGTTGTCAGGTACCGTGTTCACGAATGGAGTGATTCCGCCAACGGGCAAAACCTACGTTAACGGGGTACCGAATGCTTTTAAGGCGTCAGATCCGACCTCTCTGACAGCTGACTTCCGTTATGCTTATCCGGGCGAGTCCGGACAGCGAAACAACTTCCGCGGAGATGGCTTCTTCGGTATCGATGCGGGCCTGAGCAAGATATTTGCGATTACCGAGCGGCAGAACGTCAAACTCAGCTGGGAAACTTTCAACGTCACGAACTCGAACCGCTTCGACGTGCAATCGATTAGCGTCGACATTCAAAACCCGGCGAGCTTTGGCCAATACAATGCCCCGACGCTCACCCAGCCGCGCGTGATGCAGTTCGCGTTGCGGTACTCGTTCTAACGCATTTCTGGATCGGCTGGGGCGGTATCACGGCGTTCGCGGGACCAGCAGGTAAATTCTTCAGCGCCGGCAACTGGCTTTATTGTGGAGCCGCGGCCGGATTTTCTCGGTGGGATGCGCAAACGGATGGGCGAACCGGGCACATCGAGAAGCTCCGCCCGACACATCACCCTTTGGGTGCCGGTGAGTTCGTCCAATTGGCCGAGGGTATGCTCGTGCGCGGGGGCATTAGTTGACTCGACCGACGAAGTGATTTCAGAAAATCAGTTTGTTGCTCACCATAGAAACGTATTATAGGAATGGTTCAATTGCCAACTATGCTGCGCAAACAAAGGACTTAGCAGTCTTCGCGCGGACTCGATTCCTCCCCGGGCTCACCCATTCTACCGATATTCCGCATTTTTCTCAGTCACGGACTCAGTCGATAGCAGCGTCTCTTTTATCCTTCGCGAGGAACGAGTGAACTCTGTTCGCGATCCGCTCCATTTACCAGGGCGCGCGTCTCCACTTGCCTTTCTGCGGGCAATAGGAAGGACAAAAGAGGTCCGAGCGCCTCGGGCGTGGCCTAGCCAGACATCGGAGCGCCTTTCGTAACTTTCGCTTTGTCGGCATTGTTATCACACTAATACTCTATGTTCTCATCGAACGGGGTCGGCCTTGAATAACGTTCGACCGAAGCTCCATCGCACCAGACCGATGCGGCAAGTCGAAGCGCGCGAGTGGTGGCTGTGGGGATTTGCGGTCACTGTAACCTTAGTGTTGACGGCAGGCATCGTGGCTTTGACCTTTCCCGAGAATCATCTATTACAGAACTCCGAGTTGCGTGATCTCAGAGAGTGGGTTCGCGGGCTGGCGTTCCTCGTCCTTCTATTCGACATTTACACGGTCTATCAGCAGCTCCAACTCCAGCGAATGCGCCGCGAACTGACTCAGCGCAATCAGCTTTTTGAGGTCATCACCGAGAACGCCGCCGATATGATCGCGGTCGTCGATTGCGCTGGAAATCGGATCTATAACAGCCCTGCGTACCAAAAGGTTCTCGGATATTCGTCAGAGGAATTGAAGGTGACTTCTTCAACGGAGCAAATCCATCCCCAGGATCGGCAGCGCGTTGTGGAAGCGGCGGAGAAAGCAAGAATCACGGGGCGCGGCGAGAGGCTTGAATACCGCATGCGCCACAAGGATGGGACATGGCGGATTGTGGAATCAGTCGCCACCGCGATTCACAACAGCGAAGGTGTGACGGAGAGCCTAGTCATCGTGAATCGTGACATCACGGAGCGCAGGCAGGCAGAAGAGACGCTCGCGCACCATACGTTGCATGACGCTTTGACCAACCTGCCAAATCGCACTCTGTTTCTGGATCGGGTGCGACACGCGCTTGCCCTGTCCCAAAGGCACGTAAACTATAAATTCGCTGTGTTGTTCATTGATCTTGATGAATTCAAGATCTTCAATGACAGCTTGGGTCACGCGGCAGGGGACGCTCTGTTGAAACAAATTGCCAGCCGATTGATCGCTTGTATTCGAGGGATTGATATGATTTCGCGTCCGGGTCGAACGGAGGATGCAAGCACTTTTGTAAGCCTGGCAAGACTCGGGGGAGATGAATTCATCATACTGCTGGAGGAAATAAGAGATTGCGGCGATGCCATTCGAGTAGCCGAGCGGATTCAAGAGCGATTGGGCATTCCTTTTGTGGTGCAAGGGCAGGAGGTGGTGACGACGGCCAGTATCGGGATCGCCTTTTGCGCAACTTCTTACATCAATCCAGAAGATTTGGTCCGCGATGCCGAGATAGGGATGTACCGCGCCAAGCGGGAAGGAAAAGCTCGCTCTCAGGTTTTTGACGCCGAGATGCATAACGTCGCGGTCAAGAGATTGCGGCTTGAAACTGAGCTACGTCGAGCACTAGAACTGGGCGAATTCCGAGTTCACTATCAGCCCATCGTTTCATTACAGAGCGGAAAGATTGTTGGATTCGAAGCACTCAGCAGATGGCAACGGCCTGAAGGCCTCCTGTCACCTGCCCACTTCATCCAGATCGCTGAAGAGACTGGAATCATCTTGCCCATGAACCGTCTGTTGCTGCGCGAAGCCTGCTCGCAGCTTCGCGCATGGCACTCGGAATTTCCTTACGATCCCCCGTTGACGATGAGCGTGAATATCACTCCCAAAGAGTTTGCCCAGCCGGACCTGGCGGAGCAGATCGGGAGTATTCTGGTCGAAGTTGGAATCCACCCAAGCTGCATCAACGTCGAGATCACGGAAACCGTCGCGATGGCCGACCCTCAAAGGTCGAGCCTGGTTCTCTCAGAACTCAAAGCGTTGGGAGTTCATATAAGTATTGACGATTTCGGGACGGGATACTCTTCACTGAGCCGATTGCAAGGATTCCCAGTGGACACCCTGAAGATTGATCGTACTTTTATTTCACAGATTGACACTAACCGCGAAACCAGTGAAATCGTGCGCATCATCATCAAGCTTGCTCACAACCTTGGATTGAAGGTCGTAGCCGAAGGTGCTGAAACCGAAGAGCAGGTCAGCCTGCTCAGACAGCTAAAGTGCGAACTCGTGCAGGGCTACTTCTTCGCTCGACCCGGAGACCACGCCGCTGCTCATGCGCTCTTGAGCAAGGAAGGGGCGGAAGCCCTGTCCTTTCAGACCGCAGCCACGTAATAGCTGGACAAATGCTCCACAAAGATACCGGGCTGACTAGCAGGAGCGCGAATCGCTCGGGCGTTAGATTCATTGACTTGCGACTGCCGCAAAAAAACCTTTCCCGCAAGCTGCGTTTCCCGAAAGAGCGCCAAAGCACGGCGGAATTTCAACCCAACGAGGGCTCTTGCCCCTGCCAATCGCGGTCGGTTGTCCGACTTGTGGTGCGACTCTGGAATGGAAGTGTGAGGCCTTGGGACCTGGCCCACCCGCACAGGGCCGCATGGCGGCCTCCGATTGCTCGCTGCTCGGTGAGCTGAAAACGACAACCCGTTTACTCCACTCGTGGCTTGTGGTTTTCCAGGGCGCTGCTAGACTTGCGGGTCATTTATTATAAGAAGTCCCCATGAAAAATCCATCCCGTGCTTTGCGGATTGCACCGTCTGCTGGATCGTGCGAGCCTTGGCAATTACGCTCGTGATTTATCGCCTGATTGACTCCCGCATAAAATGGAGACATTCAGGGCGACAAACAAGCCTGTTGCCAGAAAGCGAGATTAGTCGGAGGCGGCGAGGCATGCGGCACAAGGTACGCCGGGCAGCTTGACTAAGTTGGTAGTAATCCTTGGGACAAACCTAGCTCTGCGCACGACTCCAAGGGCCTGTGTATTCAGTCTTTGGCCAACCATTCCAAAGCTTCCTCACGGGTCTCGAAAACGTGAAAGTCGCGGCGGGAGAAGGTTCCCAGGCTCTGAGCCAATTCTCGAGGAAGGTTCTCCGTTCCCGTCCATGCGGATTTCTTGACATAGAGCTTGTCAAAGACAGCAGTTTCTTTCATGATCCGAATACCGTCCTGGTCAACGCATGCGCCGCTGAAATCGGAAAGTATCAAGACTGAACCGCGCGGACGGCTCGTTACCAATTCGGGAACCGCTCGGAAAATCTGTTCGACCTGAGCAGCCGAACAATTCGATATGTCTATTAGAAGAATCTGCTTACCCTGATGGGTGATGAAGCGAATATGGTCGCTCAGAAATTGAACTTGACTGGTAGCAGCGTGCCGCTTGGCGCGGGACGCCTCACTAACTGCAGACACCCGCGCGCCATCGTCGTCCCTCAGGGGTGTTGTGGGTGGTATCACTAGGTACATGCTATGCCAATAAACGATGCTCGCGGACATACCATAGGGTCAATGACCTTTCACCTTGGAGGCAGCTTTGCCAAGATCAGGCCCCGTTTGATGTGCGCTCCACGGCGCCAATGGCCGCAATCGAATACTCACTTCGTCTTCCGATTATCGTTTCCGTAACTGTCTCGGACCTCATTCTTGTCCACTGCCCGCACTTCATCACTGTCCACATTGACATCTTCGTGGCTCACCAAGGCGGAGCCATGCGGAACCATGACCGCTCCATCCTTGGGCACGGTCATCCCCACGTTCGCCAGCCCCGTCAGACTCGCTTCCAGCGCCAGCATATCCTTTATGGTTTCCTTTGTCCTCCCCAGCGCCTTGGTGTAATCCTGCACTTTCCAGATAGCTGCTTACCGAATATCTGCTTCGGCGTAGCGGAAGCCCTCGACCGGGCCCGGAGCATGCGCCCAGAACCCTCGGAGCAGTTTCCGGAAGGGTCCGGCTGGGGCCGAAGACGAGGCGATATTTCTCCTCTTAGCAAATGGCGCTTACCTCCAGGACTGGCCCTACCAGCCCTTAACAATAATGCTGGTTGTCGGCTCCTGTTTGCCCGGAGTCATTGTCGCGCCCTGGTCAAGCTTTCTCTCTTCTCGAAGGGAGTGGTCCAGGCCGGTCAGCGATGGACCTTCGTATCGGCATTATCGCTGCAGGTGTCCCACCAACCTACCATCGGGCTCGAGAAGTTGAGAGACGAGGTGCATCCTGTTCAAAGCAGCCATGCTGAGTGCGGGTCTACAGTCGTTGTATGTTATGAACGTGTCCGGCCGCAATATGTGGTCGTGGCGTACATACCTCAAGACTACGCTTCATCGATGCGCGGTGCTGAGGGCATTGGTACCCCACCTAACGAGGCTGACTATCAACCAAAAAGCAAAACTAATCGGCCTGATACTGGAAGACATCGTGTACGCTTTAGCTACTATGTACCGCATTCGCAAAGACAATAGGGTCATAAACCTCGTCTGTCTTGCCTGCACTCACACAGAGCGCGTCCGAGATTTTAAACGAAGCATTACGTGCAATGGCGATGGTAATGGGACGGCAGCACGCACCCGATAGGTTTAAGGCGGTCCAGAGGAGAACCTGCCTTTGGGCCATTACTTAGAAGGACACCTTACATGCGAAACGTGTTTGTAGAAAAGTGGCCGTCGCTGGTGAAGGTTGTGCTGGTCATTGTTGCCGTGCTGTTCGCTATGATTCGCTGGGCTTGAACAAAAGCCATTCGACACCGACCCGGCCGTAGCTTGGCCCTCGAACCGAGGAGCTGAATCTGCCGACTGACACACAGCCGGTCCGGGAACGGTTGGCACCATCTTTCACAGTCCGTGGCTCTGCGATCCATTATCAGGCTGAACCGGCCGCTCAAATTGCCCGGCGCCTGAGTGTCCAAAAACTGGAATCGTGTCCACGCCAGCGAAAACCGGGCGCCCTCCGGGTTCCCTTCGATTCCAACAGAGCAAGTCGGCTCAATAACATAGCCGGGTTGTAAGACTGGACCTCGAGATGCATCTCGAGTCGCATACCGCCCGGTGCAGCGTCAGCAAAATCCGCCGCCCTGAGAATTATGTTCAAGCCCTACTTTCTGACTCGGGTAGTTTGCTACGTGACCGTTCTGCTCCTTCTTGCAGCGGAGATTGAGTATTTTAGGCACGGTGGCGTTTTCGGTTTTCCCACTTGGTTGTCACCGATTGCCGCACTCTTGCTTTGTGCTTCCCCAGTTTTGCTACTGAGCCCAGAGTTGCGCAGGAAGCTGAGACAACCAGAGGAGAGCTTGCGGGCAAGTGAAGAACAGTATGGGTCGTTGGTCGCCAACGTCTCAGAAGTCGTTGGGAAGGCCGATCGCCAAGGAAATGTAAGCGTCGTGGGCAGGCAAGTCGAAACAGTGCCTGGATACTCCGCTGCTGAGGTTTATCAAAAGGGAGATTCTCTTTGCTATAACTGTGTTCCCATCGACGATCGACAACGAGTAAGGCAGGCGTTCGAATCGCTGATTACCGAGGGAACGCCGTACGATATTGAGTGCCGAGTACAGAGAAGGAATGGGGAATGGTTCTGGGCACATGACAGGGCTTCTGTCGCTGGTGACGAAAACGGCCCTCGAGTCGCCGCTGGGCTTCTTTCAGACATCACCCCGCGGAAGGTCGGGGAAGAAACCCTGCAGCAGCTCGCGTCCATGGTGGAGTTCTGGCCGGATGCCATTATCGGGGAAGATGTAACTGGGGTGATTACCAGCTGGAACCGAGCAGCGGAGACGATGTATGGCTATACCACGTATGAAGCGGTAGGACGACACTTCTCTTTCCTGTTGCCTCCAGAGAGACAGACTGAAACAGGATTCATCATGGAGCGGGTACGAAGTGGGCTTTCGATTGAGTCCTTGGAAACTCAACGACTCACTAAGGCAGGCTCACTCCTGGACGTATCCGTGTCCATCTCGCCGATTAAAGACGCCAGCGGGCTCATGGTGGGGGCTTCGGCGATTACTCGGGACATCACTCTGCGAAAACGTTCAGAGGAGCAATTGAGATTGCAATCAGCAGCCCTGGAAGCGGCCGCCAATGCAATCGTCATCACCGACTATGAAGGCAAGATACTGTGGGTAAATCAGGCGTTTACTGCGATGACTGGCTACAGCGAGCAAGAAGTGTTAGGCAAGAACCCTCGCATGTTGAAATCCGGAAAGCACTCCGAGAGCTATTATGCCGATCTCTGGTCGACGATTTCATCAGGCAAGGTCTGGCGAGGCGAGATCGACAACCGGCGGAAAGATGGCACAACGTACACCGAAGAGATGACCATCACGCCCGTAACCCGAGACCGTAGCAATCCTGCCAACAGATTCTTTATCGCCATAAAGCAAGACATCAGCGGACGCAAGCGGTCCGAGGAGATGCTACAAAACAGCGAGAACAAGTATCGCGTGTTGTTCGAGGACTCGGCCGATGCGACCTGGCTGATGGACGAAACAGGATTTCTGGATTGCAATTCAGCTGCTCTGGAGATGTTCGGATACTCAGCCGGGGCCCCCATGCTGCACCCGGCTGATATCTCACCCCCGAACCAACTCGACGGCACGCCGTCTCGCACGGCGGCAGACCGGAAGATTGCCACGGCCCTTCTCAACGGCAAGGAACGTTTCGAATGGTTGCACCAGCGCAAGAACGGCGATGTGTTTCCGGCTGAAGTGTGCCTGACGGCGTTGACGCTGAGCGGGCGGCCTACGCTGCTGGCGACGGTTCGCGACATCACCGAGCGCAAGCAGGAAGAGGAAGCCCTGTTGTTCAAAACTGCGCTGCTGGAAGCGCAAGCCGAGACGACCATTGATGGCATCCTGGTCGTCGATGACGCAGATCACATCGTTCTGGCGAACAAGCAGTTTGGGATCCACTTCGGAATACCCGACGAACTGCTGAGCACGCGCGATGACCAGATCGTGCTCAAGCACGTGACGGATAAAGTCGAAGATCCGGACGCCTTCGTCGCGAGGGTCGAGTATCTCAATGACCATCGGGATGAAAACAGCAGGGATGAGATTAAATTCAAGAATGGGAAGGTGTTTGACCGTTACTCCGCACCTCTGGTCGATTCAAGAAGGCACTATCGCGGCCGGATCTGGTACTTTCGCGACATCACCGACAGCAAACTCGCCGAGAAACGAGTCCAGTTCCTGGCCTACTACGATGCTCTTACGGAGTTACCCAATCGGACCCTTCTTCAGGATCGATTGGCGAAGGCTCTCGCAGCCGCTCGTGGGCACAAATATAAAGTCGCGGTCCTGTTCCTCGACCTGGACAGGTTCAAAGACATCAACGACTCTGTGGGACACTCGGTCGGCGACCTTCTTCTGCAAGAGGTTGCAACACGGCTCAAGGCATCGGCCCGGGACCAGGACACCGTCGCCCGTTTAGGTGGGGACGAATTCCTGATCATGCTGACGCACGTAAGGGACTCGTCTGAGGTAGGGGACGCCGCCGGGCGGCTGATGGATGCGGTGACCGCCCCATTCGCCATTCAAGGGCACTCCCTCAATATTAGTTGCAGTATCGGCATCAGCATCTTCCCCGAACACGGTGCGGACGGCAAAACGCTGATCCGGAATGCGGACGCGGCCATGTATACCGTAAAGGAGCATGGACGCAACTCTTTTCGGTTCTTCGCCGAGGACATGAATACGCAGGTCGTGGAGCGATTGACCTTGGAAAAGAGCTTGCGGTCCGCACTGCAAAAGAAGGAACTGTTCTTGATGTATCAGCCGCAAATGGATATTGCCACTGGGAGGGTTACCGGGTTGGAGGCGCTCCTTCGGTGGCAACACCCGGAATTGGGTCTTGTGCCACCCGATAAGTTCATACGAATTGCTGAGCACAGCGGCATGATCGTGCCCATCGGTGAATGGGTGCTTAGGACAGCCTGTTCTCAGGCTCGACAATGGCAGGAGGAAGGTCTTCCTGCGGTGACGGTAGCAGTAAACGTATCAGCGGTGCAATTTCGCCGGCAGGGCTTCTGCGATTTCATCCGGGAAGTGCTCTCTGAGACTGGTCTTGCCCCGCAATATCTTGAACTCGAACTGACAGAAAGCCTACTTCTGGCCAACGCAGACGTGATGCTGTCAGTCGTTCAGGAATTAAAGGCTATCGGGCTGACGCTAGCGATTGACGACTTCGGCACTGGCTATTCCAGCTTCGCCTACTTGAGACAATTTCGGGTCAGCAAGCTCAAAATCGACCGCTTATTTGTCCGGGATGTCGCGGTAAACCCTGACGATGCAGCGATCACAACTGCGATCATCAGCATGGCGAAAAGCCTGAGTCTCAAGGTGATTGCCGAAGGGGTCGAAGACGAAGCACAACTGTCATTCCTGCGGGCACATCAATGTGATGAGATTCAGGGCTACTACTTCAGCCGGCCATTGGCGGTTGACAAAGTTGCCGACCTCCTGCGTGGCGCCTCGGGATGCGCCTTGTCTGCAAACCTAGGGGCGTGATGGTGGCGCGATCGAAGAATTAAACTGGTGTTGGTTCTCAACAAATCGTTTATGAAGGGTGTTCTTTGACTATGGCAATCGCTGTTGCGCTCCTGGTGTCCGCTGATCCAGTCACAATTCAGCAGATCGGCCACGCCTTACAAGACCTGTCTATTTCGCCCGATATCTGTCAGGAAATGCCAGCGTCGATTCGCTTGTTGAACTGCCGAAAGTTCGATGCCGTTGTGGTTGATCTCCAGCTGGGAGAACAGTCCGGCCGTGTTCTGAATGAGGTACATCTCTCCCCATCAAATCGAACGGCGGTGACGTTTGCCATCAGTAGCAGTGACCCGACAACTACGTCCGCCTTGCGTCAGAGATCAAGTTTTGTCTTCGAAAGGCCTCTCTCGGCGCTGTCCATCAGCAGCACTCTCAAACCTGCTTACGGATTGATATTGAGGGAACGGCGGCGCTATTTCCGTCACCCGGTCACTGTTCCCGTCACCATCCTGAGACAGAGCAAGCCGGAAGTTCTCTGCCATAGCGTGAACATCAGCGAAGGTGGCATGGCCGTGAATACGTTCGCTCCGCTCACTGCCAGTGAAGACGTCCGGGTTCGGTTTACTTTACCCGACCACCGAGAGCCATTCTTGGCAGAATCGAGAATCTGCTGGTGTACAACGGGCCAATTGGGTGTTCGCTTTGTCTCTCTTTCGCAACAGCACAGCTCTGAACTACAGGAGTGGCTTTCAAGAAGGCTGGAAGAGATGCTGCCGGAATTCGTTACCGAGAAATTCCAGACAGCGGAACGCTCTTCTATAACGGTCTTGAACGATTAAAAAGCAGGACAAGAGGACGGGCGAGTTCATTGCTGAGACCACGGAACCGTAGTGAACGTGATACGGCGATGTCCACTCTGGAACACCCCTGCTCGTTATCTTGAGGGAAGAGGCAAGACCCAGTCTGCGACACTTCAATCATTTATTTCGAGACCGTGCAATTCTGAACAGACCTCCCACACGGGCGATCATAAATTGTACGAATTGTAGGAGAGGCGGAGGAACGGATGCGGCCCTCCCCACTGTCCGCCAGTTCCTTTAGCGACGCAGCCAAAGGGGCCGCTGCGCCACTATTTTGTTGAGGGTGTTAAGCGTGGTGACAGAATACTCTCGCCGATACCGATCATCGCAGTCTGCTTCCGGCCCGGCGCCGCGATTGGCAAGAATCGACAATCCATTTACGCATTTTGCGTCGAAGGCACGGTGACCACGTCCCGGCCGCGCTCTTTGGATTCATAAAGGCATTGGTCCGCGATTTTGAGCAACTCGCCGGATGTTGAACCGTTCTCCGGAAACGCGGCTACGCCCACCGAGAGCGTGAGCTGTCCCAGCGACTGCTTCTGATACTGCAGTCGCAGGTTCTTTACTTCCAGGCGCAGCGTGTTCGCACGGATAGCCGCGTCGTGAGAAGTTGACTCAGGCATGATAATCGCGAATTCCTCGCCACCATAGCGGCAGCATATGTCGGTGGCGCGAAAGAAATTGCGAAACTGATCGGCCAGGGACTGAAGCACCAAGTCTCCCGCATCATGGCCGAAAGTGTCATTGAATCTCTTGAAGTGGTCGAGGTCGAGGAAAAGAACGGCGACCGATTGCTTCTTGCGAGCTGCCAATTGCAGCTCTCTTTCGAACGATTCCTCCAGAAATCGGCGGTTGAACAGGCGTGTCAGCGGATCACGAATCGACTGATCACGAAGGGTTTCGCGCAACTGCAGACTAGCCAGCGAGAGAGCGATCTGTGAGGCTGCACTGATGGCTAATGGCTGGTGCGAGTCCCGAAAACTCTCGTTGGCAAACTCGTGTTGAACTTCCGCTGCGCTCTGGAATTCCAGAAGCAAGACGCCAATCGTGTTTCCCTGCGCCACCATGGGCACGCATAGAGACTCGTTCCTTGTACTCTGGTTCAAATGTTGGCAGCCGATGTCAGTTCCCGAATGCCCACTCCAGTGAGGTTGACCTCGACGGAGAGACCAGCAAGCGTCGGGAGGAAATGTCGGCGCTAATATGTCTTTTTGCCCCCACCGAGCTGTTGCTTCGATAAGATCTCGCGACGATCTGAACAAATAGAGCGCTCCAAAAGGGGCGGCAGGGAAGAGCTTCTGCATGGAATTGGCAACGACGGCGCTGGCTTCCTTGACCGTCCCACTACACGCCAGCAGAGATCCCATTTCATTCAACAAGGCGGTCTGCTTTGTGCGGAGTTCCAACTCCTTCACCAGGCGGTGCAACGACTCCGCATGTTGCCGCTGCGCTTCACCCGCCCTGATCTGGTCCGAAATGTCCTCATAGATCAAGTAGGCGCCCACTACCTCACCGCCGACGAACAGCGGAACTCCATGAAGCGACAGGTCAAGAGTCTTACCGTCCCTTCTTCGCTGCCGGACGGTTTTGTTCAGGTCCTTTCCGGCAAAGATCTGACGAATCAGTTCCGTGGAATCGGAAGCCTCATCGTCGGGTACTCCTACTCGGTTGATGTCAATCGCGGCAAGCTCATTTCGCTCGTACTGAAACAGCCTCTCGAAAGCAGAATTCGCCAGTTCGACCGCGCCGCGCCGGTCAAGAACGACGATACCCAGCGGGCTATTTTGGATGAGCGACTTGAGAAATGTGGTCTGTTTATTCAGATCAATGGTCAGGCGGTGTCGCTCGCTGACTTCGGATCCCACGATGAGTCCCACCGCGGACAGCACCATCATAAGCAGGGCGACTCTGTTGAACACGACTGCGCTGGGTGGGAACAAATGCATCGCGACGACAATGCCAAAATTCAGGGCCAACAGACCGGTGACGACGCGCCGGATGCCCTGGCGCATCGCGATCCAGACGATCGGAATAAAACTCAGATAGAAATGATCGTACCGCCCCCCCTTGAATCCAAACATGATCAGGAGGACGGCCAGTATCGTCAACGCTTGGCCGGAAGCTTCCGCGATCACAGCAAAAGTGGCTTTCGGTACGGTGGAACGCGCTCTGGTGGGGTGCAGCAGGAAAGGGGTGGGTGTTAGCCAACTCCGAACCTGGGGAAAGACATGGACGAGAAGAAACGGAGCGATACCTACCAGGCCGATTGCGTCACCCAGAAACCAACCCACTGCGGAAGACCTGTATTCACCCCGGGCAATGCTGTGATCGGCGATCAGGGATACGACACCGAAAATCGTTGCTCCTGCTGCCGCGGTCGCGCTCAGGATAACGTAGCGGACCACATCCCGACGGCGACGCAGCCCCAGATCGATTTGCGTGGGCCCGCGCAATATGTAGGCTGCCGCGCCATAACACAGAGCGCTCCCCGCGGCACCGAGGGTATTGCTGAAGGATATGAGCGGCTGCCCGTAAATAGCCTTGCCAGCCAGAGCCTCGGAGAAAAAGACCAACAGGGCGTACCAGGGACTTAGACCCAAGAGGAGCGCCATTACCAGGCCGATGGCGGGATACCAGGTAATGAATCCAAGCCGAGAGATAAGAATAACCTCCGGCCGGTTCAGCAGCAGGTATAGCAGCACGAAGGAAAGGGAAACAAGCACGTGACGAAAGATCAGGCGTCGAGAATGCATGCGGAAAATCTCTGTGAAATCAGTGCCCTCAGCTTGAAACTATTCGTGACGTTCGCCCAGGATGACCATCCCAGACGGGGAGATGACTCTCAATCGTGCGGAAAGGGATAAACGCTTGCTGTTCAATAGCGTTCACAATACCGCTGCGGCGGTAGTCGACGATACCGTCGCCCGCTCGCGCCTACCGGAACAAAAACAGCGGTTGTTCAGTCGGCTGAGCCGAAACTGTGTCGATTGTCGACATAGCATAACCATAGCATTCAGAGGGCCAATTCTCAATGACGGAAATGGACATGATGGAAATGGCTGCTTTCCTAGGCAGCGACGACTGAGAGGGTGCCCTTGAATCAGCATCGCGTCTTCGTCGCGAAGTGATTGTATGGCGAGCGTTCTGTTGGAGATTGACCGAATTGTAGGATCGGGACTGTCCTAAACCCGGATTCTTTTCGACATTCACCCGTCGCTCCTTGTGCCCGCTGCCGGCGCGCACGGTAGGTCCGAGGCTTCCGCTTTCTTGCCTTCTCCTTACATGCCTCATACTTAGATCCATGTTCTCGCTCAAAGTCGTGAATGTGCTAAGGGTTCGCGGTTGAAAAAGTCTCTCGCGGCCGCGCTTCTAGCGTTGAGTTTAGCCGGGCGGGCCGCGGTTTGGGAGGTTCCCTCCAAGGGCTCGCCCCCCTTGCGAACGAAACAAGTACGCTTGCACGACATCGCGCACCGACACCTCGACCCATTCCAGCAGTTTCCAGAATCCTTCCCGCTTCAGGTCGCGGTGCTTTGGACCCGTCCCGACCCCGATCCTGAAAATCCTCTTGCCCTCGTGCACTCGCTGAAGGAAATGGGCATTCCTTTTTTTATCACTCGCGATTTTGCACAAGCTCTCCGCCATCACTTAGTCATTCTCTACCCCAGCGTGGATTCACACACTTTTACCCAGCCTCAAGCCGAACAGCTAACGACGTTCGTACGACAAGGTGGATTTATTTTCGCGCAGAACGTGTTTTGGGGAGGCATTCAGTCGCTCTTCGGTTTTCGCAGCTTCGCGCCTTCGCGCAAGCGTTATCACCTCGCGTTTTCGGGCACGACCGATCCGGTCATGAAGTATCTGAATCGCCCAGAGGAGCTCGAAGTTAGTTTGGGAAGCGATCACTTCCCCGAAATTATCTGGAGTAACGGATATGTTCCTGAGACCGGCGCAGAAGTGCTGGCGCACTTTGACGACGGCACCGCCGCGCTGCTGATGAACTCGATTGGCGAGGGAAAGGTATATCTCCTCGGGCTGAGTTTGCTTGATGTCGTGTTGCGCAGTCAGAACAATCGCGACTATGAGGCCCAGCGCCACTATGTGAATGCTTTCGAACCCGGCGCGGACATTTGGCTGCTGATCCTAAGGGCCTGGTACGAAAGCTACGCCCACGATTGGGTGCGCCTGGCGACCATCCCGGGAGGCCAGCAGTCCGCCCTGCTGCTCTCCCATGATGTGGATTGGGAGAACTCGTTTGCTCCCGCTCTCGACTTTGCGCGTATCGAGAAGGCGAATCAAGCCAAAAGTACTTTTTTTATACAAACTAAGTATGTCGACGATGCCAACAGCAAAGCTTTCTTTTTCGCGCCCAACCTCGAAACTCTTCGACAACTGAAATCAGGTGGCTCGACTGTTGGCAGCCATTCCATTATCCATTCACGAGGCTTCAACAAGTTCGACCTGGGCTCGGGTCATGAAATCTACCCCAGCTACCAGCCTCGCGGACTGGGATTCGATACCGCCTCGGGAGCCACCGTGTTCGGCGAAGTTCGAGTGAGCAAGGAATTGTTGGACGGAGAAATCCCCGGTCAAGATACGATATTTTTTCGTGCCGGGCATCTGCGCGTTCCATATTCTCTGCCCGAGGTTCTTGAACGATCCGACTATCAGTTCGACTCATCGTTCACCGCCGATGATGTTCTCTCCAACTTTCCTTTTGCGCTTCCTCGCGACATGGGTTTTGAGGAGGACAGCGAGATCTATGAATTTCCGGTGACGATCGAAGACGAGGAATCTCCCGGCTTTGCTCAGCGAGTGCCGCAGGCTTTGAAGGTGATCCTCGCCAACGCTGAAAACGGAGCCGTAAGCGTGGTGTTGATTCACTCCAACGAATCCCACCTGAAGGCGGCAGCCGAGGAAGAGTTACTTCGCCAACTCCCTGCCGATATCATAAAAACCGACATGGTGAGTTTTGCAACATTCTGGCGCGCCCGTGATCGTCTTCAATGGACCGTGACCGCCACCTCCCTACCCGGGCAAGTCGTGCTGCAAATGAAGTCCCATGATTCTGTGACCGGGATCACCTTCGAATTCGAACGTCCCATAGCGACAGTTACAGGCGGCGCGATACTGTCCCCGGATAACCGCCACGTTGTTCTGCAAGAACTCGGGCCCGGCGACAGCGTTTCGGTTCGCATTCGCTACCTGGACTGATCTGCTTGGGCAATTGCAGAAGATCGAGACGACCCATCTTCTTCTGCACGTAGGTCTGTGGGGCTTGTGTAACTTACGCTGGAAGCCACTTAAGGCCACAATCATTGAAGAGAGTAATGACGGTGTATTTCCGCGCCCGAGCTACGTTCCAGCCGTTGTGTCCTTTCCTAAATCGATTTGCCACCCGCTGGACCGGAGCCGTGCGCTAAAGCCGCCGGCTTCGGATCGAACGGATCAAAATCCGTTGGTTTTATCGTGACCGTGTCTAAAAAGAAATCTATTCACCAATTCCTCGATCTAGCTCAAAGGACCGCTATCGCGGCCTTGCTGGTGCTCATTTTCGTGCAGCTTCTGGGCGGGCAAACCATTGACGAATGGCAGCTACGCGTTCGCAATGAAGTTGAGAACCAGCACATCGATGCCGCTCTTAGCACCGTAGAGCAACGCCTGGCCAACGCACCTGAAGATCTGGAAGCTCGCGGTTGGCGTGGACGATTGCTGGCCTGGAAAGGCCGCTGGTCTGAGGGAGAAGCCGATTTTAAACTTGTCCTGGATAAATTCCCGAATGACACGGAGATTTTGACCGCCCTCGCTGACGTCCTTCTGTGGCAACAAAACTACATCGAAGCTTTGCGGACACTCGACTATGCTAGGAAAATCTCCCCCGCGGACCCTGAGATTCTTTCCCGCCGCGCTCGAGTGCTGGCGCTGTTGGGCCGTACTCCCGAGGCGCGCTCGGAATATCAACAGACTCTTCAGTTCGATTCGCAAAATAAGGATGCGAGAACCGGTCTGGCAAGCCTGAGCGAAAACACCCAACACGAACTGCGCATCGGTGAAGACGTCGATTTCTTCAACTACGCCAACAGCGGCCAGACCCAGGGCCTTAGCCTAGCTTCCCGGTGGAACCAACGGTGGTCCACGGTCTTCGGCGTCAACACGTATCAAATGTTTGGTCAAGATGCCGTCAAGTTCCTGGCCAGCGGCACCTTCCACGTCAGGACGCAGGATTGGATCAGCGTGGGCAGCGCGGTTGCCAGTAGTCAGAGCGTCGTGCCCACCAACGAAGCTTTCTTTACATATGGGCACGGTTTCCGAATTGAGAATCGTTGGCTCCAAGGACTGGAAAGTTCCTACCAGCAACATTGGTTCTGGTATCAAGGCGCGCACGTCCTTACCCTGAACACAAGTCAGGTTGTCTATCTTCCTCGCGAGTGGACCTGGTCACTGAACGTGACTGGCGCTCGCACCGGTTTTGTGGGCACTTCCGTCGGGTGGACGCCCTCCGGCTGGACCAAACTGGGATTCCCTCTGCGACATGGAGTGACCGGCAACCTTTTCTTTGCTGTGGGCAGTGAAAACTTCGCCCAGATTGATCAGATCGGGCGTTTCTCCGCCCACGCTCTTGGGGGTGGGTTGCGGTATCGGTTTGCCGCCCGTCAAGACATCAACGGATATGTCGCCCGCCAGAACCGCAACCAGGGTCAAACGGATACCAGCCTCGGACTGAGTTATGGAATCCATTTTTAACCGAATCGAAAAACTCGGGCCGGCGGGCCTGGTCTTACAAGCGATTCTAGTCTCGCTGCTGGGAATCTTTCTCCTGGTTGGATTCATTGTGCTGCGACGATGGTACCGCGCCCGCTACTTCCGCAGAAGGAATGAGCGCACCGTCGCTTTGCGCTCCCGATGGGACGAAATTCTCTCAGGCAAGATCTCCGCCGAAGACTGGCGCTTCGATCCGCTCGATTGCAACATCGTCGAATCTATTCTGCTCGACAACATCGAGATGTCGTCAGCAGATAAACTACCCCCGCTGCTGAATTGTCTTCGCGTCAGTGGATTGCTTGACATGCGAATTTACCAAGCGCGAACATCCCGGGGGTGGAAACAGCGAACCGCGCTGCTGACCCTGGGCCGCACTCGCGCGGTGGAAGCAATCCCTGCTCTCGCCGAAGGATTGGATTCGCGACTGCGTGAAACTCGTATTGCCGCGGTCCGTGGCCTTGGGCGAACCGCCCGCGCGGAAGCCGCCATCCCGATTCTCGACCGCATCGTGACCGGTCAGTTCGATGCGCCGGAACGGTCTTTGAAAAATGCTCTGGTAAATTGTTGCCGTGCCCACCCCCAGGTACTGATCAAATACGTCGAGCATGCCAATGGACCAGTTCGCGAGTTGCTGGCACGCGTGCTCGGCGAGTTGGCCTCGCCTGAACTCGGCGAGGAGTTGCTGGTGCTGGCGGTAGATCCGTTACCGGAAGTGCGCGCTTCCGCCGCCCGCGCTCTCGGTAATTCCAACACTCCCTATCGTCTGGCTGCGCTCCACACTTTAGCCTCCGATCCAGAATGGTTCGTTCGTCTGCGCGCCGTGGTAGCGCTGGGAGAGATCGAGAACATCGGCAAGATCAAGATCCTGGTGCGCGCCCTCTGCGACGCCAACCGTCACGTTCGTCAGCGCGCGGCATGGGTACTGGCTCGGATGGAGCCGCAACTCGATCAGATCCTCGAGGATGTCGTCGCCACCAAAGACGATTATGCCTTGCAATCGTTTGTCTCCGAACTCGAGCGGTCGGGTGCCATCGAGAAAATTGTCAGCACCTTCGATGGGTCCGATTATCACTCCGACGAGACCACCTTGATGGAAATTTTGACCAAGGCAAGAAAACAAGTGGAACTTACCGGCAAAGCGGCGGCAGTCGCGGCTGGGGCGCACTGACCGTGCATTTTCTTGCCATCTCGAACGATACCCTGTTCCTCTACTACGTGCTATCAAACGTCATTTACCTTGCACTGCTCATTGTTGCGATTGTCAAAAATGTCCGCCACGGTCATCGTCTTGGTAGTCAGCGTTTGGAGTTGGTGAAAGCCTCTCCCTTCACTCCGCCCATCACTCTCATCGTTCCCGCGCACAACGAGGAGCTCTCCATTGTCGGCAGTGTCGGCGCTCTGCTCGGACTCGAATATCCCAGCCTCGAAGTTATCGTCGTCAACGATGGATCGAGCGATGACACCATGGAAAAGCTGAGACAAGCCTATCGGCTGCAGGCCGCCCGCATACTCTACATTGCCGACATTGCCACCGCACCGCTTCGCTCCATCTATCGCAGTCCTGTGGACTCACGCCTGTTCGTCCTCGACAAGGAAGCTGCTGGCAGCAAAGCTGACGCCATCAATGCCGGAATCAACGCCGCCACCAGTCCTTATGTTTGCGTGGTCGATGCTGACTCAATTCTCGAAAAAGAATCTCTTATTCGCATCATGGCGGGAGTCTTCGCTGATCCGGGCCGCGTGATCGCGGTGGGCGGTATCGTGCGCGTCTTGAACGGCTCCCGCGTCGTTAACAATCAGATCGAGGAAGTCCGTCTCCCCAAGAGTGCGATCGAAGTCATGCAGGTCATCGAATATCTGCGGGCGTTTCTGGTCGGCCGCGAAGCATGGGCGGGATTCAACATGCTCCCCATAATTTCCGGAGCATTCGGAGTCTTTCAGCGCGACCTGGTTATGCAAGTCGGAGGCTTTCGCACTCACGCCGTCGGAGAAGACCTCGATCTCGTCATCCGCATGCACCGCCGACTGCACGAGGAACACCGCTCCTACCACATTGACTTTATTCCCGATCCCACCTGTTGGACCGAAGTTCCCACTGACTTGAAATCGCTTGCCCGGCAGCGCGCACGCTGGCACAAAGGTCTCATCGACACACTTTGGCCCAATCGCGACATGCTTTTTCGCCCCCGCTACGGGCGCGTCGGCTGGCTTGTCCTTCCTTATATGTGGGTCTTCGAATTCTTCGCACCCATCATTGAGGTCGTCGGATATTCCACCATCATCCTCGCTCTGATCTTAGGCGTACTGAGCAAGTCCTTTTTCCTGCAATTTCTTTTGTTCGGCTACGCCTTTGCCACACTGATTTCCATCGGCGCGGTGCTGCTCGAAGAAATGACCTTCCGCCGTTACAGTGACTGGCGCGAAGTCGCACGCCTTCTGATCTACTGTCTCTTCGAACACTTCCCCTACCGCCAACTTACCATGGTCTGGCGGCTCCAAGGCATCTGGCAATACCTCCGCGGAGACCTGCAATGGGGATCAATGAAACGAGTCGGAATCTCCACCGGCGCCGACGCCTGATCTGCCATCTTGTGGACAAGCTTCGTGCTCTTCGGTCGGCGCAGCGGTGTGGTCCGGAGACGGACTCTCTTGGCCTCATCGTCAAAATTCCGGCTGAAAATGCCGGCAAAATCATGCAGATCTCCAGAATGACTCTGGGCGCGCACTCGGGCACAGCCGCAATTGCCTCTGCTATCGATCGTCGTTGATTCTTTGGACAACTCCGAACAACTGATTGATGGTCATCGCCCAGGATTTTACCGCTGCCAAAATTCGACTCGATACCTGTGAACTTCGGCGCTCGTCGGAGGTGATCCAGCAGTGATTGGTTAGCGTGACATGGGCTGAGTACAGGAGTACAGGACCACCACGCCGCCCATGTAGCAAAGCGCATGGCATCGGTGGGAAACACCTTGCAGTCGAATCTCTGGGGTTGATCTGGAAGAACAACTGACGCGAATAACACAACAGCGAAGCGGTCTGCGCCGGGTACAGCTAACCAGCCTTAGCGGAGAGATGGCAGCGAAGCCAGACCAGTTCTAAAAGTGGGGTAGCGATGTTCCAGTCAGGGCCGATTGGATAACAGTGCCCGCGTAAGCCAGGTCTGCTGGCACCGGGGTAGTGAAGGCCATTGATTTGCGTCAGTTCTCCGGAGCCTCGGGATGGACGCCGGAGAAGATTACAAATCCGTTGCCTGATGGGCCTTCGATGATCGCCGGGGTACCATCGGGAAATTTGCCGACCACAGCGCCCCACCCTGAAAGCTGGAAACCATCCTGCCAGTACATATCCAGGGTGACGCCACTAGGAAAAGAAATGTCGACCGGCTCCAGATGGATTCCCTTGTATTCATCGGCGTAAAAGTCGAACGACACGCCTGCAGTGAGATCGACACCGTTGTAAGTGGAATATCCGCCGAAGAAAGCACCGGCACAAATTCCCAGATAATGCACGCCATAATCCTGCACCGCACCTCGGATCATCGATGCAGTGTCTGGGGTGAGACTTTCCCCGATGGTGATCGAGTTTCCGCCGGGGATGATTATCAGCTTATCCTGCCAGCTGCGGTTCGCACATTGCTTTCAATTGGGTTGAGTCCGCAGTTGCATAGCCGACGCCCAAAGTGCCGAGAACCGCTTCGACCGCCGAGACATCTGAGGAGGTGCCTGTTCCGTTGTAAAGAAGGACAGGCTCGGCTGCCGGTATCGCAGGTGGTAGCGCTGCAGGCGGTAACATCGCAGCCGACTGCTCACTTTTAGATCCACACCCGGTGAAGCTGATTGGGGCTATGAGCGACGCGATCACCAGGATCAAGAGTGGTGTGCTCGCAACCACTCGAATAAAACAGGAACGCACAACGCCGCCTCAGATAGTCCAGCACATTTAGACGGGAAGCGCTTCAGTAAACGGGCAGGGCGCAGGGCGATCGTCACCCTGTTCGCTCCCTTGCTTGCGGGCTATAAGCGGATTTTCGTCCCTGCTGCTAATGGAAGTCAAGAGCGGGGAACGAGGATTCTCAGTCAATGCATAATGAAACCGGCATGACCCCAAGTTCACCTGAGTCCATGAAAACGGATTCCCGAGTGCCCGGTGCAGTCTTTGTGTGCGGCTGTCTGGAGTGGTTGCTGGGAAACCACTGCTCCGCGGTCATTGTAGAGAGCACAGGAACTGATTGGGTTCCGGTGTGGAACGTTCTCCACGAACGAGTCGCGGTGATTGTGGCTAACCCCGAACAGGGGAAGGCTCGGCGCGGAGAAAAAACCGATCCCGAAGGCAGTCGCGAACGCCTGCGGGTCGGGGATGTGCGGGGTAGTTTGGTTCCCAGCGCACAGATTGTGGAACTGCGCGATCGGAATCGTCGCCGCAAGCGGTTGTGGTCCGCCGCCAGCAGCGAACGAAATCGCATTCAGAAACGGCTGGAACCGGCCAACGTCAAGGTCGGCAGTGGTCAGCGACGTTTTTGGCATTTCCGGACAGCGCATTCCCCACGCCTTGTTAACTCTGGAAACAAGATAGCTGCTTTCCTTAGAGATCATGTCAGAACACACCCTTGCCATGGCTCCTCTTACGCTCGTTCGGAGTATTGAGCAAGATGCGGGCGTGGGAGATTGAGTCGCTTCTTTAAGGTGATTTGCCCGAGATTACCACGTAGGTACTGTGTGCAATTGTGTACGAGCTTTATTGACCATCCAAACCAGATTTCCGAGCCGTATGATTTAGCCTCTCTCTCAGGAGAACGGCATTCCGACGCAAATTGATCGTGCCCAGGCGACAAATGGCGAAACAAACTCTCGGTTTCAGTCCCACAGTTTTCCGCAAGAAGTTCCGTAGTGGGATGAGTGAGCGGAAGTACCGAGACAACGAGATCATTTTTTCGCAAGGGGATGTAGCCGATGCGGTGTTCTACATCCAGAGCGGGACGGTGAAACTCACCGTAGCCGCCACGCGCCGCAAGAAAGCCATAATCGCCGTCCTGCTGCGGGGTGGCTTTTTCGGCGAAGGCTGTCTGGGCGGACAAACTCACCGGATTTATACGGCGAGATCAATTGGGCAAGCCAATATAACTCGCCTGCAAAAGGAGAGCACGATACGTTTGCTCAAGCGAGACCCGCAGTTTGCAGAGCTGTTTGTTGCATATCTCCTTTCCCGCATTATTCGAATCGAGGACGACTTGGTCGATCAATTCTTCAATTTCAGCGAAAAGCGACTGGCGCGGGTCCTGTTGCTGTTTGGGCAAATCATCAAAGAATCGAAGCCGGAGCATCCCCTAAAGGTGAGCCAAGCAACCTTGGCGGAGATGGTTGGCACCACCCGCGCCCGGGTGAGTAGATTTATGAATCAGTTCAAGAAGAAGGGTTTCGTCAACTACAACGGCGGCTTGCAAATAAATAGCGAACTTATCTTGGGCTTTCTGGAAAGTCGGCCCATGTCCGTTAAAAAATAGGCGTAGACCCGGCCAGATGGGATTTCACCTTCCGAAGATGGGTCGAATTTTGCCACAGATGCGCGGTGCTTCATGGCGAAAACAAAACTCAGCCTAAAAAAGATACTCAGTGTCCGTTGTCCGACCTGTGGAGCCGCTCCGGGGGAGAAGTGTGAGCTTACGAGCGGCCAGCCGCGCACCGATCCGCATCATGACCGACGCTTGGTTGCAGCGGATTGCTGAACCCACAATCCTGCATGCGCCCCTTTCGGAGTCGGTTGTGAGTGATTGCCTCATTGCCCACAAGAAAGGAGCACCTCTGGATGCCACCCAGTACATCGGCTATCTGGTTCTCGACATAGCCGATAGTCCGGGAGCTTAGCATGAGTGCTGACGACCCGAGATTACTGGAGACCAGGTAGTTCCCCCTGGGCCGCTATCGAAGACGTGGCGAGTGGAACGACTGTTTGCCTGGCCGCATCATGTTCGTCGGCTGGTGATCCGCTGAGAGTACCACGTTGAGAACTTCTTCTCCATGGTTCGTCTCGGTTGCATACAAATCTTGCTCCAGCAATGATGAAACGGCCTACTCGTACCTCAACGCCACCACGGGATCGACCTTGGCCGCGTGCCAAGCTGGCAGAAACGCGGCCATACCGGCAACCAGCGCGACGCAGCCTGTTGCGACGACAAAACTCAGCGGATCGAAGGCAGACAGCTCATAGAGCATCGAACTCAAAAAACGCACACATATAACGGCAAGAAGGAGTCCCGCTGCAGTGCCAACGCAGCTAATGAGCAGGCTCTCGCGCATGACCATCCAGAGCACCTGGCGGCGTTGAGCTCCAAGCGCCGTGCGCGTTCCGATCTCCGCCATGCGGCGGTTCGTCCGGTAAGACAATGTGCCGTAAAGTCCGGTAGCCACCAACAAGGCAGCCAGTCCGCCGAAAAACCCTCCCAGACGCGCAAACATTTTCGGCTCTAGATAAGACTCCTCGAACTGAGCCCGTTGGGTCATTGGCTTCCCCAGCGGACCCGCTGGCGATCTGCAAATAGTAGAGGCGCTGCGGGTCGCGTACGGGCAGCGTGCGCAATAACACCGCATCCATTACGCTGAAGACGTTGAGGTGAGGATACAGGGCGAACCGCTGAATCTCCTTCCGACGCTTCGTCGGGTGGTTCATGACATCGACTCCGATGTTCGTTAGGACACTTGCAATTACATTGTGGCCGGTTGCCAGGATTGGTTGGTACGCCCGCTCGTTCAGCCACGCCACATTAGAACCGGTATCATAAACCCCCAGGAGACTGATCGTTGCTGTTCCCTTCCGGACAATTACGTCCGTGGGCAGACAGAATGATCCCCTTTGTTGCGAACCGTAGTGTTCGATTTTCCTTTTGCGATCAATAAGTTACCTCTTGAAGTGGAGTTGGCCAGAGCCTTGCTCCAACAGGTCCACGTAGCAGCTTTGTGTCGCCGTCGCATTCTTGTTGAGCAGGCGCAGTGCGCCGTGAGTTCGATACTATCGTTGGGCTGAGATTCGAAACGTATGGAGAGCCTAATCCAGGATGTTCGTTACGGTTGCCGCATGCTGCGGAAATCGCCGGGCTTCACTTGCGTAGCAGTCATAACGCTAGCCCTGGCACCGTGGTCACATGGGACTACTTGTGGGAACCGTGGAAGACTCGTCACCGAGCGGCCAAGCCCAAACTGATGATGCCCGCTCTTCGGCCACCCCTCCTCCTGCTCTAACCACGACGCTTGCTGTGGTTTCACGGAAGACTTTATGTCGTGTTGCCCGGTGACTCATTGTCTAACATTGCCAAGAAGGTTTACGGCAATGCATCGCTTTGGTAGAAGATCTACGCGACTATAAGGCCGTGATCGGCCCGAACCCCAATTTGCTCAAAGCACTCATCGACCCGACCTCGGAGGCGAACAGATGGCGCAAGCTCGTGCTAATGCCTGATTACGTCACCAACCGATATCCACGCCAACCGATATCCGCTTGACAATCCTTCAGTTTCCGCCCATTGTAATCGCCGTTCTTGACCATGGGCTGGCGTTGTTGGATGGGAGGCGTGCTGTACCAGAACGTACAGAGTATGCCGTAGGGGGTTCCTCCGTATTTCCCCATTCCCGTCTCATGTTTCAACCGCCGCCCAGCATGCCCCGAAGATGGTGATCCCCATGCACCCTGTTCGCGTGATTCTCTGGACCGTAGTTATGGCATACTCCGGATTCCTTCTGACCGGCCAGGGGCTGCGGACTTTCAACAGCCTCTCAATTACGGAAGCATTCCTGGGAGCTTTAACAGGATTTTTGCTCGCCACCATGTTCACTCTGCGAGAGAGGCGGCGACAAAGACCTGCCGTAGTTACATATCCCATGGAGCAGATCTTCCCGAACTGGGGTAAATCCCGCGAAAACGGCGGCTCACATCCGAAGCCAAAGGGTTGATCCAAACAGGCAGGCTGAGTTCGGGGCTGCTCGTGCTTAATCAGATCCGCGTGAACCAAACTCTCAATTGACGTTATATTGCCATAGCAGAAGTTTGCGCTTTCTTTTCGCCAATCTAGCGAACAGATGACGCAAGCTTCTGCGAACGTCTGGTTACGTCAGTCACACGGATATCGACCGGAGGGAAAGGTTTCCCTTCGGAAAGCGTAGAATCAATCTACAGACCAACACAACTCAGAAACACTGGCACGGTTGAAGGCGGTTCCTATTTGATGCACCAAACGTTTGCGAAGGACCTTGCGAGCCATAGCGCCGAATCCCAACCCAGCAATCAGCTGCTTTCCCTAGCATGGCCTCTGCGGGCTGTTCTGCTCGCTTGCCTGTTCCTTTCAGGTTGCGGCGCGCTCAATCCGTTGTGCGGAAGTTCCCGGCCGGCTCCGGTCATCGGCTCGCTGTCGGCCAGTACGATTACGTTTGGGCAAGTGCAGCAGGGTTTTCTCCTCACAGTGACTGGCAAGGAGTTTGTCTCGTCCTCTGTCGTGATTATCAACGGCACGACGTTAAGCACGACTGTCCAGAGCAGCCAGCAGTTGCAAGTGGCGATCCCGACTGACTTGATCTCCGGCCCTGGAACCGCGAGCGTGACCGTCAACACGCCGAGTGGTAACTCGGGCTATCTAGGCTGCAGCAGCGGTGGAACCAGTAGTGCGCTGACACTCACTATCACTTAATTAATTAATAGCGTACAGAACCGCGTGCTCATAGTACACGAACGTGCCCATGAGCATGCCGATCGTGACCTGGGTAACCCAGCCCGGCATGAACCGGTAGAGCAGGCGCGGGCCAAAACAGCGTCGATACCATCGACAGCACGAGCAGTGCAACCGAGACAATCAGCGCGAGCACGCTCGCCGACCGCGCCCATCATCGCCGCCATACTGGTCGAGGATGTCCGGAATCAGGGTGATCGCGAACAGCGCGACCGCGGCGAGCGAGAGCTGCAGGGGGGACCCGCCAGAGGTTAATGTCGGGTTGCGAACGGAGCTTGGTAGGGCGCCCCTCTATCCACGAAGAGGTAAATGCATCACAATTCATCGCTATGGCAGGCGAGCGGACCAGTCCAATGTCCGCCGCGGAAATACTCCGGCTCCTTGAGGCTCAATTCGTCGGCTACCGGAGACGGGCTGTGATTTGCGGGTAAAGGATAGGTGCGCGCGCCGTATCTCCTTGTTGACCTACGGTTCATAATAATGTACATTAATCCTCTTAGCGACCATTATTATGGACGTTAAGGTTAAGTATGAGGACCAGCCGATTATCCGTCATCATGCCGCTCCCGGTAAGGCATGCCCTGGGCAAGCTCGGCCGTGACATTCGAGACGCCCGGCGGCGGCGGCGCATCCCCGCGGCCATCGCGGCGCAGCGCGCCTCGATCAGCCGCACGACCCTCGTCAAGATTGAAAAGGGCGATCTCGGCGTTGCGATCGGGATATACGCCACGGTCCTTTTTGTGCTGGGTATGGCGGACCGGCTGGGCGATCTCGCCGCGTCGAAGAACGATCCCGTGGGCCTGCAGCTCGAAGAAGAAAATCTGCCGCAGCGCATTCGCGTGGCGCGCAGCCCGAAACCCACGAAAGATAAGTGATGGACAAAGAGGCTCTCGTATACGTGGATCTCGACGGCGTCCCGCGCCTGATGGGGCGTCTGCGGGCCCGTACGCGCAAGAACAAGTAAAGTCCGCCTTCGAATACGACAAGACCTGGCTGGAAAATCCCGCGCGATTCTCTCTGGAGCCAGCCCTGCAGGTTGGTCCCGGCCTGTTTCACACGCCGGCAGACACGCCCATGTTCGGCGCCATCGGCGACTCTGCGCCCGACCGTTGGGGGCGCACGCTCATGCGCCGCCTGGAACGCAAGCGCGCGGAGCGCGAGGGCGGGACGTCGCGCACGCTCCAGCAGGGCGCCGCGCCAAGCGCTGTGGCGGCGGCTGGTTTTCAACGTAATGATCTCCAACACCGACGACTACCTGCGCAATCACGGCTTTCTGAGCGAAGGCCAGGCGGGAATGGCGCCTGTCGCCTGCTTACGACCTCAACCCGGTGCCGACCGACATCAAGCCGCGCATTCTCAGCACCGCGATCAACGACGACGACAATACGGCCTCGCTCGCGCTGGCAGTGGAGGTGGCGGAGTATTTCGATCTGGACGACGGCAAAGCGCGCCACATAGCAAAACAGGTCGGCAAGGCTGTCTCGAAGTGGCGTGATGAAGCCGCGCGGCACGGCCTGAACAAAGCCGAAATGGAGGTCATGGCGTCGGCCTTCGAGCATGAGGCCCTGCGCGCCGCGCAGCAAGGCGGATCAGCTAAGTTCTGAGCCGGAAACTATGGACCCGGAATTTCAGCCGGATTACCGATCAACCGGAAATCATTCATTTGATCTTTGGCGGTTTCCATGGCGCTCAGGTCCCCGTCCACGAAGCTCGGTAAGCCAAGAGCATCGCCGCTAACCCTGGGAGCCCTTTCAAGGGGGATTCGCAATCCGTCCAGGTTGGCAACCACCTGTCCTCCCAGGCTTCGATAACATCAGTGATTTGAGGCACGAGTTGCAATGTGATCTTTCGAGCGAGTCACCACAATCATCAACAAGAACTTTGGGGGCACTAGCGTGACTTACGATTTGGAGTCCTCGAATTGTTTTGAGAAGATGAAGTCTTTAGTGACGTTAACAGGAGGCGCACATGGCGCCGATCACCAACATCCTTTTCCCGGTGGATTTCTCGGCCTCTTGCGTTGCCATGGCCCCTTACGTGAAAAGGGAGGCGACCTTGTTTGGCGCAAAAGTATCGCTGATGTATGTGTTCGACCCCGCCAGCCACAACGGTTTCGAACTTTACCTGATGAGGGGAGCCGGGGAAATCGCAGAAGAACATCAGACGATCGCTCGCGACAGACTCAATTCCTTCCTCCAGGCGGAGTTTCCCCTCTCCGAAAACCCAAGAATTGTCGTTGCCGGGGACGCCGCAACACAGATTGCTGAGGTCGCGAGGAATGGGTTCGATCTCATAATTATGCCTACCCATGCTGGTACTTTTAGGAGGATGCTCATTGGTTCTACAACAGCCAAGGTGCTCAATGATGCGGATTCCCCGGTCCTAACGAGCAGACACGCGGAGACGATAGCTCCACGACCTTCCGAGCACCGCGAATTGTTATGCACTATCGGCTTAGACCAGGACTCAGAAAGAGTGCTTCGCTATGCTCATCAGGTGGCAGAGGAAGCGCACTCTAATCTCCACATCATTCATGCCATCCAAGTCACCGATCCCAATGTAGCCGTTCAACTGGACCTCGATGAACAAGTTCAGTCTGAGGAAAGGCAGCGGGCGCGTCACCGCATTGCCGATCTGCAACGACGAGTTGGATCTCAGGCGCCGGTTCGGATCGTTGTCGGCCCCATCAAGGAGGCTTTGCTTGAGGCGACTCGGCAATTTGACGCGGACGCACTGATCATCGGAAGAAGTCCTCAATCGGGCGTTCATGGCCGCTTACGGGATCTGACCTATGCCATGGTACGGGATGCACCATGTCTTGTTCTAAGCATCTGACTTCAATGGCAGAAGATGACGGTTAGTCCTAATAGTGTCGCCGTCGGCCGTCCTGGCATCAACTGCTTGGCTCGCCGTCCATCAATGCTGAGAAACATTGATCAATTTCGGCAGCATCCAGCGATTGGTCAGCCGCTTATATCTCGGCTCCGGTAGTTGTACCAGCAGTGGCTTGCGCGCCGGATCGAGCCAGGTAAGGAGGGTTTCCAGTTCGGGTTGCGGCATAGCAGTGCATCCCGCCGTGCCCTGGTCGTGCCTATGCCAAATGTGGAGAAAGACGCACGAGCCGCCGCCCGGCTCGGGTGGGTTCGTGTCGCCCGTAACGGTGCCATTGTGATCAACGACGACTCCCCACCGGTACGACTCACCGGCGTTCCGCATGTGCTCTGAACTGTTCCAGTCGGGAGCGACGACAGAGCGGTCCACAAGGCGGTTATAGTGCTTCGAGCCAGGGTCGTCGACGCATTCGATCGATGGGGTCAACTTCAGATACGGCATCTTTAGTCCCCGGAGTGGCGCAGAAGCATAGCCGAATGCTGTGCCCAGAGCGAAGACGCCTGCGGGCGCTCTGCCGTCTCCTTCCCTTTTGACCGGGTCGGCGGCTAAGCGGACTTGGGCATCATCGGTCGCAATGACGCCGATACCCCATCCTAAGCCATTCTTGCCGACGACAATCGAGATCGGGTCGCCCACGGGGCGCCATTTTTCCTGCACACTGGCGCGCTCATATCGCCGCAACCGTCCTTCAACCGCATTCCAGTCCGAAGTAGTGACTACGATCATTTGTGTAGAACGCGAGAGAGCATCGGACTTCAAAGTGCTGGCCTGAGCCGGGGCAGACACACGCCAGCCTACGATCGACAGAAGACAAAGGAAAATGCACACAGGTTTCATCAAGAGCAGTGTAAGGCTATCGGTTGCGGCTGCGCCATCCAGGAAGAATCCACCACTGACCCGTGCGAACAAGTTGGGGCGGCCCGCCCAATACCGCCCGGCAAGCCAGAACGATTGTGAGAACCGAGCCTTCAGGAACTCGCCCAGCCTTGCTGTCGCCTTGAAGTGCGGGATCGGCTCCAGTTCTTTGAATGTAGAAGTGAACGAGTTGGAGAGACTCCAGATGGTCCGCGGCCGAAATTCCTCGTACCGCGACTCGAAGTACAGGTCATGCACGGTGCGGGCAAGGTGCTTTGGCGCTTCCAGTTTGCCTTCCACAAAGCTTCGTAAATGACCACCTTCGCGGTGACACCGGTGAGTTCTTTTTCTGCCAGGCTTCGACCCGCCTTCGCATCGGCTCGAAGTTCCGTTGCATTCGATCAACGCCACCGAGATGCAGTCGATGAGCGGGAACGACTTTGAGTGTTTCGACGAGCACTGGCGTGAGCGCGTCTGGAACAATGTCACAAACTGCAGCCGCCGCCCGTTGCTGACGTGAAATGAAGCGACCAGAACCAAAGGTAGTTCCAAGACTCCGGAGCCACACTTGCAGATGGCTTCAAATTGCTTGTTGGGTCAGGCACCAGCGGTGGGATTGAGACTTCTTCCTCGCTCATCGCTAATGAAGGGGCTCGCGCGACGTCATGGGTCCGATCGTTGTCCGCTGAGCCTGGCAAAAAGCTGTTTCCGGCGGACGTCGAGTGCCAAATCTCCACAGATACATGGCGGCATATGCCCGCCATGGCCGCCAAGTTTCAGAGCGGCTCTCCAGTTCATGAGAGCTTATCAGATTCATCGCACGAAGTAACCCAAGATCGGTCGAGGGAAAAGCGTCAGGTTCCCCTAGGGCTCTCATCGCGACATAGTGCGCGGTCCAGTTCCCGATGCCGGGAATTTCACATAAGCGACACAAGAACGCCTCCGAGTCCACGATGCCCACAAAATTGATCTTGCCGTCACAAACGCCGCGAGCGAGAGCTCGAATCGTCTCACCACGCGCTGTAGTTAGGCCAACGGTGGCAAGATTTGCGTCAGCAAGAACTTCAGGCTTAGGAAATAGATGAGTGAGTCCATTCGGGCCGCGGAACGGTTTGCCGAATCTGGTGACCAAACGGCCAGCCAGTGCTGTTGCACCTTTTACCGTGATCTGTTGCCCCAGGATCGCGCGCGTCGCAAGTTCAAACCCGTTCCAACAACCCGGCACTCGAAGACCCGGGTGCGCCTCCAATCGGTCCCTTAGCACGGGTTCGTTCCCGAGGGTCTCCACGATATCCGCCCAGTCCGCGTTCAGGTCGAACATTGCCCGGATACGTTCCACAATGAAGAAGAGCGACTGTGGATCCGCAATCTCGATCCGTGCAACCAGCAAGGTGCGCTCATTGTCAGGAGAGACTTCAAAATAGCCGTCGTGCCCATTCGCGGATATGGTTCGCCGATAACAGCCCGCTTCCACTACCTCCACGCCTGGTGTGCAGCGCGGTGCCAGAAAGTCGAGCATCCCCTGCCAGTGATATGGCGGCCGGAAATTGAGGCGAAATATGTACTGGTCTTCGGACTGAATCTCTTTCTGCCGTGCGAGATGCCGGATCTGAGTGGGCGTTCGATGATAAAAGTTGCGGATAGCCGCGTTGAAACGGCGAACACAGCCGAATTCCGACGCCAGGGCAATCTGATTCATCGGCAGACGAGTCTCATCGATCAGCTTCTTGGCAAAATGAAGGCGTCGAGTCTGAGCTATCGCGAGAGGAGTCGCTCCCAAGTGTCGCAGGAACAACCGGCGAAGATGCCGCGACCCGACTCCCAGTCGTTCTGCGAGACCTTCAACCCCCCTGACCCCGAGCCCGCTTTCACCGATTAGGCGCAGAGCTCGCGAAACCGTATTTGAAGTTCCCATCCAAGCAGGAGTTCCGGGCGAGCATTCAGGACGACAACGCAGGCAGGGACGAAATCCCGCTTCGGCTGCCGCAGCAGCGCTCGGGTAATAACGGACGTTGCTCTCTTTGCAGGTGCGAGCCGGACAAATCGGGCGGCAATAGATCTTAGTGGTAAGCACTGCTATAAAGAACTTTCCATCAAATCGCGCGTCACGCGACAGCCGCGCTCGCGAACATACTCGCCAGTCCAGATCCATATTTTTGGCAGTCCAGGTAAAAAGCCGAATCGCCTCCAAGGATAGCTGACCCTTCAATTGGATTGTGGACGTTTTCGGACGGCGACAAAAACCCAATTCTGCGCCTCTATTGAGGTCCGGAAACGTCCTGTCTGGAGCTATCGAGGTCCGCGAATGTCCACTCAGTCGCCATCCATTTCGCTATCGTTCGAAATCGCATCGAGCAGTGCACTACCTGCCGAAAAAGAGAAGCGCTGCTCAGATCGGTTAGTTCTTCGATCCGGAGTAGACACAGAATGGAGGCAACATGCAACCCAAGATGCTGACATGCGTCACTGCAATCGCTGCGGTCTGTACATCGTCGATCTCAATTCCTATTTCCGCGGCCCAGGAAGGAAGGCAAACACAAAGATATTACGTCTTTAATCTCGGAGACCCGGGCGGAGGGAATCTGGCCGCCGCCGCCAGCATCAACAACATTGGCTGGATCGCCGGCGAAGCCCTTCAGGCAGAAAGCGGAAACGTGCATGCCGAACTTTGGGTCGGCACTTCCTTCGACCTCGGCACATTCGGAGGGCCTAACAGCGTCGTAGCTTGGCCCAACAAAAACAACAGGGGGCAGATTGCGGGCATCGCTGAAACTGCCGATATGAATCCGCTCAACGAGGCCTGGAGTTGCGCGCAAGCCAACTTTCCGACAATCACGAACCATGTGTGTTTTGGGTTTCTCTGGGAAGCTGGCGTGATGACTGCATTTCCCCCGTTGTCCGGTGGCATTGACAGCTACGCCGCTGGCATCAACAACAAGGGGCAGGTCGCCGGTTGGGCGGAAAATGGCGTTCACGACCCGACTTGTAATAATACCCCTCCAGTAAACCAAGTTCTGCAGTTTGAAGCAGTCGTATGGGGACCGAAATTAGGAGAGATGGCCCAACTCTCTCCTCTCGCTCCCGACCCGGACTCAGCCGCGACCGCGATTAACGACAAGGGTCAGATCATCGGAATTTCAGGTCTTTGCGCCAATGCTGCAGGCAGCACCAGCGCCGAGCACGCCGTGCTCTGGGAGAACAAATACGCTCCTCCGATTGACCTCGGCAACTTTGACGGCGGCCTGGCGTGGAACACACCCACAGCCCTCAATAACCGTGGCCAAGTTGTTGGCTTCGGCAACCAACAGGGCAGCCCGGCGAATTCATTCAACCCGATCGGTTTCTTCTGGGACAGAGCGCACGCCATTCAGCCCATCCCGCCGATTGGTGATGACCAGCAAAGTTGGGCCTGGGGAATCAACGAGCATGGCCAGGTAGTGGGCCAGTCCTTCAATCTGATGACTGGTGCGGCGAGAGCCTTCCTTTATGAGAAGGGCTTGTTGACGGACTTGAACGCGCTCATTCAGCCCAACTCGTCGCTTCAGCTCCTTCTCGCCAATGACATCAATGACGCAGGTGAGATCGTCGGCTTTGCTCTTGATACGAACACGAACGCGACCGTGGCTTTCTTGGCCGTTCCCGTGGATAGCGGCAATCAGTCTTCTGCCCGCCTGGGTGAAACCAACTTTTACAGCAAGGCCGCTGCTGAAAACCGTCGTCGGCCGTTTGCAGGAACCTTCAGTCGCTTCGCCGTGGATGTAGCCCATTCAAAATGAGCTCTGGAAAATCTGAGACTGGAGTTTGTAACAACCGAAACTCATAACTGACAAAGCAGCAGTTACCATCTGCGAACTCCGAGGCCTTTACCCGCGGCTGGGGAAAAGGAATCGTGGGGTGTCGAAGTCGGGAAATGAGCCCATGTACGCAGAGGTCCCTTATGTAGCGCCATGCTTCGCGTTCGTCATTGCGTCGAATGCCCAAAATGCCACACTCGATACCTGCCTGGATCGAGTCCGTATCTGAACGGGTCGTACTTGATACCGCTGACTGCAAGCCTTTCGGCGGGATGCATCCTGTACTGCTCGTGTGGCAAGCCGCATATCTCCAGTCAATGGGGTTGGAGGGAGTTGAAACCGTATGAAGTCTCCGGCCGGGCACACCGCCGCGGGTTTGGCTCGCCGGAGGAGATATGGGACGTTCGCCAGAGCTGGCACGATCTGGGAAACGGCGTCACGTAAGTACAACGCTCCAAGGGAACTCAAACGCTAGCAGTGGCATCTCTGTTGGGCCGGATACGATCAATGATGCAGCAGGTTTCGCAACTCAACAGAATCTCCGCGAGGTGCTTCAGCTTCCGCTGCGCTTCGGTCGGCTTGGAGCTCTTTGTGCACGCCCGTAGCGTTGTCGGTGGAAGCCAGTTGCGAAAAATTCGGGAAAGGACCGCAATTCGCCCCTGAAGAAGCAGGGAATTCCCCTGCTTCACTATTTTGCTCCACGCCCGGCTAAAGCCAAGTTGGACAGGGAAGACCATGGCTTCCGTTGGGCAGCATTATTGCCAAGACCCCTGGAACAATGTTTCCGAATTCTGGCGCCGATTCGTTGCGGAGTGGTCTGCTCAAGAAATATTGGACCGTGCCGGGACGCCAGATTGAGACATTGGATGTGCTTGCCAAATCCAAAGAATCCGCATCTTTTTCTGCCCGACCGATCCGTTTCACTTACCGGAATCGTCTTCATGGTGTAAGGACAGAGAACAGCGCTTTTTGGAGGAGGATAATATGAACACGACAATAGCGGTCACCAAACAGGTCACCACCCTCATCAACGTCTTGACCGTTGAGCCTGAGAATCAGGAAAAGCTCATCAGGCTCCTGCGTGACAATACTGAAAGTGTCGTCAGCAGGCTCGATGGTTGGATCTCGACCAGCTTCATCGCCGCCACGGATCAGCGTCATGTGCTCATCTACTCGCAGTGGCGCGACCTTGCATCGGTAGAGGCGATGCAGACCAACCCCGATATGGTCGCTTACTTCCCGAGGATCGCCGCGCTCGCCGCGTTCGACAGCCTCGCTGGCGACGTCGTCTACAACCACCACGCCTGATGCCCGGAGAAAGGAGAATGAACATGCAGAACCTGAAGGGAAAACGTGTGGTCATCACCGGCGGCAGCCAGGGGCTGGGGCTCGCGATGGTGGAGGCGGTCGCTGCCTGCGGCGCGAACGTAATCGCAATTGGCCGCGATCGAGCGAACCTCTCTTCGGCCGAGCATGCCGGTGCTGCGGTGATTGCCGGCGACGCAACCGACGCCACCCTTATGAACAAGGTCGTCCGCGAGGAGGTGCCCGACGTGCTGATCCTCAACGCCGGCGCGCGGCTGCCGATAAAGCCGATCGACCAGCAGAACTGGGACGAGTTCTCGACCGTCTGGAACACCGATGTGAAGGCAGGACTGGTCGGGATTCAGTCCGCACTCCACACTCCGATGAAGCGAGGTGGCCGAGTTCTGGTCATGTCGAGCGGAGCAGCAATGGTGCTTGCGGTGCCATTCATCGCGCCCGAAAACTTGAGCCTTTCTGGAGGCTACATAGGCGCCAAGCGGATGCTGTGGTTCATGGCTCACAGTGCAAACGCGGTCTCGCGCGAACGTGACCTCGGGATCCATTTTCAGGTGCTCGTGCCAATGCAGCTGATTCCCGGTACCACGCTCGGCCATCAGGTTGCGGCCGCCTGCGCGGAGATCGAGGGTGTCAGCATCGAGGAGCATGTCATGCAACGTTATGGCTCGATCCTGCGCCCGGCGCAGGTTGGAGAACAAGTCGCCGAGCTGCTCGGCGATCCGCGTTATAGGTACGGCGTCGCCTACGGCTTTCGCAACGAAAGCGACATCCTGCCGCTCGACGTAACGTATGATCCAAAGGGCGCTGCTATTCCTAGGACGCGATAGTCGATGACTGATGATGCGCGTGATCAGTTCGAGCAGTTGGTGGGTGAGCTTCGTCCAAAGCTCCATCGGTACTGCGCCCGCATGACCGGCTCTGCTGTCGATGGCGAGGATATTGTCCAGGACGCACTGATTAAAGCCCTTGCCGCCCTGCCCAGTGTTGGTGTCATCGACAACCCTGAAGGCTGGTTGTTCCGTATCGCCCACAACACCGCGCTTGATTTTCTCCGTCGCCGCGCGCGCGGTCCGATGATGCAGCATGACGAGGCCCTCGATATGATTGCCGCTCCGGATTCCCCCGATCAGGACCGCGAGGCCGCCACGATGAGTCTGCGCACTTTCATGCGGCTTCCGGCGCTCCAGCGGAGCGCGGTCATCCTGAAGGATGTGCTTGGCCATTCACTGGAGGAGCTTGCGTCGATTACCGGTGCGAGCGAGGCCGCCGCGAAATCCGCGCTCCAGCGGGGGCGTGTCCGTTTGCGCGAGTTTGCCAAGGAACCCGCCGACGTCTCACTGCCAATGCTGTCCGATGGAATGCGCGCCCGACTGACCACGTATGTAGAGGGGTTCAAGATCGGAGACTTCGACACCGTCCGCGCGATGCTGGCTGACGACGTCAAACTCGACCTCGTCGCGAAGCTGCGCAAGCAAGGAAAGAGCGAGGTCGGGGAATACTACGCTGCCTATGCGGCCGCCAAACAGTGGGCTTACGCGGCGGGCGTTGTCGATGGCCGGGCCGCGATGCTCGTGTACGATCGCGAGATTTCACTCGGGACGCCTGCCTATTTTGTTGCCCTGGATTTCGATGGCGATCGCGTGGTCTCGATCCACGACTTCCTGTATGCCCGTTATGCGATGGATGGTGTCGACTTGTCCCCACTCAATCTCGCGCCGCGGTCTCAGTAAAGATGGAGCGACGGCGTTGTTAGCCGACGATCGTAAACGCTACGCCTCGACGAATCATGCAGAAAGCAGAAACACGACAAGAAAGCATTCTGCCTCTCGTGAATTAAAACTCGGCTGCAAGGAGTAGTGCGCGGAGATCCAGCATAATACGCTCATATTCAGAAAAACAAACCAGCCGCCCTCTTCCCCTCTTCCCCCTCTTCCCGCAACCTGTGGTTCATGCATCGCTCACGATTTAGGAGAGAGGCTCACCAGTGACTAGCGTTGCGAGGGCATTTGACATTTGCTTGTTTCAGCTCAACTGAAGCCGAATAATGACGCCTGTTCCGGGATAGCTGGCTGTCCAGGCCGCCTCTTAACCTAACGACACTTGCGGTCGCTGTCCGAAGACCACGATACATGCGGTGTCGATGGCGCCTTCAATAAGACTCGCGGGGACAGGCTGAGTTTCCAGCAGAATGCCCGACATTTCGATGGATGAGGCTTCATCCTCAGATATTACGCATAGGTGTATCCCCGCAACTCTTCTCACCTTTATCTTGTAGACAACTTGGGTGAGAGACTTTGGTCGCTTGGGTTCGCGCCAAACGGATTACTCCTCGATTGTGGGCCAACCGGAAGTTGGCGGGAACGGGGTTCTCAAAAGTTGGCATGCCCGTTCAAGTCCAAACAGGTTTAAGGAGGCTTGACCTGCTCTGCTACAGGGTCTTCTCGCATCGGGCCATTATCACTGTGGACAATGCGTCCAGGCAGTCTCGGTATCGCGTAATTCGCGTCAGAAGGCGCGGTTTTGGGCACAAACTCCGCCACTGCGCCTAGCTATTAATGCGCCTTTCGAAAAAGACCATTTGAGGACAATGCTAGGCGCGACCGGGACGACGATCCGACCATTTCAGGATCGCGTCTAGTGGGACCGATGCCAACTCCGAGTGTCGGTACACTCATTGTCGACTACCGGTTGAGTGCTAGAAAGCGGCAGACCATTTCGATAAATCCGACGTTTGATGCGTTGTAACCCGCCCTTCGCTAAGCGTCCCGTTTTCAATCAAGAGCACGCGATCTGCGACGGCGATGGTCTGCGGACGATGCGCAACCATCACCCGCGTCAGGTTGAAATCCTTTAGAGTTTGCGCAATTCGCTTCTCGGTCTCCAGATCTAGGTGGCTGGTGGCTTCATCGAAAACCAAGACCGAGGGCCTGCGATAGAGTGCGCGAGCGATGAGAATACGTTGTTTCTGTCCGCCTGACAAGGTTGTTCCCATATCCCCAACCATGGTCTCGTATCCCATGGGCATGGCCGCGATGTCATCTTGAATGCATGCCAGTGCTGCGCATTCTGTTACGCGTTCCAGATCGGGCGCGTCATCGAAAAAATGAATGTTCTCGCTGATTGTTCCAGAAAACAGACTGTCTTCCTGCATCACAAAGCCAACCACCGAGCTAGTCTCAACACGGTTGCGGTGCACCGATACTCCCCCGAGAAGAACTTCACCGCTCTGCGGCTGAAGCAAACCTGAAATTAGCTTCACCAGTGTTGACTTGCCGGTGCCCGATCGTCCGGTAATCGCCACGCATTCTCCGGGCGAAACGCGCAGGTTTACATTTTGAAGAAGCCATGGATCGGTGTCAGAGTAGCGGTAGGATAGTGACCGAATTTCAAGTTCGGGCATGGTCGGTCTTGGAAGCGTTAGCATCGGCCTCTCCGCTCTCGGCTCGGCGGGTTCAAGAACGATGTCCGACAATCTCTCTGCCTGCAAAGAAAGCAGCCGCAGCTCGAAAACGCGGTCGATCAAAGCGGCGGTACGGTTCCTGAACTGGTCTTTGTAAGAGGCAAATGCAAACAGCATACCGATGGAGAAATTGCCATCCAACACCATTTTTGCGCCGATCCAAACCACCACGACCGACTCAAGACCGAAAATTGCGACATTAGCGGTTTGTGCGATGATCCCCAGTTTGTCAGCCTTGAGCTTGGCATTTGTTGCCTCGACCATAAGGTTCAACCACTTCGCCTTCCTCTGAGTCTCCCTTCCGAACATTTTTAGCGGCTGGATACCACGAAGAGTTTCGATGAGGAATCCTTGCTGTTTCGCGGAACGGACAACATACTCTCCAGCTGCCTTATAGCTCGACCCGTAGGTGCAGACTCTTACCACTACATATGCGACCAGGCTCGCAAGAGCAATTGAACCGAGCGTGCCGCTGTAGACAAACATTACCGTGAGCATCAGGAATGCCATGATCCCATCCACGATAGCTTCGACAAGGTTTGACGTGAGCGCCTGTTGAATGACTTGAACCGAACCGAAGCGTGAGATCAAATCCCCGAGGAATCGTTTCTCAAAGAAAGCAACCGGCAGTCGGAGTAGATGAGTAAACAAGTTTGAGAGCCATTGAACACTCAGAGTGGTACTGAAATAGAGAGTTGCCCAAGCTCGGATGGCTCCGATCAGTAATTGCAAAGAGTTCCCTTACAAACGCAACTTGAAATTGCGGTCTTGGAGAGAAGCATGCACGAAATCGAGGGACAGTTGAGCGAACACGAAGCCAGCCGAGCCGCGGTCATACGCGCTCCATCTGACGGAACGGTCTCCGCGGTCCTCGACAAAACAGGCATGATTGTGCAACCAGGCATCGCACTGGCGACGCTGGTGCCAGCCCAGTCAAGGCTGGAAGCACACCTTTATGCTGCCAGCCGAGCTATTGGCTTCGTCAAAGCCGGCGAAAAGGTAGTACTACGCTATCAAGCCTATCCATCGGAAAAATTCGGCCTACACACGGGAGTAGTTTCGCAGGTTGCGCAGGTTGCGCTGAGTCCCGCTGAATACGCCTCTCGCACTGATGGAACTGCCCGAGAACCGATGTACGAAATCATCGTGACTCTCCCCACGCAGGCCATGATGCTTTACGGGCAGTCCCATCCGTTGCAAGCGGGAATGGCGGTTGATGCGGACATTCTTTTGGACCACCGGCGTTTGATCGAGTGGATTTTCGAGCCGCTGTTAAGTTTGCGGGGAAGGTTGGCACCATGAAACATCCCGATTTGCACTTTGGACTCCGGCGCAAGCTGCCGCTCATTCTGCAAAGCGAAGGAGCGGAATGCGGTCTGGCATGTCTGGCGATGGTTGCGGGGTATCACGGGCATCTCATAGACCTGCCCGCCTTGCGCCAGCGCTTTTCGATTTCTCTTAAGGGCGTTAACTTGGCCCATTTGATGGAGCTTGCCAGCCGGTTGCAGATGGACGGTC